>OFCW01000156.1_pt1 | contig 26206 bp, 23 predicted proteins | sample 1520951 | NCBI WGS metagenome assembly OFCW01 (sample SAMEA4349680, study PRJEB24078) | microbial mat metagenome | biome: Terrestrial Biome; feature: Habitat; material: Microbial Mat | place: India | collected 2012-06-12 | depth 10 m | reverse complement strand
TGCCGATCGTGGCAGACGCTGAAGCCGGTTTCGGCGGCGTGCTGAACGCCTTCGAACTGATGAAGAACATGATCGCCGCTGGCGCAGCCGGCGTGCACTTCGAAGACCAGCTGGCAGCAGTGAAGAAGTGCGGCCACATGGGCGGCAAGGTGCTGGTTCCGACCCAGGAAGCGATCGAGAAGCTGGTCGCTGCTCGTTTCGCAGCCGACGTCATGGGCGTGCCGACCATCGTTCTGGCCCGTACCGATGCTGAAGCAGCCAACCTGATCACCTCCGATCACGACGCCAACGACAAGCCGTTCCTGACCGGCGAGCGCACCCAGGAAGGCTTCTACCGCGTCAAGAACGGCCTGGAGCAGGCAATCAGCCGCGGTGTCGCCTACGCTCCGTACGCCGACCTGGTGTGGTGCGAAACCGGTACGCCGGACCTGGGCTTTGCCCGCGAATTCGCGCAAGCCGTGCACGAGAAGTGCCCGGGCAAGCTGCTGTCGTACAACTGCTCGCCGTCCTTCAACTGGAAGAAGAACCTGGACGACAAGACCATCGCCGAGTTCCAGGACAAGCTGTCCGAACTGGGCTACAAGTATCAGTTCATCACGCTGGCCGGTATCCACGTCAACTGGTTCAACACCTTCCAGTTCGCGTACAACTATGCACGCGGCGAAGGCATGAAGCACTATGTGAACATGGTGCAGGAGCCGGAATTCGCGGCGCGCGAAAAGGGCTACACCTTCGTGTCGCACCAGCAGGAAGTCGGCGCCGGCTACTTCGACGACGTGACCACCGTGATCCAGGGCGGTTCGTCTTCCGTGAAGGCACTGACCGGTTCGACCGAAGAAGAGCAGTTCCACTGATCTTCGCCGGCTCGGCAGAAAACCGCACCCCCGGGTGCGGTTTTTTTATTTTCGGGCGGTCATGCCGGCTTGTTACAATGACGCCTCTCCATTTCCCGCCTTGTTCCATCGACCTCCATGCTGAGCTACCGCCACGCCTTTCACGCAGGCAATCATGCCGACGTGCTGAAACACACCGTTCTGATCCAGCTGCTGCGCTATCTGGGGCAGAAAGACACGGCCTACATGTATATCGATACGCATGCAGGGGCGGGCATGTATGAACTGGATACCGGATATGCGGCGAAAAGCGCCGAATACGAAACCGGCATCGCCAGGCTGTGGGAGCGCACGGACTTGCCGCCGGCCTTGGCGGAATACGTGCAGCTCGTGAAGGACATGAACCCAAGCGGGAAATTGCGCTATTACCCCGGCTCGCCGTACTGTGCCGACCGCATTCTGCGCGAGCAGGACCGCATCCGCTTATTCGAGCTGCATCCGAGCGATGTCAAGATACTCGAAGAGAATTTCCGCAAGCTGGAGGCGCATGCCGCTGCGCAAGGCCGGCGGCCGGCGGCGCGCGGCAAGCGCGTGATGATCCAGAAGGGCGACGGCTTTACCGGGCTGAAAGCCTTGCTGCCGCCGCCATCACGGCGCGGATTGGTTCTGATCGATCCCCCTTATGAGGTCAAGGACGATTACCGCAAGGTGAAGGATACTCTCGAAGACGCATTGAAACGCTTTGCGACCGGCACCTACGCGGTATGGTATCCGGTGCTGCAGCGGATGGAGTCACGCCAGCTGCCGGACAAACTCAAGCGCCTGCCCGGCAACGGCTGGCTGGATGTAACGCTTTCGGTCAGCGGTCCGGCCCCCGATGGCTTTGGCCTGCGCAGCAGCGGCATGTTCATCATCAACCCGCCCTGGACGCTGGAGCCGATGCTGCGCGAACTGATGCCCTATCTGGTTGCGGCGCTCGGCACCGACGGCAGGGCCGGATTCACGCTGGAGTCGGGCGCGCCCCTGTCTGTGCATGCCGGTGCGCGCCGCGCCTGAGAGAAAGCCCTCCGAGGCAGCGCTTCGCGAGCGCGGTACGCTAATTGCATGAGGTATGCGGGGCATGCGCCGGTGTGAATCGGCATGGCATGTTTATCTTGTATCCACTGGATTCATGTTTTGCTTCCGGCATGAAAAATTCGGCTTCTATCGATAAAAAATACAAACGGACAATGCTTTGCACCGATGCGGTTTGGTTATGGATGCCTGTGGCAAGTGATCGGCCAACGGGAGCGTTATTCCGTCGATGAATGACCTCGCCCTGAACTCTCTTGCGCAACTGCCGTCTTCCGTGCAACGCGCCAAGGAATTCTTTCTTGCTCGCCAGCCCATCCTGGACCGCAACCAGAATCTCGTCGCTTACGAACTGCTGTTCCGTACGGGGAACGACGGGCCGGCCAACGTCACCGACGATGTCTATGCGACGGCATCCGTGATTGCCCATGCGTCGGAATTGGGACTGGGAAACGTGATCGGCGCATTGCGCGGCTTTATCAACGTCGATGCCGCGGTACTGATGAGCGATTTCATCCGGTTTCTGCCCAAGGACAAGATCGTGCTGGAGGTGCTGGAAACGGTGGAGGCCACCGATGAAATCCTTGCCCGCATCGCTCAGCTGGCGAAAGCGGGTTATGTATTCGCACTCGACGATGTGGTGGCGGAGTCGGACAACGTGCGCAAACTGTTGCCCCTGATACAGATCGTGAAGATCGACATCTGCGAACTGGGCGACAGCGACTTGCGCAGCCTGAGCGAGCGGTTTATCGCGGCGGGAAAAAAGCTGTTGGCCGAGAAAGTGGAAAACCTGGACCAGTTCCGCACCTGCCTGGACCTCGGCTTCGAGTACTTCCAGGGCTATTATTTTGCGAAGCCGTTCGTGTTGTCGGGGAAGAAACTGTCGCCATCGCAGATGACGATCGTCCGCCTCATGTCGCAAATCGCACAGAATGCGGACATTGCCGACCTGGAGCGCAGCATCAAGCAGGATGCGGCGCTGGCCTTGCCGTTGCTGCGCCTGGCCAATACGCCGGCGTCGGGCGCAACCCAGCGTATCGATTCCATCGGGCAGGCGCTGGCGGTGCTCGGCAAGCGGCAATTGTACCGCTGGCTGCAAATCCTGTTGTATGCGGAGCCGGGCAAGGCTGCACGCGCCCCATCGCCGCTGCTGATCCTGGCCACGACACGTGGCCGTCTGCTGGAATTGCTCGCCAATAAACTCTGTCCGGGGGACCGCAATGTCGCCGACGTTGCCTTCACCGTCGGCACCATGTCGCTGATGGATGCCTTGTTCGGGACCCCGATGGAAAAAATCCTGGAGCGGATTCCGGTGGCCGGGGAGGTGCGCGATGCCTTGCTGGCACGGCAGGGTTTTTATGGCGATCTGCTGAAACTGGTCGAATCGGTCGAGCAGATCCAGGAGACCGGGCCTTCGATCGCGCCGCTGCTGAAGAAACTGGGGTTGTCGAGCGACGATTTCTACGCGCTGCAACTGGATGCTTACAAGTGGAGCAACCATGTCACGGATGATGCGAATTAGGACAGGCGCAGACAGCCGGGCAGTGCTCCATGGGCGCGCCGCGACGCTACAATAGGCGATCATGAGTAAAGCATTTGTCAAAGAAAGCGAAGACGAAGACGACCTGGACGGCGCAATGCCCGCCATCCCGGCCGGCACCAAGAACTACATGACGCCGCAGGGGCACCAGCGCATGAAGCAGGAGCTGCTGCACCTGATCGACGTCGAACGCCCGGAAGTGGTGAAAGTGGTGTCGTGGGCGGCATCCAACGGCGACCGCTCCGAGAATGGCGATTACATCTACGGCAAGCGCCGCCTGCGCGAGATCGACCGCCGCATCCGTTTCCTGACCAAGCGCCTGGATATCGCCGAAGTGGTCGATCCGAGCGTACACCACGGCAGCGACCAGGTGTTTTTTGGCGCCACGGTGACCTATGAAAACCAGGCCGGCGAAGAACACACCGTCACCATCGTCGGCATCGACGAACTCGATCCGCTCAACGGCAAGATCAGCTGGATTTCACCGGTGGCGCGGGCGCTGACCAAGGCGCGCGAAGGGGATTCGGTAGTGCTGCGCACGCCATCCGGCGTCGATGAACTGACGATACTTGAAGTGCGCTATCCGGCGCCGGCATAGAACATCCGCCGCATCGGCCGGACGAGTCGCCCTTGCCGCCATCGGCCGCAAGGGCTTTCTTTTGCCGTGATGCGTTTTTACGTCAACGCGTCGTCACAAATTCGGCACAGAATTTGCTAAAGTGAAACACTGGATTCAAACGCTGGATTCAAACGCTGAATTGAAATGAATTGGAAAACCTGATTCCTCCATGGCGATCGTCTATTCAAGTCTGAACCATGCCTTGCGCGTGCCCCTGGCCGCCGAAGTGCATTCGCGTCCCTTCCTGCAGCTGGATGCGCCGGAAAGCCTCACGCATCTTGCGGTGTATGCGCGCGACGAGATCCAGTCCGGCGGCAGCAATACGGCAGTCCAGCATGCGCTGCTGGCGGCGCTGTGCACGCATTTCGGTGTCAATGCGCCGGTCGCGGAAGCAAAATACTTCTTTCACGACTTCGGCCGCTTCCGGCTGAAATGGGAGTGCCACACCGAGTTTGCGACTTATACCTTCGCCCAGCGCCATGAGGAGGATCTGCCGCTGGCGCAGGCATTCGAGCGCGTGCCGTTGTTTCAGTTGCCGCAGCAATGGCTGCTCGGCCTGCGCGGCAAGATCATGGTAGCCGCGCACGTCGTGCTCGACCGCTCGCGCGGCGCCAGCGATGCGTTCGCCGCCGGTGTGCGGCGCGTTTTCGAGGGCAATAACCTGGTCGGCAGCCGCGTGCTGCGGGGCGGCGAGCTGTGGACCGATTTCCTGATCCAGTCCGACGGCTTCAGCCGTTTCGTGGTGCGCGATGTCGACCTGCACGAACAGCAGGCCGGGCGCCTGGTGCAGCGTGTGCTGGAAATCGAAACCTATCGCATGATGGCATTGCTCGGCTTGCCGCATGCGCAGCAGGCCACGCCGGTGCTCAACGCGATCGAAGGCGAGCTGGCGGCGCTGACGGCGGAGATGGTCGACGGCGTGATCGCCGATGCGCCGGAGCTGTCGGACGCCGCCACCGACCGCGAGCAGGACTTGCTGAGCGCGATCACCGGCCTGGCCGCGCGCAGCGAGAAGCTATCGCTCGACACCAGCTATCGCTTCTCGGCGTCGCAAGCCTACTTCCGGCTGGTCGACGCGCGTATCGAGGAATTGCGCGAGGCGCGCATCGCCGGCTTTCCGACCGTGGGCGAATTCATGGACCGGCGCCTCACGCCGGCGATGAATACCTGCGCCTCGACCGCGCGCCGCCAGGAGGCGCTGGCCGAACGCATCGCGCACACCAACGACCTGCTGCGCACCCGCGTCGGCATCGTGCAGGAGCGCCAGAACCGGCAGATCCTGCAGTCGATGAACGCGCGCGCCGCGCAGCAGCTGCGCCTGCAGCAGGCGGTCGAGGGCTTGTCGGTGGCGGCGATTTCGTATTACATGGTCGGCCTGTTCGGCTATGCCGGGAAGGCCGCCAAGGCCATCGGCTGGCCGGTCAATCCCGATCTGCTCACCGGCGCATTGGTGCCGGTGGTCGCCGCCGGCGTGTGGCTGGGCCTGCGCAGGATGCACAGGCGGATACACGGCGCATAGGGGATAAGGCAGGGCGCATCACGATGCGCCCTTCATTTCTCGGCAATGAGATTTACGACTGTCCGCGTTCGCGCAGGATGCGCGTCACGCCCGGAATCTTGCGCACATTGCGCATCAGGCGCGCCAGATGCACGCGGTCTTCCACCTGGACCGTGAAGCGCAGCAGCTTCATCAGCGTGTCCTTGTCGTCGTCCATGCCGACATAGGTAATGTTGGCATCCGATTCGCCGATCTCGGCGGCCACACGCGCCAGCACGCCCTTTTCGTTGCGCACCAAAACCTTGAGGCGGCAGTCGAAGCGGCGGGTGAGTTCCTGGCCCCAGACGAGGTCGATCCAGCGGTCCGGTTCCTTCAGGCGCTGGCGTTTCGCATAATCGCAGTCGACCGCGTGCACGCTGATGCCCTGGTCGCGCTTGAGCTGTCCGATGATCGTGTCGCCCGGAATCGGCTGGCAGCACGGCGCGAGCTGGACCGACACGCCTTCGTTGCCGTAGATCGTGACCGGGTCGAGCTTGCCCGAGGATTCGGCATCGAGGTCCGGCAGCGGCGTGCCCGACTCGCTTTCGATCAGCCCGCGGATATGGCGCGCCACCAGCGTGGCCATGCGCTTGCCCACACCGATGTCGGCGTACAGCTCGTCGAGCGATTTCGCGCTGGATTCGTTGAGCAGCTTTTCCGCCAGCGGTTCCGGCAGCGACGGCCCGATGTGCAGCGCATTGAGCGCCTGCGCCAGCAGGCGCTTGCCGAGCTCGGTCGACTCCGACAGGTTGACGGTGCGCAGGTGATGGCGGATGGCCGAGCGCGCCTTGCCGGTGCGCACGAAGGTCAGCCAGTTCGGACTCGGGCGCGAGGAGGGCGCGGTCGTGATCTCGACGATGTCGCCGTTGCGCAGTTCGCTGCGCAACGCCGCCGGTTCATGGTTGATCTTGGCGGCGATCGCCTGGTCGCCGATGTCGGTGTGAATCGTGTAGGCGAAGTCGAGCACGGTGGCGCCGCGCGGCAGCGCGATGATCTGCGACTTCGGCGTGAACACGTAGACCGAATCGGGGAACAGGTCGACCTTCACGTGCTCCAGGAATTCGGCCGAGTCGCCGGTCTGCTTCTGGATGTCGAGCAGCGACTGCAGCCACGCATGGGTGCGCTGCTGCAGGTCGGTCAGGCTGGCGTCCTCATCCTTGTACAGCCAGTGCGCCGCCACGCCGGCTTCCGCCACGCGGTGCATTTCCTGGGTGCGGATCTGGAATTCGACCGGCGTGCCGTACGGGCCGATCAGCGTGGTGTGCAGCGACTGGTAGCCATTCATCTTGGGAATGGCGATGTAATCCTTGAACTTGCCGGGCATCGGCTTGTACAGCGCGTGCAAGGTGCCGAGCGCGACATAGCAGTTGGCGAAGCTGTCGACCACGATGCGGAAGCCATACACGTCCAGCACCTGCGAGAACGACAGGTGCTTGTTGCGCATCTTGCGGTAGATGCCGTACAGCGTTTTCTCGCGGCCGTAGACCTGCGCCTGGATGCCGGTCGCCGCCAGCGTGGTCTTCACCGATTCCAGGATCTTGCTGACCACCTCGCGCCGGTTGCCGCGCGCCGCTTTCACCGCCTTGGACAGGGTGCGGTAGCGCAGCGGGTGCAGATGCGAGAACGACAGGTCCTGCAGTTCGCGGTAGATGTTGTTCAGGCCGAGGCGGTGCGCGATCGGCACATAGACTTCCATCGTCTCGCGCGCGATGCGGCGCTTCTTCTCGGGCGACATGAAGTCGAGCGTGCGCATGTTGTGCAGCCGGTCGGCCAGCTTGACCAGGATGACGCGCACGTCGCGCGCCATCGCCAGCAGCATCTTGCGGAAGTTTTCCGCCTGCGCCTCGATCTGGCTCTGGAATTCGATCTTGTCCAGTTTCGACAGGCCATCCACCAGGCTCGCGACCGGGGCGCCGAAGCGCTCGATCAGTTCTTCCTTGGTGACGTCCTGGTCTTCCATCACGTCGTGCAAGAGCGCCGCCATGATCGCCTGCGCATCGAGCTTCCAGTCGGCGCAGATTTCGGCGACCGCGATCGGATGGGAGATGTAGGGTTCGCCCGACTTGCGGATCTGGCCCAAGTGCATCTCGTCCGAGAAGCGGTAGGCTTCCTTCACCTTCTTCATTTCAGAAGGCGTCAGGTATTCGGCCAGCTTGTTCATCAGCAGCGTGACGGATGCCACGCCGGCGCTCTGGCCGTTCGGATCGTGTTTGGGCGGGGAGTCGGGAGTTCTGGATGCCGGGCGGTCGGATGCCGCCCGGCCGTTGGGTGCGTTATTGGGTGCAACCGATAGCGTTGAATCCGCAGGTGTCAGGTTCATACGGTAAGCATATCAGCTGCATGGTGCCGGTGAAACCTAGCTGGGGACTTTTTTCAGCATTTCCAGGCCAACCTTGCCCGCGGCAATTTCGCGCAGCGCGACGACGGTCGGCTTGTCCTTGGCTTCCACCTTCGGGGTGTGGCCTTGCAGCAATTGGCGCGCGCGGTAGGTGGCGGCCAGGGTCAGTTGGAAGCGGTTCGGAATTTGTTTGAGGCAATCTTCGATGGTGATGCGTGCCATTCTTACTCCTAAAAAACGGTATCAGCTGATGGAGGCGTGAATGCCCAGCTGGGCGAAGAGGGAGGCGTTGCGTGCGGCTTGTTGCGCAAACCGGCAACGGGTCGCTTTGACTATCGCGGTCAGCTCGGACAAAGCGGTCGCAAACTCTTGATTAATAATAACATATTCGAACTCCGGCGCGTGCGCGATTTCGCCGCCGGCGGCCAGGATGCGGCGGGTAATCACGTGGTCGTCGTCCTGGCCGCGCTTTTTCAGGCGTTCTTCCAGCGCCGCGATCGACGGCGGCAAAATGAAAATGCCGACCGCGTGCGGGAACTGCTTTTTCACCTGCTGCGCGCCTTGCCAGTCGATTTCCAGCAGCACGTCGGTGCCGGCCTTCATCTGCTCCTGGATCAAGAGGCGCGAGGTGCCGTAGTAGTTACCATGGACTTCGGCCGATTCCAGAAATTCCCCGGCTTCGCGCCGCTTCAGGAAGTCGTCGACCGTGGTGAAGTAGTATTCGCGGCCGTGCTGCTCCATCGGGCGCGGCTGGCGCGTCGTATAGGAAATGGACAGCTTGATGGTCGGCTCCTGCGCCAGGAGCGCGTTGACCAGGGTGGATTTGCCGGCGCCGGAAGGCGCGACCACCATGAACAGGCTGCCGGAGGAGGAACGGGCGTCGGGCATAGGGCTCCCTGTAGTGTGCTGCAACATTGAAATGATAATCCGGTAACGGAATTATTCGAGATTCTGAACTTGTTCCCGCATCTGCTCAATCAGGAGCTTCATTGCCATCGAGGCGTCCGCCAACTCCTTGACCGCCGCCTTGGAGCCGACGGTGTTCGCCTCGCGGTTGAGTTCCTGCATCATGAAGTCGAGACGTTTGCCGACCTGGCCGCCTTTTTTGAGCACCTGGCGGGTTTCGGCCAGGTGCGCCGACAGGCGTGTCAGTTCTTCGGCAATGTCGACGCGGATGCCGTACATCGTCACTTCCTGGCGGATGCGTTCCAGCGCTTCTTCCTGCGACAGGGTTTGCGTCGCGCCATTGGCGTTTTGCGCGGCCAGGCCCAGCGCTTCCTTCATGCGTTCGGTCGCTTTCTGCTGGAATTGGGCGATGGCCTGCGGCACCAGCGGCGTGATGCGCCGCACGATCGCTTCCATCTCGTCGATGCGCGTCAACAGCATCGCCTGCAGCGCGGCGCCTTCGCGGGCGCGGGTGGCGACGAATGCATCCAATGCCTCCACCATTGCGGCCTGGACATCGGCCTGCAACGCGTCCTGCGTGACTTCGCTTTCTTCGATCACGCCCGGCCAGCGCAGCAGTTCATTCACCGTCAGCACCGGCGCGTCGGGAAAGCGCTGACGGATTTCGTTTTGCATTTTTGCCAATCCGTCCAGCAGCGAAGCGTTCAGGTTTTGTGTCGATCCCGCAACGGATTTGCGGCCGAAGCTCAGCCGGCACTCGACCTTGCCGCGATTGACGCGGCCCATGATCGCTTCGCGCAATGCCGGTTCGAGTGCACGCAGATCATCGTTGATGCGGAACTGTAGATCGAGAAAGCGGGAATTGACGCTCTTGAGCTCCACGGTCAAGGTCCCGGCCGAAGTTTCACGAGTGGTGACCGCATACCCGGTCATGCTGCAGATAGTCAAGGTAGTTCTTCTTTACAAAACAGGGATTTATCAACAAAATCGCAAGTAATAATTACTTGAGACAACATGGCTGCGCAAAACAACGCTCCGTTGCCGGATGGACTGGAAATTGCTGGATACCGCATTGTAAAGAAGATTGCGTCCGGCGGGTTCAGTATCGTCTACCTGGCATACGATGAAGACGGCAACGCCGTCGCGATCAAGGAATACTTGCCCAGCTCGCTGGCCTTGCGCCAGCCGGGCGAACTGGTGCCGGCGATTGCCCCCGAAAACCTGCCGGTGTTCCGGATCGGCCTGAAGTGCTTTTTCGAGGAAGGGCGGGCGCTGGCGCGCATTTCCCATCCAAACGTGGTCAGCGTGCTGAACTTCTTCCGCGCCAACGACACCGTCTACATGGTGATGGCCTACGAATCCGGCCGCTCGCTGCAGGACCATATCCTGCGCCGGCGCGACAAGGGCGAACGGCCACTGGTGTCGGAACGCTTCATCCGGAAAATGTTCAATCAGGTGATGAACGGCTTGCGCGAAGTGCACGCCAACAAACTGCTGCACCTCGATCTGAAGCCGGCCAACATTTATCTGCGCATGGATGGCACGCCGATCCTGCTCGATTTCGGCGCCGCGCGGCAGACTTTAAAGACGGACATGCCGAAGCTGTATCCGATGTACACGCCGGGCTTTGCGCCGCCGGAGTTGTACACCAAAAACGGCAATCTCGGCCCGTGGACCGATATCTACAGCATCGGCGCCTCGATGTTCGCCTGCATGGTGGGCGCGCCGCCGCAACCGGCCGACCAGCGCAAGACCAACGACAAGATGGAAGACCACTTCCGCAAGCTGGAAAGCACCTATTCGCGCGAACTGATCCAGGTGATCCGCTGGGCGCTGCGCATCGATCCGCTCGAACGGCCGCAAAGCGTGTTCGCGCTGCAAAAGGCTTTGCGCGAACCGGTGGCGGAAAAGCAGGAAGAGGAAACCGATCTGCTGGAAAAAGTGTCTGCGAAGCTGCGCAACCTATTCGGCGGCATCGGCAAGGGCGCGCACAGCGATGCCGCCAAACTGCGGAACAACACCCGATAATTCCTACACATGCGATTTTCTGTTTATCAAGAAAGCCACATCGGCGGCCGCAGGAACAACCAGGACCGCATGGGCTACAGTTTTACCCGCGACGCCTTGCTGCTGGTCGTGGCCGACGGCATGGGCGGCCATATCCAGGGCGAGACGGCGGCAACCATCGCATTGCAGACCATCGGTTCGCTGTTCCAGCAGAACGCCGCACCCTATGTGAAAAAACCGGAGAAGTTTCTTGAAGAGAGCTTCCTGGCCGCGCACCGCGAAATCCATCGTTATCGTGCGATCAACAACCTGCCGGAAACGCCGCGCACCACCATCGTCGCCTGCATCGTGCAGCACAACAGCGCCTACTGGGCGCACTGCGGCGATTCGCGCCTGTACTGGATGCGCCAGGGCCAGATCCTGGCGCGCACGCGCGATCATTCGCGCATCGAAACCCTGATTGCGCAGGGCAAGGTCGACCCGTCCGAGCGCGATACCCATCCGGACCGCAACAAGCTGTTCAATTGCCTCGGCGCGCCGAACATGCCGATCGTGGAGTTGTCGCGCCGCGCCAGCCTGCAGCCGGGCGATGTGCTGCTATTGTGTACCGACGGCTTGTGGTCGGTCCTGCCGGACCATGTGCTGGCGCAGACCTTGCACAACAATACCGTGGTGCGCGCGGTGCCGGACCTGCTGTCCACCGCGGTCAATATCGCCGGCAAGACCAGCGACAATGTCACCGCGCTGGCGGTGATGTGGGAGGGCGGCCATGCCATGCCGGATTCGCCCAGCACCATTGTCACGCACACGCTGCCGGTCGGCAGCGTGACAACCACGATCCAGGCGCCGCGTCATGTCGATCCCGAACCGAGCGACGTGTTCGACGACAGCGAAATCGAAAAGGCGATCGCCGAAATCCGCGGCGCGATCGAAAAGACTTCCCGTATAACTTCCAAGAATTAATCTCATGTCGTTTGAAAATCGTCCCAGCGGCCGCGCCGCCGATGCGCTGCGCCCCGTGCGCCTGACGCGCCAGTACACCAAGCATGCCGAAGGCTCGGTATTGGTCGAGTTCGGCGACACGCGCGTGATCTGTACCGCGAGTATCGAAGAGAAAGTGCCCGGCTTCCTGAAAGGAAAGGGGCAGGGCTGGATGACGGCCGAATACGGCATGCTGCCGCGTTCCACTCATTCCCGCATGGACCGTGAGGCGGCGAAGGGCAAGCAGTCCGGCCGCACGCAGGAAATCCAGCGCCTCATCGGCCGCTCGCTGCGCGCCGCCTTCGACCTGAACGCGTTCGGCGAGCGCACGCTGCACTTGGACTGCGATGTGATCCAGGCCGATGGCGGCACCCGCACCGCGTCGATTACCGGCGCCATGGTGGCCGCGTATGATGCGTTTGCCAAGCTGGCCGGGGCGAAACTGATCGAAGCGATTCCGGTCAAGCATTTCGTGGCCGCCGTCTCGGTCGGCGTCTATCGCGGCCAGCCGGTGCTCGACCTCGACTATCTTGAAGATTCCGACTGCGATACCGATATGAATGTCGTGATGACGGATGCCGGGCATTTCGTCGAGGTGCAGGGCACCGCCGAAGGCGAAGCGTTCGACCGGGCAACCATGAACCGGCTGCTGGATCTGGCGCAAGCCGGCATTGCCGACCTGATCGCATTGCAAAAGAAATCGCTCGGTTTGTCGTCTTGACCGGCAATAATTAATCAACTTGTCTGAGCCGCAAGGCGCAGCGGGAGCACGGAGGACTTTGTTTTTCGTGCTCCCGCTGCGTTTCGCGGCAATCCGTTTATTTATGTCCCGTACCCTCGTACTCGCCTCGAACAATGCCGGCAAGCTGAAGGAATTCGGCGAAATGCTGGCGCCGCTCGGATTCACCATCCGCCCGCAACGCGAATTCGATGTGCCGGAAGCGGAAGAGCCGCATCCGACCTTCGTCGAAAACGCACTGGCCAAGGCGCGTCATGCGGCGCGCCTGACCGGCCTGCCAGCCCTGGCCGATGACTCCGGCGTGTGCGCCAATGCGCTCGGCGGCGCGCCGGGCGTGCTGTCGGCGCGCTATGCGGGCGAACCGAAATCCGATGCGCGCAACAACGAAAAGCTGATCGCCGATCTCGCGCCGCATGCCGACAAGTCGGCCTACTATTACTGCGTGCTGGTGTTCGTGCGCCATGCCGACGATCCGCAGCCGATCATCGCCGACGGGCGCTGGGACGGTGAAATCATCGCGCAGGCACGCGGGCAGGGCGGTTTCGGCTATGACCCGTATTTCTGGCTGCCCGCACTGGGCAAGACGGTGGCGGAACTGAGCGCCGAAGAAAAGAACCGCCTGTCGCATCGTGGGCAGGCATTGCGTTTGCTGGTTGATAAACTTCGATGATTCCGATTAAGCCCGTTGGCGCGGGCGCAGGCGCGTCTTCGCCGGCACAAGCGGCGGCGGCGTTCCTGCGGCCCGGCGCGCTGCACCTCTCCGCATTGCCCCCGCTGTCCCTGTATGTCCATTTCCCCTGGTGCGTGCGCAAATGCCCGTATTGCGATTTCAATTCGCACGAGGTCAAGGGCGGCTTCCCGGAAGAGGAATATCTCGCCGCCTTGCGCGCCGACCTGGAAGGCGCGCTGCCGCTGATCTGGGGGCGCAAGATCTACACGGTCTTCATCGGCGGCGGCACGCCCAGCCTGATGTCGGCGGCGGGGCTGGACCGGCTGATGTCGGACATCCGTACGCTGCTGCCGCTGGACGGCGCGGCCGAGATCACGATGGAAGCCAATCCCGGCACCTTCGAGGCGGAGAAGTTCAAGTCGTATCGCGCCAGCGGCATCAACCGCCTGTCGATCGGCATCCAGAGCTTCAATGCGCGTCATCTTGAGGCGCTTGGCCGCATTCATGACGGCCATGAAGCGCGCAAGGCGGTCGAGATCGCGCACGCGAATTTCGACAATTTCAATCTCGACCTGATGTACGCGCTGCCGTCGCAGACGCTGGACGAGGCGCGCCGCGATGTCGAGACTGCGATCGGCTTCGCGCCGCCGCATCTGTCGCTGTATCACCTGACGCTGGAGCCGAACACCTATTTCGCGAAATATCCGCCGCAGGTGCCGGACGACGACGCCAGCGCCGAGATGCAGGACATGATTGCGGAACTGACCGCTGCCGCCGGCTACCAGCATTATGAAGTGTCGGCCTATGCGCAGCCCGGGCGGCAGGCGCGGCACAACCTGAATTACTGGCAGTTCGGCGACTATCTCGGCATTGGCGCCGGCGCCCATTCGAAGATTTCGTTCCCGCACCGGATCGTCCGGCAAATGCGCTACAAGCAGCCGAAGGCGTATCTCGAACAGACAAAACAGGGGCAGCCGATTCAGGAGGAATGCGAGATCGGCCGCGACGACCTGGGCTTCGAATTCATGCTCAATGCATTGCGCCTGACCGATGGATTTGAGGTGAACCTGTTTGCGGAACGCACCGGGCTGGCGCTGAACGTCATTGAAAAGCCGCTCAACGAAGCCGAAGCGAAGGGCTTGCTGTACCGCGATCACAAGATCATCAAGCCGACCGAACTCGGAAAGCGTTTCCTGAACGACCTGCAACAGATGTTTCTCGGCGATTAACCTGTCATTTGCGCTGTGATCGGAGGGGGAGTTGGGTATAATGCCGGCTGCGCGAAATTGCAGAGATCGCTAGCGCCGTTTTTTCGGGCCGGGCGATTTGTGCAATAATCGGCGCGACTGGAGGTGTGGCCGAGTGGTTTAAGGCACTGGTCTTGAAAACCAGCGAAGGTTTGCGCCTTCCGTGAGTTCGAATCTCACCGCCTCCGCCAGCGATTTCGGAAACAAGTGGCCTCCGGGCTGTTTTTTCTATCCACAAACTCACCCACTTTCGAATTTGCTGTAGGCCTACCCAGATGAACCGGGCAAGCCTCATGCGCCGATTTTTTAGGGACTGCAAAAAAACGGTCTTTCCTTGCGCCCTCGCTAAGAATGCGCCTTAAAAAGCGCCAACCTATGGCCGCCGTTCCCATCAGGGTTTCTTAATCCCAAAGACCGCTTGTCCAGGCTTTTTGCTCACTGAGCGCCTGATTCAGTGCTGCGATTGCGTCGCGAACCCTTCAACCAATCGCGGCAAGTGTAAGCGTTGTGTGAGCGTTGCAAAAACAAACAATTGCGTGAGAAGTTTGAATTAGCTCAAGGGAGGCGTTATACAGGCGCTATTCGTGGACGCCCTCGCCCTTGTAACCGCTGATCGCCGGCCTACACTTTTCAGATGGCCATCCATTGGCTGCGAAAGTGCATTCATGAACAAACGCTAAAAGGCGCATCATGCTCGTTGTTCTCGCTTGGGTGGTAGTCGCCATTGGCTGCTGGATCGGTTATCAGCTGGTGCAGCAGAATGGGCGCATCTTGTTGCGGCTCGAATCGCTGGATCGGCAACTGGCGGGCCTGAAGGACGGGAGCGCACAGACGCTTCCGGCACTCCCTCCAACTCCTGCCGGTCTACATGTCGGCAGTCCCGCCCCGGACTTCGAGCTTCGTAACCTGACGAATCAGCACAAAAAACTGTCGAACTGGCGGGGCTGGCGCTTGCTGCTGATCTTCTTCAATCCGAGCTGCGGCTTCTGCCGCCAAATGGCATCCGACATCGCCGCATTGCCGCTGGAGGGCAAGGACAAGCCGATGCCGCTGCTAGTCAGTACCGGCAGCCTGGACGACAACCAGAAGCTGGTGGAAGAGTACAGCATTCGGTGTCCGGTGCTGCTGCAAAAACAGATGGAAATCGCCGCAAAGTACCTCGTCGCCGGCACACCGATCGGATACTTGATCGACGAACACGGCAGTATTGCCAGCGAAATGGCCATTGGCGCGCCCGCGCTTCTAGAATTGGCTTCACAAACAAAGGAAGAGGCGGCTGCCGGCAACTCCGGTGCGAAGGTGAAAGTTGGCCATGATCTCGTCAACAGCAGAATTAAGCGCGATGGCTTATCCGTTGGCACGTCGGCACCGGCATTTCGCTTGCCGCGGCTCGATGGTGGCGAACTGGCGCTCGAAGAGCTCCGTGGGCGAAAGGTGCTACTCGTGTTTTCTGATCCGGGTTGTGGGCCGTGCCGACAGTTGTTGGCGAAGCTGAGTGAGGTGTGGTCGCCGGATTCGGACATGCAGATCTTGATGGTCAGTCGCGGCAGTAAGGAGGCGAACCAGGCCAAGGCCGACGAGCATGGACTGAAGTTCCCGATCGTGCTGCAGAAGCAATGGGAGATCTCGCGTCTCTATGCGATGTTTGCCACGCCTATCGCATACTTGATCGACGAACAGGGCGTAATCGCCAGCAACGTGGTTACCGGCACGGATGCAATCTTGGCCTTGCTGGTAGGTGCACGTGCAGCGGAGTTTCGCGAGATGGCTCATACGGCATGAACAATGTCGGGATAATAAATGGCAGGGAGTGGTCCGCTTGAAGAAAGGATGCATTATGGACCACAAGTTCGATGCGGTTGCTAAAGCCTTAGCAACTGGACACTCGCGGCGTGACGCACTACGCTGGCTGAGCGGAATCGTTGGCAGCGCCCTAATGGGGCATCCGTTGACCGGGCAAGGCCAGTCTCCTACTCAAGGATGCAGGAGTTTCTGCAACACGAATACGAACCCTGGGACTCAGCACGCAAACTGCATGAGCGAATGCACGAAATGCCGTGGCAACATCAATCAGCTTTGCGGCCAGCCCGGTAGTTTTGTGTGTTGCACTAGCCGTGGCCAGTTCTGTTCTGGGCCAGGCGGGGTTTGCTTACAGCAGCGCCAGGTAAGCTGTGACTGTGCGCCAAGTATCGGCGCCGAGGCCACCTGCTTCCCCAGCACGTGCGTGACATCCTCCGAATGTGCCGATGCCAACACCAGACAGACGATATGCGCCCAATTATGCTCCACCGAGTGTGGACCGACACCCTTCGTTGTCACGCTGGTAAGCAGCTGCGAATTTGGCCCCTGCTCATAGGCTGAACGGCCCGCGCCAGGGCTGCGCCCAAAGCCTGCTACACACCGGAGCAGCCCAGCATGGGAGCGGTACGGCGTCCGACGGTAGACTGGGCTTTTTGCATTCTGGCGCCTGCCGTTACATAAAAAAGCCCACACAGCATGCACTGTGTGGGCAAGGACCCCGGCCGGTCATGACGCCAGGGTCAGGGAAGGTAGGCACATATAAAAAGCCCACACGGCTTGCGCAGTGCGGGCGAATTCTTCGGCGGGATCCGGCTGACCGAAGTTTGGAGCCTACTTGCTTCAAAGCATAGTTTATTTATGGAAACTATCTATGGCCTTGGCCCGGAAGGTCTTGAAATGGCTTGCGAAGCCTGGAAATAAAAAAAACCGCACGGCTTGCGCAGTGCGGATAAGAAACACGCCTTTGCCGGGAGTATTGCTACCGGAGAGCAGAGAGTAAATCTGTTAGTGGCAATTTTGTTAAGGCGTGGCCTGCAAGGTCACGAGATGGCTTGGCCGGACTGGAAATGCGCATGTTTCATCGATCTGTAAAAAAGATCAGGTAAGATGCATTCCTCTGCGATACATGCAACCGATATGCATGATGGCAGTGATGGTTGGCCGGGCGCGTTCCCGGCTGACCGGATTCCCTGCACGGCGGCGTTTTCCATCAGGTCAATGACGCCGGCGCTTTCTACATCATATCCTTCGCGATCAGCATGTTGCCGGTACGGCGCGCTTGCTCGATTGCTTCCTCATAACTTGCCAGCGGCGCTTCGGATGCTTGCTGCCTTTCGTATACGCATTTGAAGTCCTGGGCGGCATCATCGAATTTGAGGACTTCCACGAAGGCATCCCAGCCGTCTGAACGCGCACGCTCACGCGCAATCAGGTGTAGTTGATACTGCCCGACCGTTTCAACTTGCATTGCCGATTCTCCGCATGGGTGACGACCATCCTGACGGAATCGGCAATGCAACAGATGTACCCGCATCACGCCGCGCGGCATGCGGGTACCGATGGCGGCGCTCAGGCCGCCTGCATGGCATCGGTCAGCCTGCCGCGATAGAGGGCGGCGATCAGGTCCGACTGTGTGATCATGCCGGCCAGGCGCCGTTCCTGGTCGATGACTGGAATATGGTGCAGACCGAGGTCGGAGAGCAGCGGCACCAGCTCGACAATGTGCATGTCGTCGCGCACGGTCTTCACCTGCCGCGTCATGATCTGCCCGACGACTTCCGGCTTGTCTGAGTGGGTGTGCGCGGTACGCTGGATGAAGTGGCGCAGCTTCTGGTCGAAGCCCTGGTATACGTCGAGGTTCGCGTGCTTCATGAAATCGACAAAGGTGACGATGCCGATCACGCGCCGCGCACGGTCAAGCACGGGCAGGGCCTTGACCTTGTGCTTGCGCAGCAGCGTCCAGGCCTCTTCCAGTTCGGTGCCGAATGCGACAGTGACGACATCGCGCGACATGATGTCGGCGCAGGTGATCTCGCCGAAACGGCGGCGGTAGGCATGCATTTCGGTTTGCATGAACAGCGATTCGAGATCGTCGCGGGCCACATCGAGCACCTGGTTGTACTGCTTCAGCACATCGTCCAGGTCGGCCGGCGTGAAGCCGATGCGGTCGCCCGGCGGCGCATCTTTCGTGTGGTGCGTATTGCTGTGGTCGGGCGGCAGATGCGGATAGCGGCGCCGGGTCGCATTGTTGAACACGACGGCGACGGCGAGCAACAGCAGGGAATTGATCGCCACCGGAAACAGCGCGAAGCGAAATCCGGCCGCATGGATCTCGGGGCCGCCGAGCACTGCCGTCATCGCGATCGCCCCGCCCGGCGGATGCAGGCAGCGCAGCGCAAACATGAGGCCGATTGCGCCGGTGACGGCAAGCGCGGCGGCCATGACCGGGTCGCCGATCCATTGCGCGCATGCGGCGCCGACCAGGGCAGAAACGACGTTGCCGCCGACGATGGACCAGGGCTGGGCAAGCGGGCTGGCGGGCTGCGCGAACAGCAGGACGGCCGAGGCGCCCATCGGCGCAATCAGCAGCGGCAGGGGAGCGGCGGCCCCGAAGGCGATGCGCGTGATCAGCCCGGTCAGCAGTATGCCGAGCAGGGCGCCGCAGCATGCGCGCACGCGTTCCTTGCCGTTGACCGCCATGGGCATGGGCAGATAGCCGCGTAACCAATGCAGTGGAGTGCTCACCCGCTGTCTCTCCCTCTCAAAAACCGGTATTGCCGAATTGAAAGGGAGAGGAGTTTACATGGATTTGGCCGGATGCGCTTTTCGCACCTGCTGGCAGGGAGAGGCGGCGCACCGGCTCGCGCGGGAAAGGAAGGTCAGCCTTTCAGGTAGCGCTTCACGCCGCGCTTTTTCAGCACTTCTCCCCAGGATTCGATGCGGTAGATTTCGCCGCTCTTGTGCAGCACGACACCGAACTGTTCGCGCAACTTGGCCATGTCGGCATCGATCGTATCCTTGTCATGGCTGGTCAGGTCGGCGATGGCGGATACGGTCGGACGTTCCAGCAGGTCAATGGCCGACAGCAGCACGAACAATCGTCGCGCGTCATTTTCGGGATAGAGCGGCACACCGAATTGATTTCTAGCAAAAGCCATGAAATGCCTCCTTGACGTCGGATTGCATCTGCGGGCGATTTTAGAACGTAAGCGGCCGCTCTGCCTATCGCAATGCAGGAGCCGGCAAGCATGCCGCCACGTGAAAAAACGTGCACGGCAACGGTAAAAATTTCAGCACGCGCGGAACGCCGCTGTGCTTTGCATGGAAGGCAACCGAATTTTCAACCAGGCACACTTTTCGCTGATCGTAATCTTGGAAAGGAGCTTCCGGATGAAAATTCGACTGAAGAAATTGTCGGAGCAAGTGATCGTCATTACCGGCGCCACCAGCGGTATCGGGCTGACGACGGCGCGCCGGGCCGCCGAACGCGGCGCCAGGGTGGTGCTGGCGGCGCGCAACGAGGATGCATTGAAGCAATTGACTTTCGAATTGTCGAAACGGGGGCGCCAGGCCATCCATGTGGTGGCCGATGTCGGCATCGAGGAGGATGTGCGCAAGGTGGCGCAGGCGGCGATTGAGCGCTTCGGCGGCTTCGATACCTGGGTCAACAATGCCGGCATTTCGATCTTCGGCCGGCTGGAAGACGTGCCGCTGGAAGACCAGCGCAAGCTGTTCCAGACCAACTTCTGGGGCGTCGTGCATGGATCGCTGATTGCTGTCGAACATCTGAAACAGCGCGGCGGCGGAGCCATCATCAACCTCGGCAGCGAAGTGTCGGACCGTGCGCTGCCCCTGCAGGGGGCGTATTCGGCATCCAAGCATGCGGTGAAAGGATTCACCGATTCGCTGCGTTCGGAACTGGAGGCGGAGGAGGTGCCGATCGCCGTTACCCTGATCAAGCCGGCGGCGGTCGATACGATGTTTATCGAACATGCCAAGAATTACCTCGACGTCGAGCCGAGATTGCCGCCGCCGGTCTATGCGCCCGAGATTGCCGCCGACGCCATTCTGTACGCCGCCGAAAACTTCAAGCGCGACATTTTCGTCGGCGCCGCCGCCAAGCTGGTGTCGTCGACCGCGCATTACGCGCCGCGCGTGATGGACGGATACGTCCGGCGCTTCCTGTTCGGACAGCAGAAGTCCGGCATGCCCGCGCGCGACCGCAGCCAGAACAGCCTGTACGGGCCGGGCAGCGACTTGCAGGAACGGCTGGGGCGCAACCACGTGTTCGAATCGAGCCTGTATACGCAGGCGGCGCTGCATCCGAAGATCACCTGGGCATTGATGTTCGGGCTCGGCCTGGCTCTTGCAGCATGGTGGCGTACGCGCGAGCAACCCATGGCCTGAAAGCGGGCAGCCACCGATCTTTGATTTCATCCTGTTTCTATGGGAGGCATGACATGGCACATTTGAGCGGCGAGCGACTCGCGCACCTGAAGCAGTTGCTGGACGAGCGCGAGCGGGTGCTGCGCGCCGACCTGTTTCGCGAGGTGAACGAGAAAGACGAGTACCTGGACGTGGCGACCGAGATTCCCGATCCGGGGGATTCCTCATTCGCCAACCTCGCGGTCGATCTCGGCAACGCGGCTGTCACGCGGGATCTGACCGAATTGCGCGCGGTCGAGGCGGCGCGGCAGCGCATGGAGCATGATGCCTATGGCGTTTGCGTCAGCTGTGAAGCGGAAATTCCATATGAACGGCTGAAGGTGCAGCCGACGGCGGAGCGCTGTGCGCCCTGCCAGGAGCACTACGAAAAGACGCATGGCGACGCGATGCGGGGAAATACCATGTAATCGCCAGAACACGCCTGCAGCATGGCCGCCCGGTTCCCGCTCCATGATGATGCCGCACCGGCGCCGATAATCGTACAATTCCAGCCATCGGCGCCCCATCCACACAGACCATACCAGGATCACTAGGGAGAACCATGGACGAAGCATTACGCAAATTGCTGCAGACGATGCCCAAGGCGGAACTGCATATTCACATCGAAGGTTCGCTGGAACCGGAACTGATTTTCGCGCTGGCCCGGCGCAACAATGTTGCGCTCAATTATGCGTCGGTCGAGGATTTGCGCCGCGCTTATGCCTTCACCGACCTGCAGTCGTTTCTCGACATTTACTACGCGGGCGCGAGCGTGCTGCTGCACGAGCAGGATTTCTACGACATGACCTGGGCTTATCTGCAGCGTGCGCGCGCCGACAACGTGCGGCATGCGGAAATCTTCTTCGATCCGCAGACCCACACCGCGCGCGGCGTCCCGTTTGCCGCGGTGGTGGACGGCATCCATCGCGCGCTCGGCGACGCCAGGCGCCAGTGGGGCATGAGCGGCGCGCTGATCATGTGCTTTCTGCGCCATCTGCCGGAAGAGGATGCGCTGGCGACGCTGGAGCAGGCCCTGCCGCATCGCGACAAGTTCATCGGCGTCGGGCTCGATTCGTCGGAGCGTGGCCATCCGCCGGAGAAGTTCGCACGGGTGTTTGCGCGCTGCAAGGAACTCGGCCTGCATCTGGTTGCGCATGCCGGCGAGGAGGGGCCGCCCGACTACATCCGCTCCGCGCTCGACGTGCTGCGAGTGGAACGCATCGACCACGGCGTGCGCTGCCTGGAAGACGCGGCCCTGACACGCAGGCTGGCGGAGCAGCATGTGCCCTTGACCGTGTGCCCGCTGTCGAACGTCAAGCTGCGCGTGTTCGACCGCCTGGCCGACCATAACCTGCTCAGGCTGCTGGAGGCCGGACTGACGGTCACCGTCAATTCGGACGATCCGGCCTATTTCGGCGGCTATGTGAACGACAATTTCCTGCAGTTGTTCGAGGCGCTGCCGCTGGAGCGGCGCCATGCGCAGCAATTGGCGCGCAACAGCTTCGCCGCTGCCTTTCTGGACGAGGCGACGAAGCGGAAATACCTGGAGGAGGTCGATGCCTGCTTTGCGTAGCGCAACTTGGCCGGGGGCCTGAGGCTGACGTTGCGGTGGCGGGCATTTGCGGAGGACGGAGATGAAGGAGCGCGTTCCGCCAGCGATTCTGTTCATGCCGGACATGCCCGCCCATGGCTGATCCATTATCCGCCGCGGCCCTAGCCGGCGGCCTGTCCTGGGCCAGCGGCATCCGGCTCTACATGACCTTGTTCCTGGCGGGCTGGCTGGGCCGCGCCGGCTGGCTCGAACTGCCGCCGTCGCTGCAGGTGCTGGAGTCGCCGTGGGTCATGGCGGTCACCGGCGCCTTGCTGGTGATCGAGTTCCTTGCGGATAAGGTGCCGGGCGTGGATAGCGCATGGGATGCGATCCACACCTTCATCCGCATTCCCGCCGGTGCCATTCTCGGCGCCGCCGCGCTCGGCCAGCTTGCGCCGGAATGGACGGCCGCCGCCGCCCTCCTGGGCGGGACTTTCGCCGCCGGCGCCCATGCGACGAAGGCTGGCAGCCGCGTGCTGATCAATACGTCGCCGGAGCCGTTCTCCAACTGGGCCGCGTCTTTCATAGAAGACGCGAGCGTCGCCGGCATCCTGTGGGCGGCGTTTTTCCATCCTTGGCTCCTGATTGCGTTTCTTGCGGTATTCTTCGTGCTTGCATTGTGGCTGCTGCCCAAGCTGTGGCGCGGGCTGCGATGGCTGTTCAGGCGGCTGAGCGCGTAGCGGGGATGGCCTTCGGCGCGCCGCGATGCGCCTTGCCGGACTTTGTTCAACGAAAAGGGCAGGCTGCATGCTGCTGCAATCGATACGGATGACATGGCGCGACTGGCGCGCCGGCGAACTGCGCTTCCTGCTGGTCGCGCTGATCGTGGCGGTCGCCTCCCTGTCCTCGGTCGGTTTTTTCGTCGACCGCATGCGCGCCGGGCTCGAACGCGACGCGCACCAGCTGCTTGGCGCCGACCTGGTGGTCAACGCGGACCAGCCGCTCGCCGATGCCTGGCGCGAGCAGGCGCGACGGTACGGGCTGCGGCTCGCCGACACGGTCGCCTTTCCCAGCATGGCGAGCGCCGGCGCTGGCGAGCAGTCGGTATCGCAACTGGCGTCGGTCAAGGCGGTCTCTCCCGGCTATCCCTTGCGCGGCAACCTGCTGCTGGCGGCGGACAGGGCCGGAGCCGATGTGCCCGCGCACGATGTCCCGGCTCCCGGCAGCGTGTGGGTGGACGAAAACATCCTGGCCGCGCTCGGCATACAAGTCGGCGATACGCTGAGATTGGGCGACAGCGCCTTCCGCGTCGCGCGGGTGATCGCGCTGGAACCGGACCGCGGCGCCGCATTCATGAATTTCGCGCCCCGGGTGATGCTGCGCCTGTCCGACCTGAAGGCGACCAACCTGATCCAGGATGGTTCGCGCGTGACCTATCGGCTGCTGGCGGCCGGCAGGCCGGAGCAGGTCGCCGCCTTCAAGCGCTGGCTGCAGGAGCGCATCGAGCGCGGCAACCTGAAAGGCGTGCGCCTGGAGTCGCTGGAATCCGGCCGCCCTGAAATGCGCGCCACGCTGGACCGCGCCGAGCAGTTCCTGTCGCTGGTCGGCTTGCTGTCGGCCATGCTGGCGGCCGTCGCGGTCGCGATGGCGGCACGCCGCTTCATGCTGCGCCACCTGGATGCCTGCGCGATGCTGCGCTGTCTCGGACTGACGCAAAACCAGGTGACGCTGCTGTATCTGACCGAGTTCTGCATGATCGGCATCGCGGCCGGCATGCTGGGCGTGGCGCTCGGATTCGGCGCACACTTCGTGCTGCTGGACTGGCTCGGCCCGCTGGTGAGCAGGCAATTGCCGACCGCTACCTTGCTGCCTGCCTTGCAGGGGCTGGCGACCGGCATGCTGCTGTTGATCGGTTTTGCGATACCGCCGATCCTGCAGCTGCGCAACATCCCGCACAACCGCGTCATCCGGCGCGAACAGGACGCGCCGCAGCCGGTGACGCTGGCCACCTATGCGCTGGGCCTGGCCGCGTTCGTCGGCCTGCTGCTCTGGCAGTCCGGCACTCCCAGGCTCGGCTTGCTGACGGCCGCCGGTTTCATCGGCGGCTTCGGCGTGTTTGCCCTGGCCGGCTGGATGGGGGTGAAGGCGCTGCGCATGCTGCGCTCCGGGATAGGCCATCCGGCATGGCGGTTTGCCGTCACCGCGTTGCAGCGGCGGACCGGCGCGACCGTGGTGCAGATCGTTGCGCTGTCGCTGGGGCTGATGGCATTGCTGCTGCTGACGGTCATCCGCGGCGACCTGCTGGCCGCCTGGCGCCAGTCGACGCCGCCCGACGCGCCCAACCGTTTCGTGATCAATATCCAGCCCGAGCAGAAGGACGAGATCGCGCAGCGGCTGCAGCAGGCAGGCATCCCGCAGCCGCGGCTGTATCCGATGATCCGCGGCCGCCTGATACGGATCAACGACACGCCGGTCACCGGGCAGACCTATGTGGACGAGCGCGCCAGGCGCCTGGTGGAGCGCGAGTTCAACCTCTCGACCATGCGCGATGTGCCGCCGCAGAACCAGATCGTGGCCGGGCGCTGGTATGACGACAGCAGGCCGGAGGCATCGGTGGAGGAGGGGCTGGCGAAGACCCTGAACCTGAAGCTGGGCGACCGGCTGCGGTTCGATGTCGCCGGCCAGCCGGTGGAGGCCACCGTGACCAGCCTGCGCAAGCTGGAATGGGGCTCGATGCGGGTGAACTTCTTCGTGATCCTCAATCCCAAGCTGGTCGAGGACATGCCGCGCACCTGGATCACCGCGTTTCACCTGCCGCCGTCGGGCTCGTCCTTCGTCAATGCGCTCACGCGCGATTTCCCCAATCTGACCGTCATCGATGTCGGCAGCATGATCCGCCAGCTGCAGGCGGTGCTGGACCAGGTGATCGCCGCCGTCGAATTCCTGTTCCTGTTCACGCTGGCTTCCGGCGTGCTGGTGCTGTACGCGGCGCTGGCCGGATCCCAGGACGAGCGGATCCGCGAAGCGGCCTTGCTGCGCGCGCTGGGCGCCACGCGCCGCCAGTTGTCGCAGGCGCAATGGATCGAATTTGCGCTGGTGGGCGGAACGGCCGGACTGCTCGCGGCAACCGGCGCCGCTGCGGTCGGCTGGGCGCTCGCGCAATATGTGTTCAACTTCGAGTGGCGCTTCAGTCCGGCGGTATGGCTGAGCGGCCTGGCGGTCGGTTCGGCGTGCGCATTCGCCGGCGGCTGGGCCGGCTTGCGCCACGTGTTGAATCGCCCGCCGCTGCAGTCGCTGCGCGGCGGCTGATCCAGGCTGATCCAGCCTTTAATCTGCATTAAATGCGCACGACAATGTTCGTGTTTTTCCGCAAGGCCTCTCGCGGCCTCCAGTCTTACTCTTAAGCGACGTTACGGCTTTCGCTGCATCCGTCTGTCCCAAGCTGTTGTGTGGGAAAGCTGCTTGTGGCGATGAACGTTTTATTCCTGCACGTAATTTCGCATGACGCGGCTTGCGTGCTCAATACAACGTGCCCGTACGGGGAAATTCCCAATTTTGTTGCGCGTTGATACGTGTCAAAACAGACAATGAGTGGGAACGTAGAGTTGTACTTCAGATAAGTCGCTAATGGTTGTTGGGCACTAGTGGTCCATCTCCCTTCGCGCTTCAGGTTGGGCTGGCCGCTCGAAGGCGATTGCGGCGTTGCAAATGCTCGTCGGGGAGCCACCCCGACTGTGCTTTGCGCCTTGCACTCGCCTCCGATCAACTCAGCCACCCCGAAGCGCGAAGGGGGACGGACCACTAGAAATGCGGAGTCGGTTCCTCCGGCAAGACCTACTGCGGGGCCGGGCCGCCAGGACCAGGACCTGGCAGGCTGTTGAAAAACGTCGCGAGCGGGCCGAGATTACGGCCGAGGAGCGCACGCGTACGAGCGGTACGCAGAGCACCGCAGGCCGCAAGAT
>OFCW01000155.1_pt1 | contig 26213 bp, 20 predicted proteins | sample 1520951 | NCBI WGS metagenome assembly OFCW01 (sample SAMEA4349680, study PRJEB24078) | microbial mat metagenome | biome: Terrestrial Biome; feature: Habitat; material: Microbial Mat | place: India | collected 2012-06-12 | depth 10 m | reverse complement strand
TTCACATGCAGGAGGCTGCCGGAGAAGACCGGCACGCCGTGTTCCCACGATGGGCACCAGGCTGCGGATGGCGTCCATCAGGCGCTGCAGGCGCAACGGCTTGGCCAGGCACAGGTCGGCGCCGGGCGCAATGCCGCCCGCCGGCGCCGCATGGCGGTCGAGCGCGACGATGCGCGGCATCGCCTGGCCGTAATCGAGGCGGATGCGGCGTATCAGCGAGGCGCCGCGTTCGTCCAGCAGTTCGCCGTCGACGATCGCCATGTCGTAGGGAGCGCGCGCCTGCTGTGCGCGCGCCAGTTCGGCCAGCGCTTCGGCGGCGCCGGCCACGCCCAGGCCGCGCATGCCGTAGCGGGCGATGCTCTGCACGACGAAGTCGCGCACGATGCCGCTGCCGTCGGCCACCAGCACGCGCACGCCCTGCAACGCGCGCTCCTCCTCGATGCCCGCGGCCGCGCCGCCCGCCTCGCAGCCGACGGTAAACCAGAACGTGCTGCCCTTGCCGTATTCGCTGGCGACACCGATCTCGCCCTTCATCAGCATCACCAGCTGCCGGCAGATCGCCAGGCCGAGGCCGGTGCCGCCGTACTTGCGGGTGGTCGAGCGGTCCGCCTGCGCGAACGATTCGAAGATGTGCTGGACCGCGTCCGGCGTCATGCCGATGCCGGTGTCGCTCACCTCGAAGCGCAGGCCGAATCCGGCGTGCGCTTCGAGCGACACCTTGACCGCCACCTCGCCGCGCTCGGTGAACTTCACCGCGTTGCCGAGCAGGTTGAGCAGCACCTGGCGCAGGCGCAGCGAGTCGCCGCGGATGCGCTCCGGCACGTCAGGCGCCAGCAGGTAGCCGACCGCCAGCCCCTTCTGCTGCGCCGGCCGGGCCAGCAGGTCGATCACGTCCTCCAGCATCTTGCGCAGGTCGAATTCGATCTCTTCCAGCTCCAGCTTGCCGGCCTCCATCTTGGAGAAGTCGAGGATGTCGTTGAGCAGTTCGATCAGCGAGCGCGCCGAATTCCACGCCACGTCGACGCACTCCTGCTGGCGCCTGGTCAGGCGCATTTCCTTGAGCATGTCGAGCATGCCGATCACGCCGTTCAGGGGCGTGCGCACCTCATGGCTGACGGTGGCCGCGAACTGCGTCTTCATCAGCGCCACGCGCAGCGCCTCGTCGCGCGACAGCTTCAGCTCCGCCTCGCGCTCCTCCAGCACGTCCATCATCTTGTTGAACGCGTGCGCCATCTCGACGATGTCGCGCGGGCCGGCGGGCGCCGCGCGCATGCCGGATTGCCCCGCCTCGGCCCGGCCCATCAGCGTCGACAGCGCGTGCAGCGGTTCGAGCATGTGGCGCGCGAGCAGGCGCATCACGCCCAGCAGCACGGCGGCGAACGACAGCGTGATGACCAGGTTGCCGATCAACAGCGACAGGATCAGGCGGTTCAGGGTGCCCTTGCCGATCACCACATACACATAGCCGAGCAGCTGCGGCTGCCGCTCCTGCATCTCGAACGGCGAGGGCTCGGTCTGGCCGCCGTATACCGGCGCGCCGAAGCGCCACTGCTCGCCGTTCTCCCATTCCAGCGCGGGGCGCGGCAAGGCGGCGAAGGGCTGATCCTGCCGGCCCGCCGGCGCGCCGCTCCCGGCCCTGTTCTGGGACAGCAGCACGCGATGCGCGGCGTCGGTGATCTCCACCCGGATCACGTCCGGGAAAGCCAGCGTGGTGGCGACCGCTTCGCGGGCGTTGTCCGGCGAGCGGTACAGCAGCGCGAGTACGCTCTGGCTGGCCAGATTCTCGGCGACGCGCTGGCCCTGTTCCACCAGGTAGCCTTCCATCCGGCGGCTGGCCTGCCAGGAGTTCATCAGCGAGGAAAACAATGCCAGCCCGAGAATGGCGGCGCTGACGGCGAGCGTCAGTTGGCGGCGAAAGCCGGTACGGCGCAGATAATCGCGAAACATGGGCAATAGTCAGAATACTGGTGCGGTCGTTGTCATTGGCAAAAGACGGCCGGGCCGGCCTTCCATGCCTCAGGGCTCCGGGAACACGAAATCGAAACTGCGCTGCTGCTGATAACCGATATTCAGGCCGATGTGGCTGGCGGTGCGCAGGTTGACGGCGGTATACACCTCGCGCAGCGGCTGCACGCCGCGCCTGCGCGCCTCGCCGGCGAGCGCGGCCAGCGCGCTGCCGGCCAGGGCGCGGCCCAGCTCCACGTTGTTCGGGTAGAGCGCGAACAGCGCTCCCTTCTTCACATGCAGGAGGCTGCCGGAGAAGACCGGCACGCCGTGTTCCCACGATTCCTTCAGCACCAGCGGCAGGATGGTGGTTTCGTCGGCCGTGGTCGCGTCCTGCGGCAGCCAGACCGCGTCGCGCCGGCCATCGCCGGCGGCGAACACGCTTTCATACAGGCGCGCCGCCGTGCCCAGGTCGCGCGCCTCGTAGGCCGCCAGCTCCAGTCCCTGGGCCCGGGCGGCGTCGCGCGCCATCCTGAGCAGCCAGTCGTTGTGCTGCGGGTTGTAGACGACGATCACCCGCTTCACGCCGGGCACCAGGCCCTTCAGGCGGGCGAACAGCAGGGCCGGATCGGGCGCCAGGCTGATGCCGCTGACGACCTGCGTTTCCGACTCCGGCACCGCCAGCACGCCGCCCGCCACCACCGGGATGCCGCGCTCCAGGCCGGCGGTCGCCTTCAGGCCCTGGCGGCCGAGGGCGATCACCACCCGGGTGCCGTTGCGCCTGAGCTGCGCGCCCAGTTCGGCCGGATCCGTGCCGGCGCCGACCGGATAATGGCGCACCGTGCCGCGGACGCTCTGCTCGATCCCTTCGATGATCTTGGCGAAGATGCTGCGGTACGGTTCGCCGATGTCGGGATAGACAATGGCCAGGTCGCCGGCGCCAAGTGCATCGGCCTTGCGGAACGGCTCGCCGGCTTCGGCCAGGATGAGCGCGCTGAAGTTCTGGCGCGGCGCACGCGCATCGGCAGCGCCGGGCCAGAACGCCGGTTCGCCATGGCGCGGATTGGCATCGGCGGCGGCCAGCATGCTCAGGCCCGCCTGCCGCTCCGGCTGCGCCGCGGCCAGGCCGGCGCTGGCGCAGAGGGTGACGGCCACGCATGCGATGCGCCAGCACGGCCAATAGCCCCGGTGCGCGGCGACGGCCGGCGCGGGCGCGGCCGGCAGGCATGGGCGCGCAATCCGCGAGGGGGCTGAACTGGAATCGAACATCGGGCGTTCCGATATAGCTAAATGGAAACGTTCATCGAAGGACAAGGCAAATCATGCGGCAGAGAACTGAAAGCCGAAACGCTCCGGTTTCTTCAGTGCCCCGCCGCACGCCATATCGGCGGATCTCACAGGCGATAAATCGCCTGCAGATAGAAGGCGCGGGGCGCCATCGGCAGATCGTTCGGAATCGACAGGCCCGGCGCCAAGCTGGGTTCGCGCACATCGGCATTGAACAGATTGCGCACCGATGCGGCGAAGTCCCACTGCCCCGCGCCGCGGTTGCTGCGCAAGCTCAGGTCGACCGTCTTGTAGTCGGGCACCGGCGCTCGCGCATCGCCTGCCGCGCGCTTGCGATCGGCCACCCAATTCAGCTGCGCGCTCAACAGCAGGTCGCGGACCAGCCGCCAGTCGGCGCGCGCATACAGGTGATGATGCGGCGCATAGCCGGCATCCTGCCCGGTCGCGTTATCGGTCGAGGCCTGGTTCGCGTAATTGCCGGACAGGCGCAGGCTGCGCGAAACATCCCATGCCAGTTCCAGCTCCATGCCGTGCCCGGTCTGGCGGCCGGTGTTGAAATAGGTATTGCCGAGCGCGGGAGGCACGGACACCAGGCGGATGATGTCGTCCATCTGATAGCGGAACAGGCTCAGGTTCAGTTGCACATTCCTGCGCGCCTGCCAGGAGAAGGCCGCTTCCAGCGTCCGGATCGTTTCCGGCCGCAAGCCGGGATTGCCGCGCGCCACGGGGTTGTTGATGCTGTATTCCTCGTTGAACGAAGGCGCGCGGAAAGCGCTGCCGTAGAGCAGCTTGGCCGTGACGTCGTACGCCGCATTCCACACCACCGCCAGGCGCGGATTGGTGGTGCCGCCGAAGTCCGAATAGCGGTCGTGGCGCACGCCGGCGGTCAGCGTCCAGTCGCGCGCGAACTGCCATTCGTCCTGGGCATACAGGTAATCGATCTGGCGCCGCTGCGGCAGCATGAACGGCGCGATGTTCGCATAATCGACGACCGGGCCGGCCGGCACCGGCGTGCCGTCGGCGTTGAACACGAAATTCTTGAATTCATGCGTGTCGTACAGGTTCAGGTCGTCGTGGCCGATGCCCACACGCAGCCGATGATTGTCCAGACCGCTATAGACGGCGAACGCCGACAGCCGGAACTGCCGCTCGGACGTCGCCGGCGCGCCGATCATCCCGTTGGGGAAAGTCCCGGTCGGGAAAGCCGCCCCCGGCGGGAACAGCTGCAGAAATGTCGGCATGCGCTGCGCATAGTGGAGAAAGCCGGCGGTGGCGCCGACCCCGAGATTGTTCGTCAACTGCGGCTCGGTCCAGGAGAGATCGGCTGTGATGCGCTCGCTTTTCTCCTTGCCGGCCGGGTCCAGCGCCGAGGCGATGCCGGCGCCGGTGCCGAGATTGTCGCGCAGCTTGTAGCCGAAGCGCAGCCGCCACTTGCCGTGGCCGAGGTCGAGGTTGCCGTCGACCGAATCGTATCCGGTGTTGACCGGGCCGGGCGCCAGCGACACCTGGGTGCCGAACAGCCGGTCATTGCGGCTCTGCGCGTCGCGCTCGATGACTTGCCTGAACCCGTCGGTGCGCCCCACGCTCAGGAAGGCGGCGACATCGACCGCGCCGAGCATGCCGCCATGCTGCACCCAGGCGTTCCGGCCGTGGAACGAGCCGGCGCGGAGACCGAACTCGGTGCCCGCGATATCGCCCGCATCCTTGGTGATGACGTTGATGACCCCGGCATAGGCGTCGGCGCCGTACAGGGCGGAGCCGGGCCCGCGGATGATCTCGATGCGCGCGATGTGCTGCACCGGATAGCCGCCCCAGAGATTGCCCTTGTTGCCGATGAAAGTCGTGGTCACCGGAATGCCGTTCAACAGCATCAGCACCTGCGGATTCTGCGCGCTGTAGATGCCGCGAATGACATAGATCGAACTGTAGGAGTTGGCGGCGCGGCTGACATGGATGCCCGGCACCGTTTCCAGCACCTCGTCCAGGTCGGTCGCGCCCATGGCGGCGATATCTTCGGCGGTGATGACCGTCGCCACCGCCGGCGCGCGGCGCAGCGGTAGCCGGCTGCCGGTGGCGATGGAAACCGTGGATTTGTCACCGTAGACGAGCGCCAGTTCGTCTTCTTCGGAACTTTGGGCGGAGGCGACGGATGTGTGAGCCAGCAGTGCTGCAGCCAAGGCCACGGAAAGGGCATCGAATGCCTTCACGATATACCCCGTCAGGATTGTTAAAAGGTTGCGACAGTCTAGTGCAAGCCCCTGCAAAGGTCTATCTTGACAGCAAGATTTCAAGGAGGAACTCTATTTTGCGCAACACATTCCCCTATCACATTCCCCTATCAATCCCGCCAGTTGCGCTTGCCTACGCCCTCGTAGGCAATGGCCTCGCATGGCATCGGGAACAGGCTGCCTTCCGGTTTTTCGGCGGCATCGACCAGGCAGGGCGGCATGCCTGCCAGGAAGGTCGGGATGCGCAACAGCTGGTATTCGCGCGCCGACAGCCCCATGTCGGCCACCAGCGCCGCATGCAAGGCGGCGTAATTCATTTTCAGTTGCGCACGGCGAGATACCAGGATTCGCTCCACCTCGAACGCCAGCCTGACATGCGGGCCATCGCCCAGGCCGAGTTCCCTTGCCAGATTCATCAGCCAGGGGATGCGCTCGTCGGTCGAATTGATGGGGCGGCCATAGCCGTAGATGCGCCGCTTGCCCAGTTCGGCCAGCACCAGCTCTTCGACATGAGCGCCCTGCTCGATGCGCTGCTGCGTGCGCAGCAGGAATTCGATGGCGCGGATGCCGGCCTGTCCGCCGTACACCGTCGCCTCGGACACCGCCAGCGCGGCGGCGATGCCGAGATTGGCGCTGCTGCGCGCGCTGCCGGCCAGCGCCGCGACCCGGTTGTTCCACAGGCGCGCGTCCGGATAACTGGTATGCACCCAGATCGCATGCATCAGCCGGATCTGGGCCGGCGTGAAACGGCGGCCGGTGATGCCGAACACGTACAGCTCGACCCAGTCCATCTGCCGCAGTTCGGCATGCAGATCATGGCCGCGGAATACCGCATGGCTGCCGGGATAGCAGGCGCCCATGCGGGTTTTCAGCTTGCCGGCATGCGCGCGCAGCAGTTCCGGTCCGTTCATGGCGCCTCCTTCCTGCGCGGATCGTCTTCCAGTTCGATGGCATAAAACGGGAAGCGCTTGAAGCCGTGCGCGGATTGCTCCAATGCGTGCGCGGCCGCGCCCGGCAGGCGCAACAGCAGATAAAGCATCTCCCCTTCCTGCGCGTTGAATCCGAGGTCGGCCAGGGCGGCGGCGGCCACGCCGCTCATGGCCAGCGGCAGGCCGACGGCGTTTTCCAGTTCCTGCCGGTGCTCGCGCAGCCAGCACAGGCGCGGCGTGGCGGCGATGCCGGCCAGCGTGTGCAGCAACTGACGCACGACGGTTGCGGCCGATACCCCATGCGGATCGAAGCCCGGCGCATGTTCGCGCTCCGGCCAGACATCGATCGCATGCGCGCCATCTTCCATGCCGCCCCTGGCCCACGCCTCACTATCCATGCCGCACGCGCTCCAGGCGTTGATGGCGTCGAATACGTCGCGCGCCCCGCCGTGACGGCCGGCCCCGACCGACAGCGCGGCAATCAGCGATGCCGCCGCGGTCGAGCCGCCGACGCCGCCGCACATCGCGGCATGCACCGACGCGTCGCGCGGCCCCGGATTGGCCAGCGCGACGGCCAGCGCCTCCAGCATGTCCAGCGCCGCCCGGCCGGGCAGCTCGTCGCGCAGCAGCAGCACCAGCATCTCGACCCAGCGCGCACGGCCGACCATTTGCCCGAACACGTCATAGCCGCGGCAATAGGCGGCGCGGGTGGCGAACGGATTGCCGGGCTCGGGCTCTTCCTGCCAGATGCGGGTATGGACGCGATGTGCCGGATCGATGTCGCTCATGCTCATTTCCCTCAGACGAAGCGCATGGCGCCGTCGACCACGATTTCCTCGCCGACGATGTAGGACGATGCGTCGGAGGCGAGGAACAGCGCGACTTGCGCGATCTCTTCCGGCGCGCCGAAACGCTTGAGCGGCGACTTCTGCGCGATGTCGCGCTTTCTCGCCTGCATCACCTCCTCGGGCAGGCCGAAGCGGTCGAACATCGGCGTGGCGATCGGCCCCGGGCTGATCGCGTTGATGCGGATGCCGCGCCCGATCAGTTCCGCGCTCAGCGACTGCACCAGCGAGCGCAGGGCCGCCTTGCTGGCGCCATAGGCGGCGAACGGCGCGGATGCCTTCCGATTGGCGATGGACGTCGTGACGATCACGGATGCGGAAGCGCCGAACAGGGGCAGGGCCTTCTGGATCGTGAAGAACACGCCCTTGCAGTTGATGTCCATGGTTTCGTCGAAACACGCCTCGGTCACCGCCTCGAACGGCACCGGCTTGGCGATTGCCGCATTGGCGAACAGGACGTCGAGCCGGCCGAAGCGATCCTTGAGCTGCCGCATCAGCGCATCGATGTCGGCCAGGCTGCCGGCGTCGCTGGGCAGGACCAGCGCTTGGCTGCCCAGCTCCCGCCGCGCCCGTTCCAGGTTTTCGCTATCGCGGCCGGTCACGGCCACTTGCGCGCCTTCGCGCTGGAACAGCATGGCCGTGGCCAGCCCGATGCCGCTCGTGCCGCCGGTGATGAGGATGGTCTTGCCTTCGAGTTTCATGGTGTTAAGAGCCTGTTCAGTGTCTTTTGGCATGCACCAAAAAGACACTGAACAGGCTCTGAAGTTGCGCGCTCACGGCGCCGTTCCCAGGATCCGCATGCGCAGATTCATCGGCGGCACCTGTTCCGGATCGATGTGCACGTCGAGCAGGGTCGGCCCCTGGCGGCTGCAGATCGCGTCGATGTCGAGCGCATCCAGGTCGGCCGTGCCGCGGATGGTGTGCGCCTGCGCTCCCAGCGCGCGCGCCAGCGCCGCGAAATCGGTGGCCGGCAGCTCGAAGCCGATGCGCTCGGCGCCGCCCAGGCGCTGGCCGTGCTTGACCATGCCCAGCGCGCCATCGTTGAGCACCACATAGATCACGGTCAGGCGCTCGGCCACCGCCACCGACATCTCCTGCCCGTTCATCAGCATGCTGCCGTCGCCGGTGATGCAGACCACCGGCGCGCCGCGGCAGCCGGCGGCGGTGCCGACTGCGCCGCCGATGGCCCAGCCCATCGGCGCAAAATCCATCGTCATGCGCAACCAGCCGCCGCCGGTTGCCGCGGCGCGCCGGTCTTCCGGATGCAGGTAATGGATGGCCCAGGCGACGCTGTTGCCGGAATCGGCCAGGAAGCGGGTGCTGGGCGGGAACAGGCGTCCCAGGTCGTACATGAGGCGCTGCGGCGTGATGGGCGTGGCATGCCCGACATATTTCTCCGGTTCCGCGACCGCCTGCGCCACATTCCATGCGCCGGCGCGCGGCATGCGCAATTTGGCGGCGGCCCCGGCCTGCAGGCGCGCAAGGAGGCGCTCGAACACCGTCTTGATGCGGCCGCGCACATGCAGCCTGGCCATCGGGCTGCGCGCCAGATGGTCGTCGTCTTCGTCGATATGCACCAGGCGCTCGTTGAGCAGCGCCTCGCTCCAGCCGCAGCTGGCCCACTCGCCCATGCTGGCGCCGGCCGCCAGGATCAGGTCGACCGCCTGGTCGCGCAGGATGGCATCCGCCGCCGCATGCCCGGCGAAGCCGAACACGCCGCGGAACCGCGGATGGCGCGGATTGACCAGCCCCTTGCCGTCCGGCGTGGTGAGCACCGGGATGTCCAGCAGCGTGGCGAGCTGCAGGATGGAGGCGATGCCTTCGCCGCACCCGCCGCCGACCAGCAGGACAATCCGGCTCGCCTCGGCGATCAGCCGATGCAGCCGCTCCACGGCATTCTCGTCGATCATCGCGGCCGGCTGCAGCAGGCCGCGCAGGTCATAGGCGGGCGCGGCCGGCAGCGCCGGGCTCTTCTGCACGTCGAGCGGGATCGTCAAGTGCGCCGGGCCGCGCGGGGCATGCATGGCCTGCATCAGGGCCGCGATCAGCTTCGGCTGCAATTGCGCGGGATGCGTGATCATCGAGTTGTAGCGGGTGCAGTAGCGGAACATGCCGACCGTATCGATGCCGGTGCAGGCCGATTCCTGCAGCGCGCGCCGTCCGAACACCGGCAAGGGCGGCTGCCCGGTCAGCACCAGGAGCGGAATGCCGTTGTCGCAGGCGGTGGCCACGCCGGTGATCAGGTTGGTCGCCCCCGGGCCGGACGTGGCGCAGCACACGCCGAGCTTGCCGGTTTCGCGCGTATAGCCGTCCGCCATGAAGGCGGCGCCGGCTTCATGCCGGGCCACGATCGGACGCGGCCCGCCGCGCCGCTGACTGCGCGCCAGGGCATTGAAAATCGGTTCGATCGCCCCGCCCGGCACGCCGAACACATATTCGACGCCCAGTTGTTCCAGATAGGCGACCAGCAAGTCGGCGACATCGGGCGCAGCGCCCGGCGTCGCCGCCGGGCTCTCTTCGGTTCGGATCTTGACGTCGCGTGCAAGGAGAATATTGCTGCGCATAGCGAACTTCCTGGGAATGGTAAATGGTGCCGCACGGTTCACTGACACCAGATTGACTTGCCAACAGGCAATAGTAACGCACTTTGGATCCCGCCGTACGCCGGAATCGCGGGGGTATTGCAGCAAGGACAAGATGCCGAGTGAATCCGGCGCGAAATCTACCAGTACTTACCTATGGCCCCGATACGCATCGAGCGCCGCGCTCACCGCCTCCACGCGCGCCGCATGCACGGCCTCCGGGATGCGCTGCGGCTGGTCGGCATGGCGGCGCGCGACCTCGCCGGCGTTGACCGCCTGCGCCGCGCGCATCGCCTGCTGCAGATAAGCCATTTGCGGAAAAGGGCTGTCTTCGCAGCCGGCGCGCCCGCGCTGGTCGCACTCGCAGGCGTGCAACATGTCGACGAAGCGCTGCGGCTTGCGGAAGGCGTCGCAACGCTCCAGCAGGCGCACGATGGTATTCGGCCGCATTTCCAGCGCGCGGGCGACATTGCCATGCTCGCGCGCCGTCATCACGGCCAGGTCGCGGCACTCGTTGGGAATCTTCAGGCGCCGGCAGACCTGCTCGGCCAGCTTGACGCTCGCTGCCTCGTGACCATGGTGCTTCGGCCACTCCTGCGGATCGGTGGCGCCCTTGCCGAGGTCGTGCAGCAGCGCCGCGCAGCGGAGCGGCAGGCCGTAGCCGCAGCGCGCCGCGTAATCGACCGCCATCATCACATGCACGCCGGTGTCGATTTCCGGGTGATGCCGCGCCGGCTGCGGCACGCCCCACAGCGCGTCCAGCTCGGGCAGGATGCGCGCCAGCGCGCCGCAGTCGCGCAGCACCTGGAACATGCGCGACGGCTGCCGTTCCATCAGTCCGCGCGCCAGTTCCTGCCATACCCGCTCCGGCACCAGCGCATCGGCCTCGCCGGCGTCCACCATGCGCCGCATGAGCGCATTGGTTTGCGGCGCCACCGTGAAATCGGTGAAGCGCGCCGCGAAACGCGCCACGCGCAAAATGCGCACCGGGTCTTCGGCGAACGCTTCGGAGACATGGCGGAACACGCGCGCCTGCAGGTCGTGCCGCCCGCCGAACGGATCGACGATGCCGCCGTCCTCGTCCTTGGCCATGGCGTTGATGGTGAGGTCGCGCCGCACCAGGTCCTGCTCCAGCGTGACGTCGGGCGCCGCATGGAACACGAAGCCCTTGTAGCCGGGCGCGGTCTTGCGCTCGGTGCGCGCCAGCGCGTATTCCTCGTGCGTTTCCGGGTGCAGGAACACCGGGAAGTCCTTGCCGACCGGCGTGAAGCCGCGCGCGATCATCTCGCCGGGCGTGGCGCCGACCACCACATGATCGTGATCCTGCACCGGCAGGCCGAGCAGCTCATCGCGCACCGCGCCGCCGACGATATAGGTTTTCATTTCAATCCAGCAGAAGTGAGGCCGCGCCCCGTCAATCCGGATAGACGTCGTATTTTTCCAGGCGTTCCTGTTCCGCCTCCGCTTCCCGCATCCACTGCGCCACCGCCGGGTGCGCGATCACGCGGTCCATGTAGGCCTGCAGCGCCGGCGGCATCCATACGCCATAGGTGCGAAAGCGCATCACCACCGGCGAGAAATAGGCGTCGGCGATCGAGAAATCGCCGAACAGGAACTGGTGCGGCCCGGAGCGCGCCAGGCAGTCTTCCCAGAGCTCGCAGATGCGGCCGATGTCGGCCTGCGCCGCCGGCGTGCGCCCCTTGCCGGGAAAGCTGGCGCGGATATTCATCCACATCGCCGAACGCAGGCCGGTAAAGCCGGCATGCATTTCCGCGCAAATCGAACGCGCCAGGGCGCGCGCCTCGACGTCATGCGGCCACATGCCCTTGTCCGGAAACTGCTCGGCCAGGTATTCGCAGATCGCCAGCGAATCCCATACCGTGGTGGTGCCGGACACCAGCACCGGCACCTTGCCGGCGGCGGAATACTGCGCGATGCGCGCGCCGGTGTCGGGGCGGTCGAGCCCGATGCGTACTTCCTCGAACGGGATGCCGAAGGCGGTCATCGCCACCCATGGCCGCATCGACCACGACGAATAGTTCTTGTTGCCGATGACGAGTTTCAGGCCCGCCTTTTCAGCGGCAGAGAGGGTTTGGGAGAGGGTCGGGTCGAGTTCGGTGGTTTGCATACATCCTGTCCAGTGAGCGGTTTTTCACGCGCCATTTTCGCACGGCAGCGCGGGCGCGATGCCCGGTGAGGATAATGCGTTTACCTGCGTTTGCCAAACGCGCAAGCGCGGCGCCCCGCCGTTGCCCTCGTCAGCGCGGCGCCTCGACATGCACCGTTTCGACATGCGCATGCGGGCGCTCGCCCTGCAGGTAGGACGGCGCCACCTCTTCCAGCGCGGTCGGCTCGATGCCGAGCGTGTCCAGCATCGAGGTCGTGGCCACGTTATCGACCTTCATCGAGTCGAGATTGTCCCGGCTGATCAGCGGATGGTCCGACAGGTGTTCGAGCAGGGCCGCCTCCACCCGCGCCAGCGCGTCCGGCAGCGCGACCACCGGGCGCGGATGGCCGGAGAATTCGCCGGCCATGCCGACCAGCTCGCGCAGGGTATAGACCTTCGGCCCCGCCAGCTCGTACACCTTGCCGGCCGTCGTCTTGTCGCTGAGCGCATAGATGAACGCCATGGCCACGTCCTCGACATACACCGGCTGGAATCTGGCATTGGCCGCGGCCACCGGCAGCACGGGAAAGCGTTTCGCCAGCGCGGCGAACAGGTTGAGGAAGTGATCGCGCTCGCCGAATACCACCGAAGGCCGGAAGATGGTGGGCGCGACCGCCGGATTGGAGCGCGCAGCCTCTTCCCCGTCGGCTTTCGAGCGCAGGTACATGGATGGCGCATTCCTGTCGGCGCCCAGCGCGCTCATGTGCAGATAGCGATGCACGCCGTGGCGCGCGCATGCCGCCACGATCTTCCTGGGCAGTTCCACATGCGCCCTGGCGAACGCCGGTCCGTATCGCTCGCCGGGATGCGCGGTCGGGTCGTGCAGGATGCCGACCAGGTTGATGACGGCGTCGTTGCCCGGCACCAGGCGGTCGAGCGTGGCCTCGTCGTGCACGTCGGCCTCGACCACGTCATCCACCGACGGCACCAGGAGCAGGTCCTTGGCGCGGTCGTAGTGGCGCGTCGGCACGATCGCGCGCCAGTCGGTGAGGGCCAGCTTGGCGATGATGTGGCTGCCGATGAAACCGGAGCCGCCGATGACCAGAACGGAATGGAATGCCATGGTGTCGCTCCTCGTTGGTATCCTGTTTTCATCATAGGACAATTGGAGCGGGACGCGAGGAAGAAAAACTGCCGGTCAAACAGCCGGCCATTGCCGCAGGGAATTGCAGCAATGGCCGGCCGGCAGCGGGCCGATCGGCGGCGGCTCAGGGCAGAGCGCTGACGGCGTAGCCCTTGGGCGCGACGGTGCCGAGCCGCGCCTTGAGCGACTGCGGCTTGCTCTCGAACAGCGCCGCGTAATAGGTCGCGTTCGACAAGACCTTCTTCACATAGTCGCGCGTTTCATTGAACGGGATCGATTCCGCGAAGATCGCGCCTTCCACCGCCCGCGTCAGCGTCGAACGCCACGCGCGCGGGCGGCCCGGGCCGGCGTTATAGGCGGCGGTCGCCAGCGCCTGCGAACCGTCCAGGTCGTTGAGCACCATGTTCAGGTAATTCGTGCCGAGCAGGATATTGGTGTTGACGTCGTTCATCTGCGTATGGGCAAAACCCGCCAGGCCGATCTTGCGCGCCACGAACTGGGCGGTCGCCGGCATGATCTGCATCAACCCAGATGCGCCGACATGCGAACGCGCATGCTGGACGAAGCGCGACTCCTGGCGGATCAGGCCGTAGACCCAGGCCATGTCGAGGCCGAGCTTTTGCGTGGTCGCCAGCATCACATCCTGGAACGGCGACGGGAAGCGCTGGGTGAAATCGACTTCCGACTTGGTGCGGTCCGAGGTGTTGACCATGCGGTCGAGCACATTCTTCTGGCGCGCGAATTCGGCGGCGGCGAGGTGCTGGCGCTCGTTCATCTTGCGCAGCTCCCAGTTCCACTCGCGGTAGCCTTCGAAACGCATGTCCAGCTCGAAGAACTTCAGCGCGCGGATGAAGCCCTGGTTCTGCGCCATCGGCGCGATCTCTTCCGGCGTCACCGGCTGCGGGCGCGGCGGAATCGTGATCTTCTGGTCGAGTTCCTCCAGCGCCAGCTGTCCGTAGAAATTGGTCTGGTCGGCGATCGAGCGGAACAGCTTCTGCGCCTCTTCCGTCTTGCCTTCCTCGCGGTAGGCGCGGCCCAGCCAGTACACCCAGGTCGCGTCCCTGGCGAGCGCGCGCGGCATCGCCTCGATCGTCGTGCGCACCAGTTTCCAGTCGCCGGCGCGCAGCGCGGCGCGCACCTTCCACTGGTAACCGTCGTTCGACAGCGGCGCGCCCGCGGTCCGGTGCCAGTACACCACCGCGTCCGGCGCCAGCTTGAGCGAAGACTGCAAGGCGATCTGCGCCCATCCCAGCGCCAGCTCTTCCGGCTTCAGGCGGCCCGCTGCCGCCACCAGCGCGTCGACCGCGCGGTCCGGATTGGCCTTGGCGGCGCGGCCGAGCGCGACGAGGAACACCTCATGCGCGGCGCGATTGGCCCCGGGGCCGCGCGCGACCACCTTTTCCGGCTTGTCGAGCGCCTGCATCAGCGTGCTTTCGGCGGCGTCGGTCAACGGCGCCAGGCGGCGCATGGTGCCGGCATAACCGGATTCGGCCACCAGCCTGATCTGCGCCCAGACATCGTCGGCCGTGAATTGACTGGATTGCACCAGCGTCGAAATCAGCGCCGGGCAGGCTTCGCCATAGTTCTGCGGCGCGACCAGCACCGCGCGTGCCTCGTCGGCGACGTTCTGGCCCTTGAGCGCCTTCGACATCAGCGCGTAGCACTTGACCTGGGTGTCGTCGTTCAGCACGAATTGCGGATACTGCTCGTCGAACAGCGTCCAGTTGCGCGCGCGCCCCAGTTCGAGCAGCCAGTCGTTGCGCAGGCGGTCGGCGATCGCCTGGCCGTCGTAACGCGCGAGGAAATCGCGGATCTCCTGTTCCGGCGCGCTGTTGATGCGCGGCTTGAGGCGGAAGTAGTCGACGTACGACGGAATGGCATAATTGCTCAGCCGCGCCGCATACTCGGCGGCGCGCGCCGCATCGTTATTGCGCGCCGCATCGCGCAGCGCAAGGAACACATCGTCGTCGCTGACCAAACTGCCAATGCGCGCATGCGCCGCCGGCATCAGCAGAACTGCCGACGCGGCAAGCGCGACACCAGCAATCCATCTCATCGGGAACATCGATTTACCGCCTTCTCAAACACCATATTTTTTAGGATAGCATGTGCTGCTACGAAATTCGCACCGAAACCATGCTCGACAACACCTTGGATAAAGCCAGCCTGCGACGCATGTTGCTCGCGAACAGACAAGCGATCCCTGCAGAAGTTCGGCAACAGTGGGATGCCGCCATCGGCGCGCGCGTGCTGGCTTGGTGGAATGCCAATCCGGTGCGCCGCCTCGGCGTGTATTGGCCGATCCGGAATGAGCCCGACCTGCGCGCGCTCTACCAGGCATGGGCGCAGCGCGGCGTGCAACTGGCGCTGCCGGCGGTGACGGCGCGCGACGCGCCCTTGCGTTTCATCCGCTGGCAGCCCGGGGATGCGCTGGTCAAGGATGCGTTCGGCGCGATGGTGCCGCAGGAGGCGGCCGTTGAACTGAAACCGGATGCGCTGCTGATCCCCTGCGTCGGATTCAATCCCGACAATTTCCGGCTCGGCTACGGCGGCGGCTTCTATGACCGCACCCTGGCCGTCGCGCCGCGGCCGGCCACCGTCGGCGTCGCCTACGCATGCTGCCGCGCCGAATTCGGCGCCGATGTCTTCGATATTCCGCTCGACGCGGTGATCACGGAACAGTCACTGGCGACTCTCGCGCCATAAAAGAAAGCCGCCGCGACGCACGAGCGCATCGCGGCGGCCAATACGTCATCGATGCGTCAACGGGAGGAGCCGTTCAGCCGACGGCAGATTTCCGTCGTCGCCGCAGCTTGGTTGAGCGTATAGAAGTGCAGGCCCGGCGCGCCGCCCGCCAGCAGCCGTTCGCACAGCGCCGTGACCACGTCCAGCCCGAACGCCTTGATCGAAGCGCTGTCGTCGCCGAAGCTGGCCAGCTTCAGGCGAATCCAGCGCGGGATCTCGGCGCCGCACATGTCGGAAAAACGCATCAGCTGCGAATAATTCGTGATCGGCATGATGCCGGCCACGATCGGCACCGTCACGCCCGCCTTGCCCGCCTCCTCGACGAAACGGAAGTAGGCATCGGCGTTGTAGAAATACTGGGTGATCGCCGCGTTCGCGCCTGCGCGCACCTTGCGCGCAAAGTTTTGCACGTCGTCCTGCGGCGACCTGGCCTGCGGGTGCATTTCCGGATAGGCCGCGACCTCGATATGGAACCAGTCGCCGGTTTCGGCGCGGATGAACTCGACCAGCTCGTTCGCGTAGCGGAACTCGCTGGGGGCGCCGTAGCCGGACGCGCCGTAGCCGCTCGGCAGGTCGCCGCGCAGCGCCACCAGCCGCCTGATGCCGTTGGCTTTGTATTCATTCAGGATCGCGCGCAGGCTGTCGCGCGAGCTGCCGATGCAGGACAAATGCGGCGCGGCCTCGTGGCCTTCGCGCTTGATCTCCAACACCGTTTCCAGCGTGCCCTTTTGCGTCGAGCCGCCGGCGCCGAAGGTCACCGAAAAATACTTCGGCTTGAGTTCGGCCAGCTTGGCGCGAACCGCACGCAGCTTCTCCACGCCTTCCGGCGTCTTGGGCGGGAAAAACTCTATGCTGAAATTTTGTTGATTCATTCTATTTTAATAAGAGGGAAGACAGGGCCCAGGAAATGATGCTGTACAGGATAGCCCCGCCGAATGCCGCCCAGAAGCCGGTCACCTGGAATCCGCTGACGAAATTGGCCACCAGCCAGAACAGCAGTGCATTGATGACGAAAATGAACAGGCCCAGGGTCAGCACCGTGACAGGCAGCGTCAATAGCACCAGAATCGGACGGATCAGCGTATTGACCAGCCCAAGTACCAGGGCCGCAACCAGGGCGGCGCCGAAGCTTTCCACCCGGATCGACTGCATCAGGTAAGGCAATGCAAACAGCGCGACGGCATTGATCAGCCAGGTAATGAGCAAACGCATGTTTCGCCTCCGATCTTCGGCAACCGTAGGGCGGAAAAGCGCAAGCGCCTTCCGCCGCATACGTTGACTTCGGGCGGAAAGACGCTCGCGCCTTTCCGTCCTACTCCATTATCGAGGGGGCCAACGGCAACCTTAGTAGCGGTAGTGATCCGCCTTGTACGGCCCTTCCTTCTTCACGCCGATATACGCCGCCTGCTCGTCGGTCAGTTCGGTCAGCTGCGCATTGAGCTTCTTCAGCTGCAGGCGCGCCACCTTCTCGTCCAGATGCTTGGGCAGCGTGTACACGCCGACCGGATAGGCGGCCGTGTTGGTGAACAGCTCGATCTGCGCGATGGTCTGGTTCGCGAACGACGAGCTCATCACGTAGGACGGATGGCCGGTGGCGCAGCCGAGGTTCACCAGGCGTCCCTCGGCCAGCAGGATGATGCGCTTCCCATCCGGGAAAATCACATGGTCGACCTGCGGCTTGATGTTCTCCCAGGTGTACTGGCGCAGCGCGGCGACCTCGATCTCGTTGTCGAAGTGGCCAATGTTGCAGACGATCGCCTGGTCCTTCATCTTCTTCATGTGCTCGTGCGTGATCACATGGTAGTTGCCGGTGGCGGTCACGAAGATGTCGCCGTGCTCGCAGGCGTAGTCCATGGTGACCACGCGGTAGCCTTCCATCGCCGCCTGCAGCGCGCAGATCGGGTCGATCTCGGTGACCCACACCTGCGCCGACAGCGCTCGCAGCGCTTGCGCGGAGCCTTTGCCGACGTCGCCATAGCCGCACACGACCGCAATCTTGCCGGCGATCATGACGTCGGTGGCGCGCTTGATGCCGTCCACCAGCGATTCGCGGCAGCCGTACAGGTTGTCGAACTTGGACTTGGTCACCGAGTCGTTCACGTTAATCGCGGGGAAAGCGAGCTTGCCTTCCTTGTGCATCTGGTACAGGCGATGCACGCCGGTCGTGGTTTCCTCGGTCACGCCCTTGATCTGCGCCAGGCGGGTCGAATACCAGGCCGGATCGACGGCCAGCTTCTTCTTGATCGCGTTGAACAGGCAGATCGCCTCGTCCGAATCCGGGTTGGCCAGCACGCCCGGATCCTTTTCGGCGCGCGCGCCCAGGTGCAGCAGCAGGGTCGCGTCGCCGCCGTCGTCGAGGATCATGTTCGAGTAGCCGCCGTCCGGCCATTCGAAGATGCGGTGCGTGAAATCCCAGTACTCGTCGAGCGACTCGCCCTTGAACGCGAACACCGGCGTGCCGTTGGCGGCGATCGCGGCGGCGGCATGGTCCTGCGTCGAGTAGATGTTGCAGGACGCCCAGCGCACCTGCGCGCCCAGCGCTTCGAGCGTCTGGATCAGCACCGCGGTCTGGATCGTCATGTGCAGCGAGCCGGTGATGCGCGCGCCCTTCAGCGGCTGCGAGGCGGCGTATTCCTCGCGGATCGCCATCAGGCCGGGCATTTCGGTTTCGGCGATCTTGATCTCCTTGCGGCCCCATTCGGCCAGGGATAGATCGGCGACGAAGAAATCTTGGGAAGTTGTGGATGTCGAGATAACGGCGCTCATCACGCCCTCCTTTCCAGAAAAAGATAGAAAAAAGTAACGTGAGCGCCGTTGCGAAAAGAATCCAAGCCTGACACGGCCATGAAAGCCGTGCTGCAACGCTCCTTGGAGCGGCAATTATACCGCAGTTAATACGCCAGAAATCCCGACTATATCAACGCACCGCTTTTGCCTGCGTGCCGCGCAGCGACGCGGCATCGGCCTGCTGGGCCACCTGCGCCCTTTGCGGCACGTTGCGTGCGATCCAGCCGAGCATGTCCTGCCAGATGCGCCTGACTTCGGCCTGCGGCGGCATCGCCAGCGCATTCGGCAATTCGATCGTAATCACCGGGACATTCTTGTGCACGCCGCTGTAGTTGCCGAGCGAACCGGGATAAACGCCGACCGGACTGAGATACAGGCGGCCGAAGCGGCGCGGCGCCGGCGCCGGCCCGTCGAAGTCGAGCACGCCGAACGGCGCATGCACCGAAATGATCACATGCGGCCGGAAGCGTTCCATTTCCTCGTTCAGCCAGCGCGTTTCCGGTTCCGACAACGGCGCCGCGCCAGGGAAGCGGCGCGGATCGCTGCCGGTGACGCGCGCCCAGTAACGCGGCGCATCCTGTTTCCAGCCGGGAGTCGGGAAATTCCGGTTCAGGTCGACGCCGTTGGCATTGACCCGTTGCGGCTTGGCTGCGAGCAATCCGTCCGGATTGACGACCGGTGCGACTTCCCACTCGAAATCCCGCGCGGGCGCGGCCTGCATCCATTGCATCCACTGGAACACGATGGCGGCGGCGGTCAGCTCGTCACCGTGTATGCCGCCCAGCAACAGTACCCGCACCGGCTCCTTGGCGCCCTTGGCCGCCGGGATGACTCGTTTCAGGATGGGAAATCCCTTGCGGGAAACGGCTCCGCTCGGTTTCAGTGCGCTTTGCTGGCAATCTTTTACGGAAACGCCCGGCAGGCGCGATGTCAGCCGCTTGCACCAGTCAGCGTGTTGTGCCGGGGCTGCATTGCCGGCAGCAGCAGACAAACACCATGTCAGTCCAAATATTGCAGTGGTGCAACGAAGTAGTCGCACGATGGAATCTCGCACGATTGAATCAGCCTCTTGCGCGGCACTTGCCGCAGAAAAACTCTATATTACTGAGAGCTACTGACAAAAGCTACGACAAGCTACGGGGCGCCCCGCCTGGAAGGCGCCCCATCGCATTTTTATGCAGGCGGCTTACAGCCCCGCCGCGGCGCGCAGCGCCTGGGCCTTGTCGGTGCGTTCCCAGCTGAATTCCGGCTCTTCGCGGCCGAAATGGCCGTAAGCGGCGGTTTTCCCGTAGATCGGGCGCAGCAGGTCGAGCATCTGCACGATGCCCTTCGGGCGCAGGTCGAACAATTCCTGCACCAGCATCGCCAGCTGTTCATCGCTGACCTTGCCGGTGCCGAAGGTGGTCACCATCACCGAGGTCGGCTTGGCGATGCCGATCGCATAAGACACCTGGATCTGGCAGCGCTTGGCCAGTCCGGCCGCCACGATATTCTTCGCGACATAACGGCCGGCATAGGCGGCGGAACGGTCGACCTTGGACGGGTCCTTGCCGGAGAAGGCGCCGCCGCCGTGCGGCGCCGCGCCGCCGTAGGTGTCGACGATGATCTTGCGCCCGGTCAGGCCGCAATCGCCTTGCGGTCCGCCGATCACGAAACGGCCGGTCGGGTTGATCAGGTAACGCGGATTCTTCAGCCATTCCTTCGGCACCACCGGCTTGATGATTTCCTCGATCGCCGCCTCCTCGATCGCCTTGTGCGTCATGTCCGGGCTGTGCTGAGTCGACAGCACGATGGTGTCGATCGCGACCGGCACGCCGTCGACGTAGCGCAGCGTCACCTGCGACTTGGCGTCCGGGCGCAGCCACGGCAGGCGGCCGTCCTTGCGCAGCTGCGACTGGCGCTCGACGATGCGGTGCGCGTAGTAGATCGCGGCCGGCATCAGCTCCGGCGTTTCGTCGCAGGCATAGCCGAACATCAGGCCCTGGTCGCCCGCGCCCTGGTCCAGGTCGAGCCCCTTGCCTTCGTCGACGCCTTGCGCGATGTCCGGCGACTGCTTGTCGTAGGCGACCAGCACCGCGCAGCTCTTGTAGTCGATGCCATAGTCGGCATTGTCATAACCGATGCGCTTGATGGTGTCGCGCGCGACGTTGATGTAATCGACATTGGCGCTGGTGGTGATTTCGCCGGCGAGCACGACCAGACCGGTATTGCACAGCGTTTCGGCGGCCACGCGCGCCTTCGGATCCTGCGCCAGGATCGCGTCGAGGATCGCGTCGGAAATCTGATCGGCGACTTTGTCGGGGTGGCCTTCGGAGACGGATTCCGAGGTGAAGAGGTATTCGTTTGCCATCGCAGGCTCCTTATAGAAAAGATTGTTGTCGACCGTGTCGCGGCCAACTCAGTGAGCCTGCGACGCTTTAGCGAAATTTGTAGACCGCCTCGCAAGTTGTCTGATTAACTCGGCGGATGAATCCGGTACGCGGTCAAGTCAAGGACTTCAAGTCAAAGACTGCCGGCGCACCAATGTGCTATTTTACGCGTCTGGAAAAATTCCACAAATCTTCTCGTTGCATTTTTGATGCTGGTCACTCTCTTTCGCCTGCTGTCGGTCCTGCCATTGCCGATCTTGCATGCAATAGGCTCCCTGCTCGGATGGCTGGTCTATCTGGTGTCGCCATCGTATCGTCATAGACTGAAAGACAACATTACGCGCGCCGGCTTCTCCGCTTCGCTGCGCCAGGCGATTGCCGAAGCCGGCAAGAATATCCTGGAGCTGCCCTTCATCTGGTGCGCGTCGCCGCGGCGCGTGCTGGGCAGTGCGCGCATCGAGAATTGGGAACTGGTGCAGGCGGCGCTCGACGCCAGGCGCGGCATCGTTTTCCTCACGCCCCACCTCGGCTGCTTCGAAATCACCGCGCAATATGTCGCGACAAAAACGCCGCTGACCGTGATGTACCGCCCGCCGCGCAAGGAAGCGTTAAAGCCGCTGGTGGAAGGCGCCCGCGCGCGCGCCGACCTGCGGCTGGCGCCGGCCACCCTGTCCGGCGTGCGCACCCTGCTCAAGACGCTCAAGGGCGGCGGCCCGATCGGCGTGCTGCCGGACCAGGTGCCGCAGAACGGCGAAGGCGTATGGGCCGACTTCTTCGGCAAGCCGGCCTACACCATGACGCTGCCGGCCAAGCTGCAGCAGATGAGCGGCGCGCCGATCATCCTGACCTATGCGGAACGCCTGTCCTTCGGGCGCGGCTACCTGATCCGCTTCGTGCCGTTCGAGGAACCGCTGGGGGACACGCCGCAGCAGCAGGCGCGCGCGATCAACGCCGCGATGGAGCGCCTGATCGCGCGCTGCCCGGCGCAATACTTCTGGAGCTACAACCGCTACAAGACGCCGCCGGGCGTGGACGCGCCGCCGGCCGCGCAAAAGGAAACCGCATGAGGCTGCTGCTGGGTCTGATGTGGCTGCTGCACTGGCTGCCCCTGCCGCTGCTGGGCCGTCTCGGAGAGGCGGTAGGCTCGCTGCTGTACATCGTGGTGCGTTCGCGCCGCAGGATCGCGCTGACCAACCTGCGCCTGTGCCTGCCGCAGATGCCGGAACGGCAGCGCCGCGCGATCGCGAAACGCCATTTCCAATGCTATGCGCGCAGCATCCTGGAGCGCGGCGTATTGTGGTGGGCATCGGCGGAGCGCCTGCGGCGCCTGATCGCGGTCGAGCCCGCGCTGCCGCTGGACGCGATCCGTTCCGGCCCGACCATCCTGCTGTGCCCGCATTTCGTCTGCCTCGATGTGGCTGCCGTCGCGATCACGCTGGAGACTTCCGGCTGCACGATCTATGCGGAACAGAAAAACAAGGTGTTCGACGCGGCGTTGCGCAAGGGACGCGCGCGTTTTCATCCGGTGCGCCTGTTTTCCCGGCGCGACGGCATCAAGCCGATCATCCGCGCGATGCGCGAAGGCCTGCCCTTCTTCATGCTGCCCGATATGGACTTCGGCGCCAAGGACGCGGAATTCGTGCCGTTCTTCGGCGTGCCGGCCGCCACGCTGACCGCCACCGCCCGCCTGGCCGCCGCCACCGGCGCCCGGGTGATCCCGGTGATCGCCACCTTCCTGCCGGATTACCGCGGCTGGAAAGTGAAGTTTTATCCGACGTGGGAGAATTACCCGGGACCGGACATGCTCGAAGCGACGCGCCGCATGAATGCCTTCATCGAGGAGCGCGTGCTGGAAGCGCCGGCCGAGTACTTCTGGGCGCACAAGCGCTTCAAGACCCGGCCGCCGGGCGAACCCGGATTTTATTGACTCCGAAATCGACGCATGAAACTCAAATTCACCAAGATGCATGGCGCCGGCAACGATTTCGTCGTGATCGACGGAATCAACCAGCACATCGACTTCACCCCGGCGCAATGGAAACAGCTGGCCGACCGCCGCTTCGGCGTCGGCGCGGACCAGATGCTGGTGGTCGAAAAGCCGCAATCGGCCGGCGTCGATTTCCGTTACCGCATCTATAACGCCGACGGCGGCGAAGTCGAGCAATGCGGCAACGGCTCGCGCGCGTTCGTCAAGTTCGTCACCGACAAGGGCCTGACCGACAAGCGCACGATCAGGGTGGAAACCCTATCCGGCGTGATCGAGCCGCGGCTGGAAGCGGACGGCAGCATCACGGTGGACATGGGCGCGCCGGTGCTGGAACCGGAACGGGTGCCGTTCGACGCCGGCGGCCTGGAAGGCCGGCGCGAGGGCGACGACCTGCTGTGGCCGCTCGACATCAACGGCAAAACCACCTGGTTCTCGGTGGTTTCGATGGGCAATCCGCACGCGGTGCAGGTGGTGGACGATGCGCAGACCGCCGCGGTCGAACTGGACGGTCCGGTGATCGAGCGCCATCCGCGCTTTCCCAAGCGGGTCAACGCCGGCTTCATGCAGATCGTGGACCGCAACCGGATCGTTTTGCGCGTGTTCGAGCGCGGCGCGGGGGAAACGCTCGCCTGCGGCACCGGCGCCTGCGCGGCGGTGGTCGCCGGCATCCGCCGCGGCCTGCTCGACTCGCCGGTCAAGGTGTCGACGCGCGGCGGCGAACTGCGCATCGCCTGGTCCGGCCCGGGCTCCCCGGTCCTGCTGACCGGTCCCGCCGTCAGCGTGTTCGAAGGCGAAATCGAGATCTGATTTTAGCCGCCGAGCAAGGCCTTGAGCCGGTACAACCGCTGCCGGTAATTCCCCTCGGGCCCGTCCGGGCCGCAATCGAGCTGCTCGAACAGGCGTGCTGCGCGGTCGAGCAGCTTGCGCTCTTCCGCCGTTTGCACCAGGATCAGCCGCCGCTTGCTGTGCGGATGATGCGCGCGGATGTCGACCACCAGGCAGTGTCCGCAATCCGCCGCCGGCAAGTCGATCAGCAAGGCCTCGCTGCGCGACAGCCCGAACAGCGCCGCCAGTTCGATGCGCGCGGCCAGCAGCGGGTACAGGTCGGCGGCGTCGTGCGTCAGATGCTGCAGCGCCGTCCTGGCCCAGGCGGCCGGCGCGGCGCGCGCGGCGACCTGGTCGAGCAGCCGCCGCGCCTCGGCGATTCCCTGCGAAGCCGCTTTCTGCAGCCAGTAGGCGGCGCGCACATCGTTGCCTTCATGATGGCGGCGCGTGCGCCAGGCGTTCCTGCCGAGTTCCAGCTGGGCGGCGCCGTGCCCCGCCTGCGCCGCCTTCTCCAGATAGCGCTGCGCTTCCGCCAGATTGCGCTGCGAGCACTCGGGTTTGAGATAGATGCGCGATAACGCATACCACGCATTGACCGCGCCCTGTTCGGCGGCCTGCGTCAGCCAGCGGATCGCCTTCTTGTAATTGGCCAGGCCGGGAACGCCGCTCAGGCGGCGCCCGCTTTCATCCATCCTGGCATGCCACAAGCCGAGCGCGCATTGCGCCTCGCGGTCGCCCTGCTGCGCGACGATTTCCCAGAAGCGGACGACCTCCGCCGGATCGAACTTTCCGCTCCGGTACAAGGCGTGCGCACAGCGGGACAGCAGATCGAGATCGCGCGCCGCCCACTGCCGGTTCTCATCATGTTGCTCCGCCAGCCGGCGCGCCAGCGGCAGTCCCCATTGCAGAAAGGTTTCGTGATCCGACGTCGCCCAGGCATGGTCGGCGAGCGCATATTGCGCCTGCACCACGCCGCTCCTTGCCGCGCGCTGCGCCCATTCCAGCATGGCTTCGTTATCGCCGGGAGCCGGCGCCGCCTGCAGCGCGGAACCGTCGCCATGCTGGCCGATGTGCTGCGCCAGCAGCCATTGCGCCTCCGCGATGCCCGCCTGCGCCGCCTCCTGCAGCGCACGCAAGGCCTTCTGCCGCATCGCGTCGCTGACCACGCCGCTGGCCTGCCCGAGCAGCAGCTTGGCCAGCACCAGTCCGGCCTGCGCGACACCGGCATCGAATGCACGTTCATACCACACGCAGAGCTTGGCCGGCTCGGTGGTCTGCTGCACGGTTTCAAAGGGAACGTGGCTGCCGATCAGCAACCACGCATCCGGCTCATCTTGCTGTGCCGCACGATCAAGCCAGTAAAGCGCCGTCGGCAAGCTTTTCGGCAAGCCCTCGCCGCCAAACAAATAGCGCTTGCCCAATTTCAATTGGGCGGAGGCCTGTCCGGCACGCGCGGCACGGATGATCAGCAATTCCTCTCGATTCGCCATGGTTTCAATATCGTTGTCGCACTGGATGCATTCGAGTATTTCGTACAACGCGACGATATTGGCTGCGCCACATCAAGCCGCCGGACGATTGGCCGCAGCGCCAGGGAATTTGAAGTATTTGCGCAACGTCGCAGGCAAGATCGGCGGGAGCGCCGTCCGTCACGCCATATGTCCTTACATCAACGTGACAAAAAAGCTACACACACGCACCGCCTGCGCGCTTTCGGTCAAGCCATAACCGCGATGCTGACGAATCTGGCGCACTTGCCTTGTCGAACTTGTAATGTGAGCTTGTCCGACATGCACGGATTTATCACCAAACCTTTTTCAATGAGGGATAAAACGATGAAAAAATCATTAATCGCACTCGCGGTCCTGGGCACGTTGGCAGGATCGGCGTTTGCCCAAACCAACCTCACCATCTACGGCGTGGTCGACGCCGGTGTTGTTTACGATAACGCAGGCGCCGGCCGCAACTGGAAACTGGACAGCGGCAACCAGTCCGGCAGCCGCGTCGGCTTCAAGGGCTCGGAAGACCTGGGCGGCGGCTTGTCCGCGATCTTCAATCTGGAAAACGGCTTTACCACCGATGACGGCAGGCAGGGCAATGGCGGCCGCCTGTTCGGCCGCCAGGCCTGGGTCGGCCTGAAGGGCGGCTTCGGCTCCGTCAAGCTGGGCCGCCAGCTGACCCCGCTGTACGTCGCGATGGATCAGATCGACCCGTTCCGCATCGGCCTGGCGGGTAATGCGCAAAGAGCGTTCGGCTACGGTCTGTACAACGCCGACCCGTTCCTGCGCACCGACAATACCCTCAGCTACTCCACGCCGGACATCAGCGGTCTGACCGGCACGCTGAGCTATGGATTCGGCGAACAGCCGGGCTCCTTCGCCAGCAACCGCACCTATGCGGCGGGCGTCGGTTATGCGAACGGCCCGATCAATGC
>OFCW01000154.1_pt1 | contig 26315 bp, 23 predicted proteins | sample 1520951 | NCBI WGS metagenome assembly OFCW01 (sample SAMEA4349680, study PRJEB24078) | microbial mat metagenome | biome: Terrestrial Biome; feature: Habitat; material: Microbial Mat | place: India | collected 2012-06-12 | depth 10 m | reverse complement strand
AAATTGGTGATCGTCACTTCGTGGCGGCATTGCCCGCACCAGACGTTGGCCAGCAGGCGCTGGCGAATATCGACGGGGATGGACTCCCAGCGCTGGCGGGCGGGGCGGGTGAAGTTGGGAAGCGACTCGAGGGTCACGGCTCATTTCCTCCGGTTTTTCAGGCTGCGTTACCGTTCAGGCGGGCGCATCGTTACCCAGTTGCCGATAAAGCGAGTGCCCAAGGAGAACGCGATAGCCGGCATCGTGATCTGAAGAATGCTCCCGATCAGATTCGCGGTGTCACGTACCTCATTCGCCATCATCTTGGCATCGACGAGCGTGTCGATCAGGTCCTTATTCGTAATGACGACTGCAAGAGAGCCAATACCAAGCATCACCAGCGCCACCCCGAAAAGCATGTGGCCGAGTCGATACGGTTCAAACGAACGCGCCCCGACCACGAACGAGACTGTTCCAGCGGCAAAAACACCGAAGAACCATTTGTAGACTGAGACGAAGTCGGGCGACCAGATTGACAATTCCATTACCCCCTCCGATCACGTAAACGAGTTGGGCACCGGACATCGTCGAGGACATTGCGCGTGGCCGGCAACCAGTGGGACCGTCGCTGCTGATCACCATCATGCCCGATAGCCGACACCAAACGTTCCACGATCCGCCGTACGTAGGTTTCCAATCCCAGATCACAGAGATGACAGCCGCGGAAAGCGATCCTCTTGGCGACGTACTCGTCTCTATGAGAGAACTGCACGCCGAGGCCTGGCCTGCACACCAGACCCACCGATTGGCTGGCCTGACGCAGGTACCGCGCGCTCGCGCCCCCATGCCCGAATGCCCTCGATTTGTTCAGGGCTAGTCTTTGACAGTGGAACCACGTTCTGGAAACTACGCCGGAAAAGGTCGTCGCTGACAGCCTGATCTCCTCGCAGGTATGCCTCTTTAACCACCTCGCGCACTGCGGACTCAATGTCAGATCCAGCAAAGCCATCAGAGAGATCAACCAACTCTTGCATCAGAGGATCTGGGATCTCGTGCTTTAGCCCTCGCTGCGCGTAAATATTGATGATTTCCCTTCGCTCATCTGGCGTGGGAAGATCGACGAAAAACAACTCGTCAAAGCGCCCCCTGCGTAGAAGCTCGGGCGGAAGTCTAGAAACATCGTTGGCGGTCGCCACAACGAAGACGCGCGCACGCGCCTCTTGGAGCCAGTACAAGAACTGCCCAACGAGTCGGGTCGACGTTCCACCATCACCGGAACCTTGTGTTGCGCCGGCCAACCCTTTTTCAATCTCATCGATCCACAGCACGCAGGGGGAAACATGATCTGCCGTTGCGAGCGCGTCCTTTAGGCGACCTTCGCTCTGCCCAAGATACTGGCCGTGAATCGTTGAGAGATCAAGGCGATAAAGCGGTAGGCTCCAATTATGGGCGATAGCTTTTGCTGAGAGAGACTTGCCACAGCCTGGCACTCCGACAAGGAGACAGCCACGCGGTGGCCTGATGCCTCTTTCTCGGAGATCCGCCGTTAGCAGCGGACGCTCACGATCAAGCCAAGTCTTGAGCCCGCCGAGGCCACCAACATTAAGTTCTCCACCGCGCACCTGCACACGCTCGATGCCAGAGATGTCGGCGAAGATGCGGTCCTTCGCCTGCATGAGCTCTCGAAGGTCGTCCTTCGTAATACGACCGTTGGCGAGAAGCGTGGCTATGATGTTCTCCGCTTCTATTCGCGATATGCCAGCGAGAATGGCAGCCGCCTGCCGCTCGTCAGCAGTATCCCATTCGATGGGGAACTGGTTGCGATACGCTCCTACCTGCTCCCGGATGATGTCGAGCATCTCATCTTCATTGGGAGCCGAGAGTACCAGGGACATCCCGAGTCTTTGCAACTGCCCCCATACTGGTTTTGTCGTGATGACAATCAGAACACCACCGTGCTCTGCCGCGAGCATAACTGCATCCTGCAGCTGCCGAGCAAACGGTGTATCGTCCTCGATGTCGGCAACCTCCGTGAGAATGAACGAGAGGTTCTGTCTCTGAGCTATCTGCTGACTTGCATAGTCAACCGCGCCGACCACCGACCTGTCTTCACTCACGGATCTGTTAGCGAGAAGCTCTTTCGTGCCCTGAGAAAGCGTATGGACAAATATCGGCGCGTTGCTCAGAGACGATGCCACATCCTTGAAAATATCAAGAACGCGGGCACGCTCGGCACTGCGAACCGAGATGAACGGAACCCGCGCCTTTAAGTAACGGGTGAGTGCTCCTTTGAATTCCTTGGTGTCGCTCATATCATCACCTTGCGAACGCTACCATCTCGCCACTAGGTAGTGACACAACCTGCATCGACATGTCTTTACTGGCGACTCTCTCTCCGTTCATGAACAATGCTGTCTTCACTGGATAGACACCCTGCGGCACCCCAGTAGGCATCGTCATGGAGTAACTCGTCGTGTACGCGCCCGCACCTTGATTCTCGTTGGCCTTCTTGCGCGATTTAACCTCCGATCCATCCGGACGAACTAGCGTAAGCTCCTCTTCCAGAAGCGGCTTCTGATCCTTGGCGCCCTGCACGACCTCGATGTTCGAGACCACAGTCATTTTTCCGCCCGGCGATACCTTTGCATTGGGGTCGAACCGAGTTTCATATCCGGTTACCTTGCTGCGTTCTGGAAGTTGCCCCCGGTTCGCGGCTTTGTATTCTGTTTGCACCTGCTCCGCAGTCTTGGTCTGCTTCACGTTATAGTTCCAAGCTACACAGGCCAGTGATGCAAGTCCAGCTCCGAGAGCAGCACCGCGAACCCTGTTGTTGCCCTGTGCGAGTAAGCCGCCGACCACAGCACCAGCGATGGCTGCGATGCCAGCGTCACATTGACCCGTTGCTCCCCCTGATGCCTGACTATCTCCACCTCCCGGGGTTGCACAACCAGCAGCGAACAATGCGGTGACTAACACAGCAATCGTCGAGTTTCTGATAATTTTTCCAGGCATGTTGCGATCCCTGTCAGTTGATTGATATTGAGTCGAGAGCACGTTTTTGCTCAGCCTCTGCACGCCGCTTTAGATCGACCGCCCTCGCATAGGTGGGATTTAGTCGAAGTGCCGAGCCGGCGGCGCTGATCGCGCAGTCGAACTTCTTTTTATTGAAACATGCTTCACCTTCATCGATGATTGCAGCTAATGCCGACGCGTTGGAAGAATGCTCCTGATGCTGCTCGGTTATCGGTTTCGATAACGGTACCGGTCGCACTTCCTTTGCCGCTGCTCTCTCGGTTGGAGTGGACAGCGCAACGACGCGATTTTCCGAATCCGCCTCGGCCGGCGCGGATGTGGCCGGAACAGCGATTTGTACCGAAGACGGGGGTAGAGACTCGGCGGCTGTTAGAGTAGCCTCGCGCGGCGAGGGGGCCACTTGCGAGGGTGATGAGACAGCAGCAGTGGAAACCGGTGCCGCAACAGTGGCGACTGGAACGGGTATTGAATCCTTCCCACGCATCGAAAACCATGTAGCGCTCGCCACAACACACATAACGACGATTGCTCCTGATGCAATAAATGTCCATCGGCTCCCGGCATTTCTTCGGACAGTGGATGCCGACGCGACATCCGATGGCGAGGGTGCAGCGGCTGGTTCGCTTACAGGCACCGTTGCCTGGGCTACATCAGCGCTCTTCGGTGCCGGTGTGGTTGACGTAGCCAACTCCGGTATCGGCTCGTACCTGAGCAGACTGTTGTTGCGCATGAGGCTTGCGAGACGTCCGCTCCTGTCGTGCTTGGCGCTGTCTTCTAAAGACTGCTGAGCCCGCTCAGCGTATTTGCGTATTTCGCGAGAGAGATGCTCTCTGAGCATTTCCGGAAAGGAGGGAATGGTCGCGACACGGTGAAGAAGGGTCAGCGTGCGCCTCGTGTCCAACATTGCGCGGACGACTGTGGTCTCATCACCACCGGACTTAAAGTCCCGCTCCATTCTGTCGGCACAACGTTTCAATCGGGTGTTGAAGGCACCGCTGATCCGCTCGGAGAAAAGACCGGCTACGCCACTGTTCCAGTTGAGCGTCCCGCGAGACATCGCCAAAACCACCGCGTCGTCTTGCTCTCCAGTCTCAAATATCTCGACGCAGTCACTCCACTCCGAGTAGGTTGTTGGGTCAATCATGTAGGTGCTTCACTTCACTCGGCGAACAAACGGAACAGATGGAACAAGGTCCCAAGCAGGAAATGCATCGGCAAGGGCATCTCGCCTTGGAGGGGACTGCGGGGTTGTTGTCGGTACCGCGACCGGAGAATGAGCTTGCTCAGGTTGAGAATTTGCCGTCTGTGGTGACGGCATGGTTGTCGCTTCGGAAATAATGTCTCTCGCCATGCTTACTCTCCTCAGGCCGCTGGCTTCGCCATTACTTGGCGAGCATTGTCGTGGGTTGATAGGACATATTGCTCTGGACTAATGGCGTCGAGTAATTGAACAACTTCCGTAGATACCGCATCTCGCTTCGTAAAGTCCCTGCGCCATTCGACGACCTCTGCACATGCCGCACTCAGTACTTGTAACGACTGCTCTCTCAACTTTGAGAAGTCATCGGCAATCTTGGCCTTAGCCTTGGCGACGTTTGATCGAGCCATGAAAAACCATATCAAGCAGCCGGCCCCGAGCGCCAGCGGCAGAAACCCACCCGAGATGGCTGAAAGAATCAGGCCGACACCAATAACGAGCGCCGCCCAATGCTGGAAGCCTAGCTTAATCTTCGCAAGAGCTTCATCCCTGCGGCGGTCGATGTGAGCACCAAGCGAGGTCGCCAAGTCTTTCTCATTTTCACCGTTCTGCGTCGTGCCTTGCCAATCCTCAATAGTCAAATCAACCCGTATGGGGACTGCTGCGCGAATGCTTGCGGAAAGATCCTGATGTGCATCCTTTATCCAACTTCGAGATAGCGCAATGGCGAACCGCTGTGTCGCTCTTGATGCGTGCGATGTTTCCGGGTGCATCGCCGCATTCGTCAGCAGTTGAGTAAAGCTGACCATTTCGTCAAGGGCCTTGCTTTCTAGGTCGTAGCGGCTTTTAGCGGCGGATCTGTTGCCGGCCTCTTCAATAATTAGCTGGCAGAGCTTCTCGTCACGCCGCAGCGGCAATTCCTCGTCGTCAAAGTTCTGCACAAGCTTGTCTAAAAGATCGTCCACTGCTGCCATCAAGTTTGGAGACGGTGGAATAGGGCCTTCGAAAATCGCCTTGAAATGGTCGCGGACTACCGCTTGCATGGCCGCACCGTTAAGGGTCTCGTTCATCGAGGCCCACGTTGGGCTGTACTGACTCAGGTAGTTGTATCGTGCGGCATTATTCGTAGTAGGAATCTTTGATCGCAGCCCTTCGTTCCATTGCTTACGCTGCTCATCCAAAAATCCGGCGCGCTGACTCAACTCGTCAATCCATCCCTCGATTCGCTTAGCACATTGATTCCTGACTTCGGAACCAAAAATTCCGCTGGCGAGAGCGTCGACAAGGACGACTGACTGACGGTCAAGGCGCGTAGGGTCTTGCATCCCGAAATACCTGTCGAGCCAGGTTCTACACGCTGCTGGTCTCGCCGTGCGGCGGGTTATCAGAGCGAAGAATAGTGATGTCTTCTCATCGTCGCGTCGAATCGCCTCCGCGAGCGCTTTCTCTGCAAGAGGCTTATTGTCGGCAAGCCAAGCAGCCAGCGCTACGAGGGCTGGGGCAAGCCAATAGCGTGGGGCTGATAGCATCAAACTCTCGGTCGCCGTATTGACGGTTTCTTGGCGGACGATACTTACATCTGCGGCCTGAAGAATTCCCGTCGCATGTCGCCTTACCTCGGCGTAATAACCAAATTTTGTCTCAATTTCCTGGCGTATCTTGACCTGTCTCGTCTCAGCCAGCGCGACCTCTTTGGCCTTTGCATCAGCAGCAACAAAATCCAAAAATGCCTGTTCAAGACGGGCAAGTTCAGAACGCGTATTTACGACCTCCTGTCCAACGTTCTCGACTTGATTCGAGACCGTCCCGATATCACTCCTCAGAGTTCTCAGGCTGTTCTCGATGAACGCGAGGTCGGCCAGATGGATGATGCGTTCTGTGCTCATTGCTATCCTTTCACGATTGACGTGTCGCCGTTGTCAGCGACGGCAATAAGTTTGTCCACATAGATTTCAATAAACGCGTAGCCGGGATGCAATGCCAAAGACCGGCCCCGCTCCATAAGCGGCGGGAGAGATTCAAATGTTTTGTAGTGCCGGATAATCGAGCCATCCCGGTCCAGGGTATGAACCTCATGAGGCGGACCAAGGTAGCACTTGGCAACTATCCCGACGGGAAGGTGCTCAATGGTGAGTTCGGGAAGTTCAGAACGTATCGCGGAGAGCAATGCATCGAGAGCTTCTCTGGTAGTCGCATGACCGCCAGCGTCAAGCTTTTTCATCGCCTCGACATAAGCGCCTGAACGTCTTTGGCGCAGACGATCCTCAACGGCCTTCGGGGAAAGAAGGAGAGTGGATGATGCAGATGACCTCGTACTCGTGAGAGACGATGTGTCAAGCGCAGGCGCCCCGCTACCTAATATCGCGCGCGCCATCTTGACCTATCAATTGCCCATGCTTGCACTTGTTATTGTTCAGATGCAAAAACATTGTCTGCCTCCCCTTTCGGCACCATAAATCGCAAGCACGTCGGAACGCCCGCAACTGCAGTGTCATTTTTTCGCTCGATTGTAGCTTGGGCTTGAAGGGCTGTAAATTGCAAACCTTGCCCGACGTGGTGTAAGTCAGAATGAGTTGCGTATTTTCACCAGAGGAAGAGACCGAAGGGCCTGAAGCGCTTCGGTTATAGAACTCAAGAAAGCTCTTAGCGCCTATTTCAGCAGCCCCTGGAATTGCCGACAAATAGCCGTGAAAGTTGACATGAGTGGCTGGCGAAATGGGGCCGGGGGACGGCACACCACAGGTGCGCTTCAAGTTGTGGGTTAGCCTCATTGTTGTTCCGGGGTCAGTTCCGACTCGCCCATCCAGTAGCACAGCAGCGGTGCCGGGATGCGCAATATTCGAGTTGTGGTGTCGGGCAGATCGGCAATCACACCGAAGTCGTCCAGCGATTTTGTGACCACGTAGCCGCGATCAATGGATTTCTGCTGGCAGAGTTCGAGCAATCCCTTGAGGTCGCGCAGGCCAGTGTGCTGAGCGCGGTATTTCACCTCGAAGGGGATAATCTGTCCTCCGACCTCTGCCACAAGGTCGACCTCGCGATCCTTCTTGCCACGCCAATAAGTGAAGCGCACGTTCTGCGCATAGTAGCGGGCGAAGAGGTGCTTGAACACGGCGGTTTCCGTCGCCACGCCAAGTGCGGTAGGGTCTTCAAGAATCGCCTTGCCCTTGAGCATTACAGCGGGTGCGATGGCTGCATCGGCCAGATAGATCTTGAAGCGGGCGCGCAGCACATCCTTGCCGTAGCCAAAGGGCGGCAGGCGGTAGATTAGGTGCGTTGCTTCCAGCAGTTCGATGAAGTTCTGCGCCGTGGGCCGCTTCACCTCCAGATTGGCGCAGAGGTCGACCATGTCGAGCAGGCCGCCATCGTGCATGCACAGGTAAAGGAAGGTGTGCTCGAGATCTAGCACGCGCCGCACGCCGAACAGCGCGGTCATGTCGCGCTTCAACACCTTGTCGATGATGTCCTCGCGCAGCAGGCGCTGGGCCTGGGTGATGCTGTCCACTTGGGCCGTTTGCGGAAAGCCGCCGCGCACCAGGTATTCATGGAAATGCCCGACGTAGGGCGCGGCCGCCTCCGTGACACGATAGAAATCGGACTGTGGCCAGTCAAACAGATCGCGCAAGGACTTGAGGCGAGGCAATGCCGGCAGCGACAGATTCTTGATCTGGAGATATTCGTAGAACGAGAGTGTGGTCAGACGGATGGTATGCCAGCGGCCGACACCCGACTCCTGGCCGACCTCGACCAAGGGCATGGCCGAGCCGGTGAATGCGATGCGCCGATCCTTGCGGAAATCCACCTGATGCTTGACCCAGGTGCCCCAGTCGCGGATGAACTGGGCCTCGTCGAGAAACAGATACTCGGGCCCTTCTGCCTTGGGTTCGCGCTCGCGCCAGGCTTCGAGCACGGCATCGATGCCGGCGAGCTTGAGGATGGGGTGATCGAAGGTGGCGTAGAGGATGTTGGCCGGCGGCACGCCATCGCGTAGCAATGCGTCAGCAGCCTGCAACATCAATGTAGTCTTGCCGATTTGCCGGGCGCCGGAAAGCAGGACGGCACGCGGCGCAGGGGGATTGATCAGCCACCCGTGTAGTTCGCGAAAGGCAGCGCGCCGCCACTTCGGAAGGTCAGCAATGGCCTCGTCCCGCCACCAGGGATTGAACTGGGACAGGACGGCGACAAGTTCTTCTTTTGATACTCTCATGACCATCAATCTAACAGCAATTGAAATTCAATGCAACTACACATTAACAAAATGTCGTTTATTGCCAAAGTAGCGTGTTTTGCGGTCTGATTTTTGGCCCTCGTCTGGCAGGAATAGCTTGGCTTCCTGATCGAACAGCGCGTTCATGGTGGTGTCGTCAATCACCACCCCGAGCCCACGATGAACGCCAAGCCAACCGCCCACGACGCCTACCTCACGCGCACTGCTGCCATCCACGCCAAGTTGGAACGGCTGCAGCAACTAGCCGACGACCACTTCGGTCATGACCCCGATGCCATCCATTGGGGCCACGTCGGCGATCTCGGGCGGGTTGAGGCCGGGCTGGACGAGTTGCTGGCAATCTTCGGTGGCGATGAGTGACGACGCCCACCAACCATCGGAGATGATCATGACCGCCCAATCCAAACTCACCGACACCCAGACCGCCATCCTCAAGGCCGCCGCTGGCCGCTCGGATGGCAACATCGAACCGCTGCCGCCCAACCTGCGCGGCGGTGCCCGCGCCAAGGTCATCGGCGGCCTGCTCGACCGAGGGCTCATCGCGGAATCTGAAGGCAGCCACTTGCTGACCGATGCCGGCTACGCCGCCGTCGGCAAACGAAGGCCGATTCCAAAGGATGTCCGGAAAATGGACGCCCCCGATGCCCTCACGAGAAGTGAGCCCATCCCGCGTACCCTCCGTCCCGGCACCAAGCTGGCATCGGTCATCGACGCGATGCGCCACCCCGGCGGCGCGACCATCGCCCAGATGATGACCGATACCGGCTGGCAAGCCCACACCGTCAGGGGTGCAATCTCCGGCATGATCAGGAAGCGCCTCGGTTTCGAAGTAGTCACCGAGAAGGGGGCGGACGGACAGCGGTCCTATCGCATCGCCTGACCCTTGACCGAGGTGCAAACCGCAAACCCTGCAAACCTCGGTTTGCACCCTGACGCTATCGAAACGCCGCGCTCGCGCCCCCCGTATCGGATTTTGGCGAGGAAGGACCCCTCTTGCCGGGGCATCCTCTTTGCCGCCGACGATAACAATAGAGGGTGACCATCACCATCATCACAAGCATCACTGGCGTGATGGTGGTGACAGTCGTGACGATGCTCATCGCTTGTTTACGTCGGCATGGAGGAGATATCTATCACCGGGTAGACTTGCTGCATTCCAAGAACAACAGCGAGGATACCTATGCCAACGCCGATTTCTTCTGCCAACTGCCTGCGCTACTGGGACCTGGCCGACCACATTCAACTCAACGACGCCATCGCCCTCTGGTGCGGCGTGGAGCCCGCCGAACTCGCCAAGCTGAACTACGAAACCCAGTGCATGAGTGCCAAGCGCGCCGCCCTGGTCACTGCCTTGCGCGACGGGCGGCTGGAATACGAAGACCTCGGCATCGTCACCAGCCAAGGTAAGGTGTTCAAGGGCGCTCCCGTTGACGAACTAATCGAGAAGGACCGCCTCGTCATCAACAAGGCCAGCCTGCGCCGCTGGTTTGAGCAATTGCCCTTCGAGGATCGCCCTGCTTTCCTGTTCGACGAAGAACGCCAGCCGGTATTGCCTGATGGCAGCAATGTGGAGGAAATGAACAGCCTCAAGGCGTTGGCGCTCATGGCGACGCTGCTCGCGCGCCAATCGGCCAAGTATCGTGCCGGTGACCGTCCCAATTCGGATGCCATCGCCAAGGCCGTGCTTGAGGCAGCCCAGGAGTACATGCCCGGCAATGAGCGCGGTCTGCTGTCCATGCACAAGAAGATCTCCTCGGCACTGAAGCAATACGGTCCGGAGGTGCATATCCACCGGCTCTCCTGATGGGGAAATTTCTGAATTTCAGATTATTTTTCTGAAGTTCCTGTTCGCCAATAAGAGGGCGAACGACCATGGCGGCATTCCAATTGAACCGGAAGGAATGCCGAAATGCCCAAACGGGTCCAAAAACCGCAGCGCGCCACCACCGCTGATCTGCGCGCCGAATTCTGGCGCGCCCCCGACGAATCCCTGCTTGACCGCAAGACCACCGCCGCCGGCATGGGCTACACCGTGGGCTGGCTGGAATCCGTTGCCACCAACGGCGGCGGGCCGGTGCTCACCAAAATCGGGCGCAGTGTCCGCTACCGCAAATCCGATGTCCTCGCCTGGCTGAAAGCCAATAGCCGGCGCATTCGTAGCACTGCCGAACTGGGTGATGGGGCGCAATGATGGCCGACACCAACCTTTCCCCGGCCCGGTCAGTAGACAACGACCGTCACGACCTTCACCACCATCACATTGGCGACGTTCGTGATGGTGGTGACGATGCCTCTCTATTGTTGCAGTCGCCGGAAGAGGGGATGCCGGGTGGCGATGTGACCATCACCGACGACCCCATCACCATCATCGAAGCGGCCATCGAGCGCCTGCGCGATGACGTCGGTGCCATCGTCGAGCCGGCCATAGTCGCGGCCTTCTCCATCCTGCGCGCCACCGACCTGCCCAATTACCTGCGCCTCCGGCACAAGGCCAAAGAAGCCAACAAGGGCTGCCTGGTCACTGAACTCGACAAGGCCGTGCAGCAATCGCTTCCCGGTGGTGGCGATGAACCCTCGGCCCTCGACGAGCTGGTGGCGCTGGCCCGTAACCAATGCCAGCTCAAGCACGACGCTGACCGCAACGCCGTCGCCGTTATCCCGATGCCGGGCCGCCAGGAAATCTGGCGCGTCTATTCCACCGGCTACGAGGAATGGCTGCGCAGCGCCTACTGGCGGGCCAAGGAAGCGGGTGTAGCCGAAACCACGATGAAATCGGCGCTGGCGACCCTTGCCGCCGCCGGCATCAACGATGGAGAGCAGATTGATCTCCACATCCGCGCCGCCAAAGACGACGCGGGCTACCTGATCGATCTCTGTGATGACCAGTGGCGCGTGGTGCTGGTCACGCCCCGTGGCTGGCGGGTTCTTGACCGCTCACCCGTCCATTTCACCCGCACCCAGTCAATGCGCCCGTTGCCGGAGCCACAACGTGGTGGCGACATCGGCCTGCTCTGGCCGCACACCAATATCCCGGCCAACCGCCGCGTGATGGTGCTGACCTGGCTGCTCGACAGTTTCCGCCCGGACACCCCGTTCCCGGTGCTGGAACTGGTCGGCGAGCAGGGCTCGGCCAAGTCCACCACGCAGGCCGTGCTGCGCAGTCTCGTCGATCCGAACAAGGTGATGCTGCGTGGTCGGCCCAAGACCGTCGAAGACATCTTTGTCGCCGCCGCCAACAACTGGCTGGTCAGTTACGAGAACCTATCCGGCCTCACCGCGGAGCAGCAGGATGCCTTCTGCACGCTATCGACCGGCGGCGGCTTCGCTTCGCGCCAGCTCTACAGCAACGCCGAAGAACACATCATGGAAACCAAGCGGCCCGTGGTGCTCAACGGCATCGCCGTGGTCGCCACCCGCCCCGACCTGATCGACCGGGTGATTCACGTCGATATGCCGACCATCCCGCCCGAGGCTCGGCGCGACGATGCCGACACCTCGGCAGCCTGGGAGCGTGACCGGCCCTTGGTGTTCGGCGCGCTGCTCGATCTCTTCGTCGCCGCTCTGCGCCTCCTGCCGTCGGTGAAGCTCACCCATAAGCAGCGCATGGCCGACTTCGAGCGCTTCGGTGAGGCGGCGGCCCGCGCCCTCGGTTTCGAGCCCGGCGAATTCCAGCACCAATACGCCGAACTGGTGCGCGCCGGCATCGACCGTGCTCTGGAGAGCAATGCTGTCGCGCAGGTACTCGACAAGTATTTCGAGGAGCGCATTTCGCCGTGGAACTGGCAGGGCACCGCCGGCCAACTCTACGAGCTGCTCAACAACCAGATCATCCCGGATCGCAGCGCCTGGCCGAAGTTGCCGAAGGGACTGGCCGATCAGCTGCGCCGTATCGCGCCGGCCTACCGCGCCAAGGGCATCGAGATCAGCCCTCTCGGGCACAGCCGGGAAGGCGCGCTGTGGCGGATCGCCCAGATCCGTACCTATTCAATCGCCACGCCGCCCGGCGTCGAGGGTGGCATTCCCCAAGGAGATCAATCGTGAATAACTCACCGTCCATCCCCAAGGACCTGCACCCGGTTTGGTATCGCCACTTCGGCATCCAGGCCAGTGCGACCCCGAACGCCATGCACAAGCCGCGCAATGCCGGCGAAGTCCTGATTCAGGCAGTGCAAAAGCTGGCCGCCGCTCGCCCGATCCCCCGATAGGAGAACCTCCGATGAAACTCAATCCGTTCAACAAGAAATCCAGCGCCTACTACGACAAGGTCAAGGCCGAGCACGACAAGCTCGACCGCGAGATGGCGGCAGCCAGAGAAGCGCTGCAGAAGGCGGAAGCCGATTACGAAAGAAAACGCCAGCGGCACCACGAACTCGCCCAGCGCGGATCGATGTACGCCTCCCCGGAGGAAGCCCAGGCATCCATTGCCGCCAGTGCGGCCAGCAACCGGGTTGGCGCCATCCGGGGAGAAATCGGCCAACTTGAAAGCCGCATTCGTCCCCTGCGCCGCATCGCACTGGCCCCCGGGCAATTCGCCCAGGCCAAGAAGACCCTCGATGACCTCATTGCCGAGCAGACGGCGACCCATGGCGAACTCGAGAAGGTCAAGGCATTGATCGACAAGGTCGGCAAGCGTCTCACCGATGTCGAAGCGCGTATCGCCGCCGAAACCCAGACGGCTCGGCAACAGATACTCGATGCCGATGGCGAATTCGTCGTGCCGGAATCTCTGACCAAGCTCGAGGCGGAATTGCGTCTCGCCAAATCCTCGCGGGCCGAACTCGAAGGAAAGCGCGACACCCTGACCGCCAGACTGCAAGCCATTCCTGACGAAATTCGCGAGGCCAGGCGGGTGTTCATCGGCTGCCGGGCAGATGTCGTCGAGATCGAGCTCTACGAGCAGTTGATGCCGCTCATGAACCTGTTGGCGCGCGCATCGGCGGCCCGGCGCGAATGCGACTACCACCACGACGAGCATCGCTTCGAGATCGAGATTCCGCGCGAGCTGGTGGAAACCGCCCAAGCGGCACTGGCCGAAGAAATACCGAGCGCCTGATCGATGGCGGAAGGTGGCCAGTCCAGGCATAGCCGCCCTCCGTCCTGACACATCCACACCTGTGTCAGGGTTTCTCTTGCCATGCCGGGTAACGCCCGCCGGCGCTGACTGCGAAAGGCATCGCGGAAAGCCGGCACCTCAACAACCTGGAGACATCAATGGAAATCAAATCCACCCAATTCGACATGACCAATCCCTTCGCGCCGCTTCAGCAGCGGGTGAATCAGGTCGAGACCGTCCTGCGGCAGATGCCGCCGATACAACGGGAACAAGTGCTGGCCGAGATGCTGCCACCCATGCCAATGCACCGGCCATCCACCATCGAGCCTGACGTGGCGATGGTGACGGCGGTGACGTTCAAGGTCGAGGAGTGGGATGGCGGGCCAGTGATGCAGCAACGCTACCCCACCGTCGTCCTCCGGCCACGGCGTATTGCCCGGCACATTCCTTGGCAGTGGCGCTGGATCGTTGCCGGCATCCGCTTGACCCGGATCGTGCGCAAGTCGGCCAAGCAGCAGATGAAGCAGTTCAACAAGCTGCAGCGCCAGATGATTCGACGGGTCCTTCCTCGCAGCAATGCCATGCGGGGGGCGCGAGCGCGCTGATCCGCCAGCGACAGACGACGAAACGAGGTTACCAGGGTTACCAGTTACCACCCTGGTTACCACCCCCGGCGCTGTGCCGGGTTACCAGCATTCAAGGAGATGAAATGAACACCACGACGATCAACAGCAGCACCGGCCCGCTGCCCATCGAGCGGCTCTCCCACTTTGATCCGGACGTCCACCAGCGCGTCCAGCAGTGGCTTGCCAGTGGGCAATTGCTGGCCTGGATTCCCATCCTCAGTCAGGAGAATTTCCCGGACGTGCCGCCGGAAGTCTTGCAATTCGCCGACCGGCATCAGGCTGCGTTGCGCTGGCCCATCGAGCGCCCGGAGGACTTGCTCACACTGCCCGAGGGCGTCACCGGCTGGCTGCTGCCGGCCGACGCCGACGATACCGACGTGGCCTGCGGCGTGTGGAACGGTGAGGTTTACATCCTGGGCGTGAAAGACAAGCGCACCGGTCGGAAGCAGACCTTGCTGGGCGAGATTGAGGATGGGCATACCGCCGTTGCGACCGATGCCGGAGAACAGCGCGAGTTATGACTTGGCTTCTGCTCGGCACAGCGCCTTCATACAACTCCCTCAACACCAGGAGTTTGCGATGACCCGATCACTATCTGTAGCCGCCCAGTTGGCGGCATTGCCCACGATGCCGATGAAAGATTTGTGGGCGTTGTGGGACGCCCACTTCCCACGCCGCCCCGGTACCTGGAACCGCGATTACGTGGCTTCCCGCATCGCCTACAAGATTCAGGAGGCAGCCCACGGTGGCGTCGATCCCGACATCCGCCGACGGCTGGTTCGCCTCGGCGAATCCCAATCGGCGTTCGGCAAACGGCGCGCCGAAGTGCATCTGATGCCAGGCACCGTTCTGCTGCGTGAGTACGAATCGAACGAGTTCCGCGTCACGGTCACGCCGGAGGGTTTCTACGATCTCAACGGCAAGGTGTTCAAGAGCCTGTCGGCGGTGGCGCGGCACATCACCGGCGTCAATTGGTCGGGGCCGGCGTTCTTTGGTGTAAAGCAGAAGGGAGGCAAGAAATGAAGGCGCCGATGGTTCGCAAACGCTGCGCGGTGTATTGCCGCGTCTCCACCGACGAGCGGCTCGATCAGTCGTTCAATTCCATCGATGCCCAGCGCGAGGCTGGGCAGGCGTTCATCGCCAGCCAGCGCACTGAGGGTTGGATTCCGGTGGTTGATGACTACGACGATGGTGGTTTCTCCGGCGGGAATATGGATCGGCCAGCTCTCAAGCGTCTGCTCGCCGACATCGATGCCGGGAAAGTCGACATCGTGGTGGTGTACAAGATCGACCGACTCACCCGCAACCTGGCTGACTTCGCCAAGATGGTGGAGTTGTTTGATCAACGCGGCGTCAGCTTCAGCGCCGTCACGCAGCAGATCAACTCGGCGACGTCGATGGGCAGGCTGATGCTGAACATCCTGCTGTCGTTTGCGCAGTTTGAGCGCGAGGTCACTGGCGAACGCATCCGCGACAAAATCGCTGCCTCCAAGGCCAAGGGCATGTGGATGGGCGGGGTGCCGCCGCTCGGGTACGACGTCAACCATCGGCAATTGGTGATCAACGAAGCCGAGGCCAAGATCGTGCGCGGCATCTGGCAGCGGTTTGTCGGGTTGCGGTCGACCACGGAACTGGCCCGGGAGTTGAACCGTCAGGGCATCACCACCAAGGCCTGGACGACCGCCGACGGGACATTCCGGCCCGGGCGGCCGATCACCAAGCAGTATCTCTACAAGATGTTGAGGAATCCCTTATACATCGGCGTGATCCGGCACAAGGGCAAGGATCACCCCGGCGCGCATCCGCCGATCATCGATGCCAAACTTTGGGAACGGGTGCAAGCCATTCTGGCCGAGGATGCGCATTTGCGCGCATCGCAGACCATGACCCGTCACGACAACGATTCGATTCTGCGCGGCTTGCTGTTCGCCCCCAACGGCGACCGGATGCTGCCGACCGCCACCAAGAAAAAGTCGGGCAAGCGCTACCGCTACTACCTGCCGTACTCGGACAAGAAATTCGGGCGCGGTACCCACCCCTTCGGCATCGTGCCCGCCGAGCCGGTCGAGGCGCTGGTGCTGGAGCAGATCAAGTCAGCATTGCAGGCGCCGGAGATGATCCAGGCGGTGTGGGATCAGGTCCAGAAACTGGATGCCACCGTATCTGAGCCCGCCGTGGTGCTGGCGATGCGCAATCTGTCGGTGGTGTGGAACGAGATGTTCCCGGAGGAACGCTGTCGCCTGGTGCGACTGCTGATTGCCCGGGTGCAACTCAAGGACGAGGGGATCGACATCGAATGGCACCCGGCCGGGTGGTCGGCGCTGATGGCGGAACTGGCGCCGAACAGCATCGGGGCGGAACTGAGGGAGCTTGAGATGGAGGAAATGGCATGAGAGGGTTGGAACAGATTGGGCAGGCCAAGTCGAGCACGACCAAACTCGATGAGGGCATCAAGCTGACCACGTTCATTCCGGTGCGCTTCGTCCGGCACAAGGCGCGGAAGGTAGTGGTCGAGCCGACGCTGCCTGGGCGGATGGCAGCGGCCAGGATTCCGGGACAACAGCCGGCGTGCGACGAGACGCTGATGCGGGCCTTGGCCCGCGGGTTCTTCTGGCAGGAACTGTTGGACGCCGGCCGGGTGGCCAGCATCGCCGAGATTGCCACCCACGAGGGCATGGAGAAGGTGCGCGTACAGAAGATGCTGCGGCTCGCTCGCCTGGCGCCTGATGTGGTCGAAGCCATTGCCCGGGGCCAGCAGCCGGTGGGGCTGTCGCTGGAATTCTTCATGCGCAACCCGCTGCCCGATGACTGGGATGCGCAGCGGGAAGCGATCAGCGGGCGGGCCAGTTGACCGCGAGATGGCGTTCGAAACCCCGCCCCTATGCGTGGTGGGGTGCAAACCGCCGCCCGGAAACCCGCATCATTACAGGGTGTGATACGTAGGCCGACCTGCGCAGAAACAGAGAAAAGAGAGGAATTCGGGCGGCCAGAGAGGCGAAATCGGCGCCTTCCTGTGGTCATCGAAATTCGCACCACCCGCGAAACCCCGCGCCTGTTGGGCCTTCGCGGGCATGAAAAAGCCCGGAGCATGTCCGGGCTTTAAGGTACTGGTGGTGCAGGAGCGACCCCGCACGGCCTATCAAGGATGCGACCACTTTCTTTTGCCGATTTTTGACGTGTATGAGCGGGAGTTGGTCTTGACAACCCGCCATTTCGCTTGCCTGTTGAGCATAACAGCGCCTTCATGTGACCTCTTACTGGCGGAACACGGAACCGAACCCGCGTCCGCAATCCGAGCCAGATAGTAACGCCCAGGCCTTGAGGGTATGGATTCGACGATTTGGCCATGTCGAGACTGGCCGCCAGTGCGCGGCTGTCCCTCTCGCCCCCTTTCCCTGCGATGCTCGAAGTTCCGGGTTCGATTCCTGACTGGTCTGCATCGAGTCTTTGTGGGAAAATTTGCAAGACTTGGCAATCCGAACTCAACGTCTGCATAGGAACGGCAATGGCAGAGCCTGATGGCGACATCCTGACCTTGGACGAGGTCGCGGCCTACCTAAAGGCAGGCAAGCGCACGGTGTACCGGCTCGCTGCAAGCGGAGAGATCCCCGCGTTCAAGCTCGGTGGCACGTGGCGCTTCAGACGCTCCGAACTGGATCAGTGGATCGCCGCCAGCATCAACGAGACGAAGCCCAAGGGACGAAAATGACGCAACCACTACTGACGCCACACCAAAGCCAGTACGTAGCGTGGTTGCTCACACGCCGTGCGGCGGGCGACACCGTGGAATCGCTGGCCTCGACGCTTGTCGATTCACAAGTCGATCTCAACCCGCATCAGGTCGATGCTGCTCTCTTCGCCTGCCGCAATCCTCTTTCGCGAGGCGTCATCCTTGCCGACGAAGTGGGTCTCGGCAAGACCATCGAGGCGGGCTTGGTCATTTCGCAACGCTGGGCAGAGCGGCGGCGCAAGATTCTCATCATCGTCCCGGCCAATCTGCGCAAACAGTGGCATCAGGAACTGCAGGACAAGTTCAGCCTGGAGGGATTGATCCTCGAAGCCAAAAGCTACAACCGCATCGCCAAGCAGGAGCGGCAAAACCCGTTCTTGATGCCCTCCGGCCCGATCATCTGCTCCTACCAGTTCGCCAAGGCTAAGGCCAAAGACATCAAGGAAATCGCGTGGGACTTGGTCGTGCTTGACGAAGCCCACCGCCTGCGCAACGTCTACAAGACCGGCAACGTCATCGCCAAAACGCTCAAGGAGGCGATGGAGCACGTCCACTCCAAGGTGCTGCTCACGGCCACGCCCTTGCAGAACTCGCTGCTGGAACTCTACGGACTCGTCAGCCTCATCGACGACCGTGTTTTTGGCGACCTTGACAGCTTCCGCGCACAGTTCACTGCCAGTGGCCGCGATCAAGCCTTCGGTGCTTTGCGCGAACGACTCTCCACCGTGTGCAAACGTACTCTGCGCAAGCAGGTGCAGCCCTATGTCTCCTACACGGCGCGCCGCGCCATCGTGCAGGAGTTCACCCCGTCGAGCGAGGAACAAGAGCTCTCCCGCCTCGTTGCCGAATACCTGCGCCGCCCCAACCTGCAGGCGCTGCCGCAAAGCCAACGTCAGCTGATTTCGCTCGTCCTGTGGAAGTTGTTGGCGTCCAGCACGCACGCCATCGCGGGCGCGCTGGAAACGATGGCCAAGCGCCTGCAAGGTGTGCTCGACGCATCGCCAGTGGTGGACCTTGCGGACGAACTGGACGAAGACTACGAAGCGCTGGATGAAACCGCCGAGGAGTTTGTCGAAGGCGAGGACGACTCAGCGCAGGATGCGACCGGACTCAGCCAGGAAGAGCGTACCGCGATTGCCAATGAAATCGAGGAGCTGCGCCATTTCAAAAACTTGGCCACCAGCATCCGAGAAAACGCCAAGGGCAAAGCGCTGCTCACGGCTCTGGACAAAGCCTTTGCCGAGCTGGATCGGTTGGGCGCAGCTAAGAAGGCCATCATCTTCACCGAATCCAGACGCACGCAGGATTACCTCCTGAGCCTGCTTGCAGACACGCCCTACGGCGATGGCATCGTGCGGTTCAATGGCACCAACAGCGACGCCCGCGCGCAGGCCATTTACAAGGACTGGCTCAAACGCCACGAGGGAACCGACCGCATTACCGGCTCCAAGACCGCCGACACACGTGCAGCCCTGGTTGAGCATTTCAAGGAACGCGGTACGGTCATGATTGCGACCGAAGCGGGCGCAGAAGGCATCAATCTGCAGTTCTGCTCACTGGTCATCAACTACGACCTGCCGTGGAACCCGCAGCGCATCGAACAGCGCATCGGGCGCTGCCACCGCTATGGCCAAAAGCACGACGTGGTGGTGGTCAATTTCGTGGATCGCAGCAACGAGGCCGATGCCCGTGTGTACGAACTGCTAGCTCAGAAGTTCCAGCTTTTCGAGGGCGTGTTCGGTGCCAGTGACGAAGTGCTGGGCGCCATTGGCTCCGGCGTGGACTTCGAGCGCCGCATCGCCGACATCTACCAGAACTGCCGGAATCCGGACGAAATCAAGGCCAGCTTCGAACAACTACAGCTCGACCTCTCCAGCGAAATCAACGAGGCGATGATCAAGACGCGTCAGATCCTGCTGGAGAACTTCGACGAAGAAGTGCAAGACAAGCTCCGCGTCCGCGCCGAGGACAGCCGAAGTGCGCGTAACCGCTTCGAGCGAATGCTGATGGATCTCACCCGGACGGAATTGGCCGGATGCGCCGACTTCGATGACGATGGCTTCAACCTGCGATGCGAGCCAGATGGCATCGAGGCCAGCGGACTTTCAGGCATAGAGCTGGGCCGCTATGAACTGCCGCGCCGTTCCGGCGAGGCTCATCTGTACCGCATCCATCATCCGCTGGCGCAATGGGTCACGCAGCAGGCCAAGTCCCGAAAGCTCGATGGCGCCAAACTGATGTTCGACTACGACGCTTATGGCACCAAGGTCAGCACACTGGAGCCGTATCGCGGAAAAGCTGGGTGGCTCACGTGCAAACTGCTCATCGTCGATGCCCTGGGCAATCAGGAGCAGCATCTGCTGGTCGCAGCCACCACTACTGACGGTGTCGTATTGGCCGAAGACGACCCAGAGAAGCTGCTGCGCTTGCCTGCCACCACACGAGCGGCGGGCCTGTTCCACGACGCGGGCAACGCCGCGCTGGCGGCAGACGTGGAGAACCGACGTGCTCAATTGTTGCGGGAGATCAATCAACGCAACCTCGGCTACTTCGAGCAGGAAGTGCAGAAGCTGGATGCTTGGGCGGACGACCTGAAGTTGGGCCTTGAGCAGGAGATCAAGGAAATCGACCGCGAGATCAAGGAAGTACGCCGCATCGCCGCGACCTCGCCCACGCTGGAAGAAAAGCTGTCATGGCAGAAGAAGCAGCGCGAACTGGAAGGCAAGCGCAGCAAACTGCGGCGCGAGTTGTTTCTTCGCCAGGATGAAGTCGAAGCCCAGCGCAACGACCTCATCAGTCAATTGGAGGCTCAGCTCCAGCAGCAGGTGGAAGAGCGCACGTTATTCACCATCGAGTGGGAGTTGGTGTGATGGCAGCTCTTGAACCGCAGCACATGGCCGTCCTGAAGAAGGTTCTTGCGGAACGCTTCGTACCCTTCCTGCCTCCCCTTCTGGGTACGGCGAAGCCTGAGGATCAGGCGGCCAAGCAGCTCTCGCGTGCCTTCAGCGCCTTTGCGCTGCACAAGCTGCTTAACATCACACCGAAAGATGCGGCAGCCTCCGTGGTAGACGATTTCAACGACAAGGGGCTGGATGCGATTTACTACCATGCCCCCACGGAAACGCTCTACCTCCTGCAAGCCAAGCTGAAGGAATCCGAGCAGTTTAAGCAGGAAGATGCCCAATCGTTCTGTACCGGCATCCGGCTACTGCTGAAGCAGGATTTCAACGGATTCAATGGGAACGTCCAGAACCGCAAGGCCGAGATCGAAGGCGCGCTCGATGCGTGCAGCCGCATCAAACTGCTCGTGCCCTACACCGGGGACGGTGTGTCGCAGTCGGCCATCGATGCGCTGCAAGTCCTGCTGGACGATGATGACCTCGACGAGGAGCGGCTTGACAGGCATGTGGACTACTACACGGCGGCCGACATCACCCGCGATTTGCTGGCAGAGCAGGCCTATCCGCCGGTTCACGCCGAGATTGCCCTGCAAAAGCACGTGAAGGTCGAAAACCCGCGAACGACGTACTACGGCATTGCCCGGTTGACTGACCTGGTTGCGTTGCACAAGGACAAGGGCAAAGGGCTGTACGAGCGCAACATCCGCTACTTCCTCGGTAGCAGCCGATCCGATGTCAACAGGGCCATCAAGGCCACATTGCGCGACGAGCCCGCCAGCTTCTTTTACCTTAACAATGGCGTGACAGCGGTCTGCGACGAGATTGAGCTGAAGGGGAAGAACCCAAGCAGTGGGTTCCGAAAGTTCAAGGTTCGCGGCCTGTCCATCATTAACGGCGCGCAGACGGTTGCGTCCGCTGCCGAGTTCATGGCCCAGCACCCGGGCAGCAATATCGACGATGCCAAGGTGATGCTCACCTTGATCAAGGCCCCGGCAGATGGCTCTTTTGGCAAGCGCGTTACCAAGGCGCGCAACCACCAGAACCCAGTGCAAACGGCCAACTTCGCCTCGCTAGACGAAAATCAGGAGCGTCTGCGGCAAGAAGTCGCCCTGCTCGGCTTCGCCTATCACTATCGTCCGGAAGCGTCAGCGGCCGGCCCCCAGGCCATCTCGCTCGACGAGGCGCTGCGCGTGCTGGCCTCGCGGCAGGACGATCCCCGCTACGCCGTTTGGCTCAAAAGCGAACCAGCACGACTGGCCAATCCGGAGTCCGACGAATACCAGGCCTTGTTCCCGGCCACCCTGACCAGCGTGGCCCTGGTCAACGCGGTGCTCTGCCACCGAGCCATCCGCACGTTGGTGGTGGACTACGAGCAGAAGGCGGCGGCGCGCAGCCAGGAAAAGCTGATCTACCGTCACGCCATTCACGTCATCACGTGCGTGATGATGAAGCGGTTGCGCCAACGCATCAATGCGGTCACTGTCATCGACGCCGCAATGATCCCCGGCTTGATCAGCCAGCCGCTCGATCAGCTGCGGCAGCAGACCTTCGACCTCGGGCGGCAACGTCTGCTGGGCGAGGGTCCGCTGGCCTACTTCCGCAACCAGGGCAACGTCGCCTCGTTCATGGCCGACCTGATGGAAACGCACTTCGCGCTGACCGCCGACACGGCACTGCCCAACCTGCGAAATATCAACACAGCGACGGATGCGTATCCGCGCAAGCGCCTGCTCGATTACCTGTCGGGCAAGGCCCCCCAATTATGAGAGCGATGCCATGAGCAAGCAAAAACTCGAACTCACTTGGATCGGCAAGGACAAGCGCCCCAAGCTGGAGCCGCGCATCCTGCTCGAAGACCCGGAGAAGTCCTATCACGCCAAGCACCGCGTGAGCGAGAACGACATTTTTGATAACCGGTTGATCTTTGGCGACAACCTCTTGGCCTTGAAGGCGCTGGAGGCGGAATTCGCGGGCAAGGTGAAATGCGTGTTCATCGACCCGCCCTACAACACCGGCAGCGCGTTTGCCCATTACGACGACGGGCTGGAGCATTCCATCTGGCTGGGCCTGATGCGCGACCGGCTGGAGATCATCCGGCGGTTACTGTCCGAGGATGGCTCGCTGTGGATCACGATCGACGACAACGAGTGCCATTACCTCAAGGTGCTGTGCGATGAGATTTTTGGGCGGGGGAATTTTGTGGCGAATGTGGTGTGGCAGAAGAAATTTTCCCCACAGGCCAATAGCGTTTGGCTGTCGGACAGTCACGATCATGTTTTAGTTTATGCAAAAAACAAGGAAATGTGGCGCCCAAACCTTCTCCCAAGAACTGTTGATGCAGACGCTAGATATGGCAACCCAGACAATGATCCACGAGGTCCATGGACATCGGGTGATTTCACTATCAGTCTTACAGGTGGACAGAGGGGCGCGCAGTTCGCCAGAACAGGATTCAGTGAAAATATTTATGAAATCACGACCCCATCGGGGCGCAAGCTCATGCCCGCTAATGGACGGTGTTGGGGTGCATCGCCAAAGCGCTATCAAGATCTGCTTGCGGATAACCGAATTTGGTTCGGCGAGAAAGGGAATAACGTACCGCGAATCAAGCGATTTCTTTCCGAAGTCCAAGGAGGCATTGTTTGCATGACTATCTGGCTTCGGACGGAAGTGGGGGACAATCAAGATGCAAAACGAGAAGTCACGAAATTCAATTCCGATGAAGTCTTTTCGACACCCAAGCCCGAGAAACTGATCCAACGAGTTCTTCAGTTGTCCACCAACCCCGGCGACCTCGTGCTCGACTCCTTCGCCGGATCCGGCACCACCGGCGCGGTCGCCCACAAGATGGGCCGCCGCTGGATCATGGTGGAGCTGGGCGAGCACTGCCACACCCACATCATCCCGCGCCTGAAAAAGGTCATCGACGGCGAGGACAAAGGCGGCATCACCGAGGCGGTGGGCTGGCAAGGCGGCGGTGGTTTCCGCTACTACCGGCTCGCGCCCACGCTCATCGTCAATGACCGCTGGGGCAACCCGGTCATCAACCCTGAATACAACGCGGCGATGCTGGCGGAAGCCTTGGCCAAGCTGGAAGGCTTCACCTACGCGCCTTCCGAGGTGCTGTGGTGGCAGCACGGGCATTCGAGCGAGCGGGATTTCATCTACGTCACCACGCAGAACCTGTCTGCCGAGCAGTTGCAGGTGCTGTCCGAAGAAGTGGGCGCGGAGCGCAGCCTGCTGGTGTGCTGCTCGGCCTTCCGGGGAGTGACAGCGGCACAGGCGGCGGAACGCTGGCCGAACCTGACGCTGAAGAAGATTCCGAAGATGGTGCTGGCCCGCTGCGAGTGGGGGCATGACGACTACAGCCTGAATGTGGCGAACCTGCCGATGGCGAAGCCCGATCTTGTTGAGTCTTCGGCCGCCGCTGAGGCGAACAAGAAAACCAGGAGCAGGAAAGTGCCTGCTGCAAATGTGAACCAGGGCGGCCTTTTCGAGCAGAACAGCGGGGAGAACGAATAATGAACAGCCGCGTCCTGCACGCCGTCACCGGTCGTCTGTCTCTTCGCCCGCCGCAGGAGGAATCCCTTAAGCGGCTGGCTCGCGCGCTTGATGCCGCGCCCGACCTGTTGAGCCACGAGCGCGATGTCGCAGCCATTCTTTCCACCTTGCAGGCCGAGTTCCCCACGCTGGAGGACTTTGAGCGCGAGTTCCCCTCGCTGTGCTTTGCGCTGGCCACCGGCGTGGGCAAGACACGCCTGATGGGCGCGTTCATCGCTTACCTGCATCTGGCGCACGGCATCAACAACTTCTTCGTGCTTGCGCCCAACCTGACCATCTATAACAAGCTGATCACGGACTTCACGCGCAACACGCCCAAGTACGTGTTCAAGGGTATCGCCGAGTTCGCACAGCAACCGCCGCTGATCATCACCGGCGACAACTACGACCAGACCGGTGCGGCAGTGGACGATCAGTCGATGGGCTTCGCCCATGACGTGCGCATCAACATCTTCAACATCTCCAAGATCAACTCCGAAGTGCGTGGCGGCAAGGAGCCCCGTATCAAGCGCATGCGCGAGGTGCTGGGCGACAGCTATTTCAACCATCTGGCGAACCTGCCCGACCTCGTGCTTCTGATGGACGAATCGCACCGCTACCGCGCCAGCGCAGGGGTGCGGGCCATCAACGAACTAAAGCCTTTGCTCGGTCTGGAAGTGACGGCAACGCCCTTCGTGGAGTCGAGCCGAGGGCCGGTGCCGTTCAAGAACGTGGTGATGGATTACCCGCTGGCGCGGGCGATGGAGGACGGCTTCGTCAAAGAGCCTGCGGTCGTTACCCAGCGCAACTTCGACTCCAAGGCGCATACGCCGGAGGAAGTGGAGAAGATCAAGCTGGAAGACGGCGTGCGTCTGCACGAAACCACGAAAGTGGAGCTGCTGACTTATGCCCGCGAGAACGGCGTCAAGCCGGTCAAGCCCTTCATGCTGGTTATTGCGCGCGATACCACGCACGCGGCGCAGCTCAAGTCGCTGGTCGAGTCGGCGCAGTTCTACGAGGGCCGCTACGCGGGCAAGGTGATCCAGGTGGATTCCAGCCGCACCGGCGCGGAAGAGGAAGAGATGATTTCGCGCCTGCTAGCCGTGGAGAGCGTGGACGAGCCGACCGAGATCGTGATTCACGTCAACATGCTCAAGGAGGGCTGGGACGTGACCAACCTCTACACCATCGTGCCGCTGCGCGCTGCCAACGCGCGCACGCTGATCGAGCAAAGCATCGGGCGCGGCCTGCGCCTGCCCTATGGCAAGCGCACCGGTGTGGCGGCGGTAGATCGCCTGAACATCGTTGCCCACGACAAGTTTCAGGAGATCATCGACGAGGCCAACCGTGGCGATTCGCCGATTCGCCTGAAGCAGGTCATCCTCGACGCGCCCAGTGCCGACGATAAGAAGGTGAGCGTGCAGGTCGCCTCCGGTGCTGCAGCGCGGCTTGGACTGACGGATGCCGCGCCCGCTGTCGATCCAGCCTCAGCAGTCGCCCACGGCGGATCGGGGGGCGGCGAGGCCAAGCCTGCACCGGCGCCAGTGTTCACCACCGAAGTGGAGAAGCAGGCGGCGCGCATGGTCATGGAGGTGATCGGCAAATATGAGGTCAAGCGCGATCTCGTGCCGACCAGCAGCGCGCTGCTGAAGCCAGAAGTACAGCAGGAAATCCTTGCGGAAGTGGCGGAACGTTTGCGCCCGATGCAGGGCAACCTGCTGGCGGGCGTGGACGAGGCCGCTCCCGCCCTTGACCTGTCGGCCGTTGTGGCGAAGACGACGGAGATCGTCGTTCAGCAGACCATCGACATCCCGCGCATTGCCGTGGTGCCCAAGGGCGAGGTCACGACCGGCTTCCGCCCCTTCAAGCTGGACGTGAGCCGGCTTCACCTGCAACCGGGCGAGCGCGAAATCGTCGGCCAGATGCTGCGCACCAACGAGCAGTTCACGCTGGCTTCGGAAATCGGCCTGAAAGAGCAGCGCCCGGAGGACTACATCGTCCACGCGCTGGTGGACTTCGACGACATCG
>OFCW01000152.1_pt1 | contig 26651 bp, 29 predicted proteins | sample 1520951 | NCBI WGS metagenome assembly OFCW01 (sample SAMEA4349680, study PRJEB24078) | microbial mat metagenome | biome: Terrestrial Biome; feature: Habitat; material: Microbial Mat | place: India | collected 2012-06-12 | depth 10 m | reverse complement strand
GTTCTATTTCCTGAGCCGGGAAGAGATCCTGGCGATCGTCGAGAATCTTTTCATCGGCGACAAGCTGGAACGCGGAACCATGCGGCTCTGCCACGGTTGCTATGTCGACCTCAAACGCATTCGCAATCCGATCGTGATTTTTGCTTCCAGCGGCGACAACATCACGCCACCGCACCAGGCGCTCAACTGGATCCCGACCGTCTACCCGACCACCGCCGATCTGAAGAAAGCGGGCCAGCGCATCGTCTACCTGCTGAACCCGCACGTCGGTCACCTCGGCATCTTCGTGTCGGCCAGCGTGGCGAAACTGGAGCACCGCGCAATCCTGGAGAGCCTGGGCGACCTCGACGCGTTAAAGCCGGGCTTGTACGAAATGAAAATCAGCAATCCGACCGGCGATCCGGATTGCCGCAAGCCGCAATACACGGTGCGTTTCGAAGAGCGCCAGGTCGAACAAATCCGCTACCCGTACCCGGAGCAATCGTTCGACAAGGTGCGCGCCGTCTCCGAGTGGAACGAGTTCCTCTATCAGCAGACGATCAGTCCATGGATCACGGCGTTCGCTACTCCTCTGAGCGCCGAAATGCTGAAATGGCTGCATCCGATGCGAACCAGCCGCCTGTTCTTTTCCGAGAAACTCAACCCGTGGATGCTGCCGATCGCAGCCCTGTCGACAACCGTACGCGACGCGCGCATGCCCGCCGACGATGCGAACCGTTTCGTGGACATCGAACATGCCGCCAGCGCATTGATCTCACGGATGCTGGACGGCTATCGCCAGTTGCGGGACACCGCCAACGAAGCACAGTTCAATGCGATGTATGACACCGGCGGGGGACCTTCAGGCAAATAGTGTGCTCAATAACGGACGTCGCCAGGCATGAACAGGCTTGTCGATGCGGCTCGATCGCAAAGGCAGGCATTTTAAAACGCTGTTCCTTTATGAAGGAGAATGACATGTCACATTACGATGCAGTCGTCGCCGTTTTCAACCACCGTGAAGAAGCGGATGCCGCGATTCGCAAGATCGCGGATGCCGGCCTTGACATGAAACATTTCAGTGTCATCGGCAAAGGCTATCACACCGAAGAAAAGGCGGTCGGGTTCTACAATACCGGCGACAGGATGAAATTCTGGGGCAAGAACGGCGCATTCTGGGGTGGCCTCTGGGGCCTGCTGTTCGGCGGCATCTTGTTCACGATCCCCGTCGTCGGGCACGTGTTCGTCCTCGGCCATCTCGCGGCGATGGTCTATGGCGCCATCGAGGGTGCGATTGTCGTCGGCGGGCTCAGCGCGCTCGGGGCGGCGCTCTACAGCATCGGCATCCCGAAAAACAGCGTGATCCAGTACGAGGAGGCACTGAAGGCAGACAGCTTCCTGGTGGTCGGGCAAGGCAGCCCGGACGAGATGGCCAAAACCAAGGAGATCCTGGCGGCCGAAAAGCCGGCACGCCTGGACCAGCATGCGGACGTGAAGGCGCCGGAGCCGGCCGCGCACGAACACGCCAGCCATGCGCATTGAGCCGTGACGCTTATGTTTCGCTTGACGCGTCAGAGCGCCTGGTTCCCGCGTTCCGACGCATTCCCGTATGGAGGTTATGATGGAATGGCTCTTGCAAAACTGGATCTGGATCGTGTTTGCCATCGGCATATTCCTGCTGATGCGGCGCGGTGGCATAGGGTGCGGCATGGGCCATGGCGGGCACTCCCACCATTCCCATGGCGGCGCGGATCGGACGAACGATCCGGATAGCCGTCCCAGGGACCCGGTCTCCGGCGAACGCGTCGATCCGGACGGCGCGGCCAATTCGACGTACCAGGGCCGAACCTTCTATTTTGCTTCCCGCGAAAACCGCGACAAGTTCGAAGCCTCGCCGGCCCAATACGCTTCCGGTGCGGCAGGTCAGGACGAAGGGCATCGCCATCACCGGCATGGCTGCTGACGACGGCAGCCGCGCATACGGGAAGACGGTGCCGGCAAAGGCCGCGGCACAATTTTCCATCCTGCTCGCGGCTGCATTGTCGGTATCGATGGCATATGGCGTGACGCTTCCCGTCCTGCCATTCATCGTCGAACGCGTACATGGGGCCGATGCGTCGGCCGTTGCGTGGCATACCGGGTCGCTGACCGGCCTCTACACCTTCGCGTTATTCATTTTTTCGCCCTTCTGGGGCGCATTATCGGATCGGATCGACCGCCGGGCGATCATCGCCGCCGGGCTGCTTGGCAGCGCGGTCAGTTTGCTGCTCCTGGATCTCGCCAGTACCTTGGCCGCACTCTATGTGGCCCGTGGCTTGAGCGGCGCGTTGTCGGCGGCGGTATTGCCGACAGTCCTGGCCTATGCCGCCGAAACCGCGCTGGCGCCGGACCGGCCGCGCAAATTCGCCATGGTCGCCTCGGCGAGTACGCTGGGCTTCCTGCTCGGCCCGGTGATCGGCAGCTGGCTGTCGCCGATGGTGCTTGCCCCGCTTGAGGCGATGCGCGTAGCCGGCATCATGATGCCGGACTCTCCGTTTTTTGCCGTGGCGCTGGCAAGCCTGTTGTCCGGGGCTTCGCTCGTCTTCCTGCCGGCCAGGGCAGATCCGCTGCCGCCCGCTCAGGCGACTGCGGCCGACGGCAAGAAGCCCATGCACCGACGCAACCGAATTGCAGGCCTGTTCCTCACCGGTATCGCCGTGTTCGGCATCACCATCGCCGAAGTCGGGATTACCCTGCTCGGCAAGCAGACATTGTCCCTTGCCCCTCAGGAGATCGCGCGATTTTTCATGATTTGCAGCGCCGTCATGATTGCAGTGCAGATCGGTGTCTTCCCGACAGCCCTGCGGAAAATCGGCCTGCCCACGCTGGTCGCCACCGCCCTCCTGGTGACGGCCGCCGGCCTCGCGCTGATCCCCTATGCGGGAACGATCCCGGGCGTCATGCTGGCCTTTGCGTTCGTCTCGGCCGGCACGGCGATCCTGATTCCCGCACTGGCCACTATCATTTCGGAAGCCGCCGGCCCCCTGCAGGGAAAGGCCATGGGTCAGCAGGCTTCGGCCGCCAATCTCGGCCAGGCGCTCGCCGCGTCGCTGACCGGCGTCCTATTTCTCGCGGCTTCGGCCGCGCCCTTCGTGGTCGGGGCCGCTGCCGCTGCAAGCGCACTGCTGATCGCGAGGCAACTGCAAATCGATCGATAAATCGGTTTAGGGAGAGCTCGATGCATGTCTTGGTCCGGCTATGGCAAGTCAATGCGGCGCTATGGGGATATATCGTCTGGTCGGGTTGCGTCCGGGTGCGCCTGATACGGCCCGGCATGCCGCCCGCGCAGCGCTTCGCCGCCACGCTGGAAAAGCTGGGAACGACCTTCGTCAAGCTGGGACAAGGGCTCAGCCTGCATGGAGAACTGCTGCCGGACGACTATCTCGCCGCATTGCAGAAGCTGCAGGATCACGTTGCCCCCTTTTCGGATGCCCTGGCCCGGGCCGAAATCGAAAAATCGCTCGGCCGCTCGCTGGCCGAGGTCTTTTCCGAATTCGACAAGCAGGCCATCGCGGCAGGCTCGATTGCCCAGGTTCATCGCGCGATTCTGAAGGATGGCAGGACTGTCGTCGTGAAGGTGCGCCGCCCGGGCATTCTGCGCCAGATCGGCGACGACATCCGTATCCTCCGGTGGTTCGTCAAGAGCGTCCTGCTCGTGCTGCCCCGGCTCCGGCGGCTGGCTCCGATGGAATTGATCGATGAACTTTCGCGCAACCTGCGCAAGGAAGTCGCATTCCGACAGGAAGCGACCAACATCGCCCGCTTCGCCGCGCTTTTTCGCGGCTCATCCATGGTATACATCCCGGATGTCATGAGCGAACTCAGCACGGATTGGGTGCTCGTCCAGGAAATGAGCATGGGGCTCCGCATCGATGACCCGCGCCATCGCCAGGACGGCCCCCGTCTGGCGCGCCACCTGGTCGACGCATACGTGCATCAGTTTTTCGACGCCGGCGTGTTCCACGGCGATCCGCATCCAGGTAATGTGTTCGTCTTGCAGGACGGGCGAATCTGCCTGCATGACTTCGGCCTGATCGGCTTCCTTGATCAGGCCACGCGTTCCAACCTGGTCGCATTGATGCAGGCTTTCGTGCAACAGGACGCCGACTGGCTGCTGGACGCCAATCTCGATCTCGGCATATTGGAAGGAAAATTGAACCGGACGGTGTTTCGCGCCGGACTGGACGAACTGATCCAGGACTATGCCCGCCTTCCCTTGCAGGACTGGTCGTTTGGCGAAGCGTTCCTGCGCATCGCGCGCATGGGGCGAGGACAGAACGTGCGCATTCCGCATCACCTGCTCGTCCTGTTGCGCGCCGTGTTTCTGTTGGAGAGCACCGTGCGCAAGCTCGATCCGGAATTCAACCTGCTTGAGGGCCTGTTCGTCAAAGGCGCCGATGTCATGAAGGCCGTCGCGCAACCCGCCAACCTCGACGAGTTCCTGGCACGCCTCAAATATGAATCCCTTGTTTCACTCAAAGAGCTTCCCCGGGGATTAAGCCGCGTCATGCGCCGCATGCGCTCCGAGGGGATCGAACTGTCGTTTCGCCATTCCGGGCTGGACGAGCTTCAGCACGAGATCAACATTGCCGGCGGCAGGATAACGCTCGCCCTGATAACACTCGGCCTCTATATCGCGTCCTCCCTGCTCATGCAGCACAGTATCGGACCGCGCATTGCCGGCATGCCATTGCTGGCTGCCATCGGCTACCTGCTGGCCCTGTGGTTGACGTTCCGGGTCGCGCGCGGCGTATCGCGACGGGACTGAGAGCAGATCGTGCCGAAAATGTCCTCCGGATTACCGGTCCTCGTCGCGGCCCTGCTCCTCTGCGTCCTGCCTGCCTTCCTCTATGCCTCCGCCAAGCCGAAGAAACATCGCCCATCCCGCGAGAATCACGCCGACAGCGAACACGAGGCTGGCGGCGTGCGGCAGCAGCTCCATGTCCTCGTGCAACGCCTTGAATGTGGCGACCAGCCCTTCGACCGCAAGCGCAATGACGATCACCACCATGAAGCACGACAGGTAGCGGCGGATCCGCGCCGCGCCACTGTTGCGAACCTGGCGGACCACCTCTTCTTCTGTAATTGTCTGGGCGATCTGGAGCGCAACGATCGCGTGCGCGAGCAGGCCGATCGCTTCGATCACCGCTTGCGCAGCCGCAACACCCAAGTCCACTAGTAAACGACGCAAGTCCGACGCGCGCGGATATGCCAACAAGCAGGAGCGCCGCGCTCGTCAGTAGAAGCGCGATCAGGGCATGGATGGATTGGACAAGGAGCGCCAGGCGATTCATCTTTCGAGTATAGAGCGTTTGACTGCAACGGGATCATCGTATTCGCTGATTGCGAGGGCCGGACAGAACATACGTATTCCGCCATTAGGGGGTCGCCTCAGAAAACGGAAAATAAAGCACGCTAAGCCATTACCTGCAATCCCCGACGATAACAGCGACGGCTCCGCTCAGTACGAGCTAAGTCTGCTTCCGTAGCTTCTCCATCGTGCGAATTCCCGCACGTTTCTGGAGAAGCATCATGCCCCGCTATACCAAACTTTCCCTGCTGGCCATCGCCATCGCTGCATCCGGCGCGGTCGCCTACGCCGCCAAGGGCGGCATGGAGAACGACGCCCTGGCGATCACCAAGGCCAAGATTCCGCTCACTCAGGCCGTCGCCGTTGCTGAGCAGCACGCCAATGGCAAGGCGTCCCGCGCCGAATACGAGAACTCGAAACAAGGTTGGGTCTATGACGTGGAAGTCGTCAGCGCAACCAAGGTTTTCGATGTCCGGGTCGATGCCGACAAGGGCACGGTCATCTCGTCTGCCGAGGACAAGGCGGATCACGATGACGACCACGACAAGCAGGACTGACCGCCCGCCAGAGTGGCCGGATCACGCGCGACGCCGTGATCCGGCCCGGAGTATTCATGGAACACCTCAACCAAACACTCTTTTTATGGCTCAATGCGCCTGAAGACCCGAACGCCTTCGTGGTGACGCTGGCCACCTTCTTCGCGGAATGGCTGATCTGGGCCATTCCGGCTCTGATCGGCATCGGCTGGTTGCGCGGCAACGAGGGGAATCGGAAAACGATGCTCATTGCCACGGCATCGGGTCTGATGGGGTTGCTCATCAACCAACTCATTGGCTTGGTCTGGTCGCATCCCCGGCCTTTCATCATCGGCCTGGGTCACGCCCTCATTCCGCACGTTGCCGATTCGTCACTCCCAAGCGACCACCTGACGCTGTGGTGGACGATTGCCTTTAGCCTCCTACTACAGCGAGGACCTCGAAGCGCAAGCATCGCTTTGGCCTTGTTGGGTGTCCCCATCGCCTGGGCGCGTATCTACCTGGGAGTTCACTTCCCGCTCGACATGCTCGGAGCCGTCGTCGTCGCTGCGCTCAGCGCCTGGCTGACCTTGCGCGAAACACGCTGGTATCTGGGGCCAAGCTACAGGCTTGCCACCGGCATCCATCGCCGGTTTTTCGGCAGGCTGATCGCGCTGGGATGGGTGCGCGAGTGAGCCTATGGCCGGGCTAAGTCAGCCTGGTCAGACTGAGCGCAACCCCTTTCACCTCGGCAGGAGAACACTATGAAAAAAATGCCCGCGACCAGCTTCACAGACTGGCTCAACAAAGTCCCGGAAGTCACGCTGTCGTTCTGGACGATCAAGGTCATGTCCACCACGGTGGGCGAGACCGGGGCCGATTTTCTGGCGGTCAACGCGGGTTGGGGCCAGGGTGTGACCCGCACAGTCATGGCCGCCTTGCTGGCAGCCGCCTTGTTCACGCAGTTGCGTACCCGCCGCTATACCCCGTGGATTTACTGGCTGACGGTGGTGCTGGTCAGCGTGGTCGGCACCCAGATCACCGACCTGCTGACCGATGGCCTGGGCGTCAGTCTCTACATCAGCACCTCGGTGTTCGCCGTGGCGCTCGCTGCGATCTTCTTCGTCTGGTATAGGGTCGAGCTCACGCTGTCCATCCACGACATCGTGACACGCCGACGTGAGCGGTTCTATTGGGCAGCCATCCTCTGCACGTTTGCGCTGGGCACCGCTGCCGGCGACCTGGCGACCGAGGCATTGGGTCTGGGCTTTACCTGGGGCGCAGTCGCGTTCGGTGCGCTGATCGGCATCACCTACGCCGCCTGGCGCATGGGAGGCAATGCAGTGCTGACCTTCTGGATTGGCTACGTCCTGACCCGTCCCTTCGGTGCTGCGCTCGGCGACTTGCTTACGCAGGCCAAGACCTACGGCGGCCTTGGCATGGGTGCCATGTGGACCAGCGCTTTGTTCCTCTCTGTGATCGTCATGCTCCTGGCCATCGCACAGATCGGCATGAACGGAAACCGCTCTGCCCAAACCGCCGAATAACCCTCTTTTTACTCTCAAGGAAAATCATGTCCATACAGCACTCAATCGCTCGTCTCGTGGCCGCCCTGTCAGCAGCCGTCCTCTTGGCCTTGGCGGCTGGTTGCTCTAAGCCAGCCGACCCAGGCACTACCAATTCCCCTCAAGCAGCTTTGGCTTCTCAGGACAAAACCGCCTCCAAACTTGGCGACCTGTCGGCGTTCCACAGCATCGCCACCGACGTGGCCACCATCGTGGACAAGGGCGATCTGCCCGCTGCCAAGGCCCGCATCAGGGACTTGGAAGTTTTTTGGGATTCGGCCGAGGCTGGTTTGAAGCCACGTGCTGCCGATGACTGGCATGTGCTCGACAAAGCCATCGACAAGTCGTTGGCATTCTTACGCGCCGACGCGCCGAGCCAAGCCGACTGCAAGGCTGCGATGGGTGCCCTGTTGAAAACCTTCGACACGCTCGAAGGCAAAGCCTGACCCGCGAGCGTTCTCCATGAAAACATCCACTGAACACGCTCTGGCCAAAGTCCCCGAAGTCACGCTGGGGTTCTGGCTCATCAAGATCACCGCCACCACGCTCGGCGAAACCGGCGGCGATACCGTATCGATGTCCATGAACCTGGGCTATTTGATCGGCACGGGCATCTTCGCGGCGATCTTCCTGGCGGCCGTGATCGCCCAGGTCAAGGCCAAAGGCTTCCATCCTTTCCTCTACTGGACCACCATCATCGCCACCACCACGGTCGGCACGACGCTGGCCGACTTTGCGGACCGCTCGCTCGGAATCGGGTACGCTGGCGGTTCAAGCTTGCTGCTGGCTTTGCTGCTCGGCTCGCTCTTCGTCTGGCATCGCACCCTCGGCTCCGTGTCGGTAAGCACGGTCAGCTCGCCCAAAGCAGAAGCATTCTACTGGATGACGATCATGTTCTCCCAGACGCTGGGCACCGCGTTGGGCGACTGGACGGCTGATACGGCGGGCCTGGGCTACACCGGCGCAGCTATCGTGTTCGGTGCGCTGCTCGCGCTGGTCGTGGCGGCCTACTACTGGACGGGCGTATCCCGCACGCTGCTGTTCTGGGCGGCGTTCATCCTGACCCGCCCGCTGGGTGCCGTGGTCGGGGATTTTCTGGACAAGCCGTTGAGCGCGGGCGGTCTGGCGCTGAGCCGCTATTCGGCGTCGGCCGCGCTGCTGGTCTTCATGGTGGTGGCAATCCTGCTGTTCAGGCAGCGGGCAGCCAGGACAGCACATTGATGAAGTCAATTCGCATTAACAGTTCACAAAATGAATTTCGGCGAGTTATGAATCAAGCCAGCCAAGGAGAGCCGTGATGAAGACCACAACCCTGCGATTGCTTTCATGCTGCATGCTCGTCGTAACGGCTTACACCGCGCCTGTATCGGCCCAGCAGTCAGTGGCGCCGCTGCCGGCTCAGGAACGGTCGCTGGCGCCGGAGAAGAATCCTCCCGGCGATATTCCGGACAGCCAGGTATTCATCGTCTATCGTGCCCCGCCGGGGTATTCCATGAAGGTGCCCGAAGGCTGGTCACGACGCAATAGCACCGAGGGCGCGGTGTTCAGCGACAAATACAACACCATCCAGCTCACCCATGCCCAGCACCGTGGGCCGCTGGACCGGCAGGCATTGAATGCGACCGAAATTCCCAAGCTGCAGGCGAACGGCAAGGCGGTCCGGGTCTCCCGCATCCAGACCGAGCGCTTGCCGGCAGGCGACACGGAGGTCGTCTACTTTGCCTCGAATTCGGACCCCAATCCGGTCACCAACAAGGCCATCCGCCTGGAAAACGTGCGCTATTACTTCTGGCACCAAGGCGAACTGGTGACGTTGACCCTGTCGGCCCCCTACGGCGCAGACAACGCCGACCAGTGGCGGCTGATGGCCCGCAGCTTCAGGTGGCGATGATGACCGTGCTCGAAGCGAAAGAGCTCTATCGCTTCTTCCATACCCGGGAGTCGGAGACGCTGGCGCTGCGCGGCGTGAGCCTGGCCGTCGAGACCGGCGAGATGGTCGCGGTGGTCGGTCCGTCGGGCAGCGGCAAGTCGACCCTGCTCGCCTGCCTGGCCGGGCTGGACGAGCCCGACGGCGGCCATGTCGAGATTAACGGCAAGCGATTGACCCGGCTGCCAGAGGCCGAGCGGGCGCGCCTTCGGGCGGCGCATATCGGCATCCTGATGCAGTCCGGCAACCTGTTCCCGGCCCTGACGGTCGAGGATAACGTCCGCGTGCCCATGCAGCTGGCGCACCAGGTCGACGGCGAGCGGATCCATGCCATCATCGAGCAAGTCGGCCTGCAGCATCGCGCCAAGGCACGGCCCGGCCAGCTCTCCGGCGGCGAGCTGGCGCGTGCCGGCCTAGCCGTGGCCCTCGCCACCCGACCCTCGGTCCTGCTGGCCGACGAGCCCACCGGCGAGGTCGATGCCGCGACGGAGAGCCGGCTGCTCGATCTGTTCAATGCGCTGCGGGCCGAAGGCATGGCGATCCTCGTCGCCACCCACAGTCCCGACATGAGCGAACACGCCGGTCGGCTCATCCACCTCAGCGACGGGAGAATCGTCGATGCCTGATCCGTTCGTTCGAGCCCGTGGCGTCGGCCGCAGCTTCTGGCAGGGCGATGCCGAGATTCCTTCCCTGCTGCCGGCGACCTTCGCCATCGGCGGCGGCGAGCGCATCGCCATCGTCGGTCCGTCGGGCAGCGGCAAGTCGACCCTGCTGCACTTGATCGCCGATCTCGACCGGCCGACGCAGGGCGAAATCGACTGGCCGGCCCTGGGCGCGCGGGGCTCGCTACGACCGGCCCACATCGGCATCGTATTTCAGGCACCCAGCCTGATCCCGACCCTGACCGCGCAGGAGAACGTGGAACTGCCGCTACGTCTCATGGGTGGCGTCGCGAACCCATCGGAACTGGCCCGGCAGGCGCTGGACAAGGTGCAGCTCGGCGCCGTCGCCGACAAGCTGCCGGGCGAATTGTCGGGCGGGCAGATGCTGCGGGTCGCGGTCGCACGTGCCATCGCACTGCGGCCCCGGCTGGTGCTGGCCGACGAGCCGACCGGCCAGCTCGACCAGCCGACGGCGCAGAAGGTGATCAACGCGCTGCTCGATTCCTTGGCTGGCTCCGACGCGACCCTGGTCGTGACCACCCACGATCCGGCCGTGGCCGCGCGCATGGGTTCCGTCTGGCACATGGACCATGGCCGACTACTTATCCATGACCATGCCGGGCCGGCCACTTCCCCGATGGCGGGCATGGAGGATAAGCGATGATCCTGTGGCTGAAGGCCTTGTTCTCGGGTCGCATGAACATCGTGGTCGGCGCCATGGCCGGCATCGCCTTGACCGTGGCCCTGCTGAGCAGTCTCGGCACTTTCGTCGTCGTCGCCTCGAAGACCATGACGCAGCGCGCCATGACCGCAGTGCCCGTGGACTGGCAGATCCTGCTAGCGCGCAGCGCGCAGCTCGACACGGTCGCCGGAGCGTTGCATGCAGCGGTGCCCGGCGCGCAATCGCTGCCGATCGGCTATGCCGACGTCGTCGGATTCGTCGCCAGCACCGGCGGCACCATGCAAACCACCGGCGCAGGGCAGGTGCTCGGCATCTCCCCCGACTACCCGAACCGTTTCCCGGGCCAGCTCCGGCTGCTGCTCGGCTCTTGGGACGGCGCGCTGATCTACTCGCAGACGGCGGCCAACCTGCATGTCGTGCCGGGCGACAGTGTGACCATCCAGCGCATCGGGTTGCCCGACGTCAGTGTGAAGATCGGCGGTGTCGTCAGCCTGCCCAATGCCGATGCCATGTTCCAGACCGTCGGCATGCCCAATGGTTTGGCCCCGCAAGCGCCGCCGGACAACGTCCTCATCCTGCCGCAGGACGCCTGGCGCACGCTATTCGAGCCGCCGGCCACGGTTCGATCCGATACGGTCCGCCAGCAATTGCACGTGCGCCTTCCGCACGGCACCCTGCCCAGCGACCCGGGCGAGGCCTTCGTGCAGGTGCAGCGCGCAGCGAACAATTTTGAGGCGCATGTGGCCGGCAGCGCCATGGTCGGCAACAACCTGGCGGCGCGACTCGACGGGGTGCGCGCCGACGCCCTGTATGCCCGCGTTCTGTTCCTGTTCCTTGGCGTTCCTGGCCTGGCTCTATCCATGCTGCTGACCTGGGCAGTGGCAGACGCCACGGCGGGCCGACGCCAACGCGACCAAGCCTTGCTGCGCATGCGCGGTGCATCACTGGTACAGATCCTCCGTTTCGCCTGGCTCGAAGCCGCGGTACTGGGTTTGCTCGGCGTGCTGGCCGGTGTCGCGCTGGCCGGGCTGGCGGCGGTCCTGTGGTGGCATGTGGTGGACATCCGCCTGGCCTGGCCGTGGCTGGCGGCGGCCGCCCTGATCGGCTTCGTCGCCGCGCTGGCCGCATTGCTGCTGCCGACCTGGCGCCAGGCGACCGGGCAGACGGTCCTGTCCGCGCAGACGGAAGCGGGCCGGTACGCCGATCCGTTCTGGCAGCGACGTTATATCGATGTCCTGCTGCTCGCGCTGGGTGGCCTGGCCTACTGGTATTACTCGCGCACCGGCTACGAGCTGGTCCTGGCGCCCGAGGGTGTGCCGCAGACCTCGATCCATTACGAGGCCTTCCTCGCCCCGGCTCTTTTGTGGCTGGGTATGGGCCTGCTCTGGCTACGCATCGGGCGACTCCTGCTCGGCCGCGGCAGAACGCTGATGGCCGCGGCCGTGACCCCGTTCAGCGGCGACTTGTCTCCGTTGATCGCCGCCTCGCTGATGCGCCAGCGTGAGCGGATCGCGCAAGGCGAGGCGCTGGTGGCGCTGGCCTTCGCCTTCGCTACCTCGACTTCCATCTTCAACGCGACCTATGATGCGCAAGGCCGCGTCGACGCCGAACTGACCAACGGCTCGGACGTGACGCTGACGGGCTCGATCGGGCAGCCTGCGGGCGCGCTGTTCGACCGCCTGCGCGCCATCCCCGGCGTCAGGGCGGCCGAACCGATGATACACCGCTATGCCTACGTTGGCGCCGACCTGCAGGATATCTACGGCATCGATCCTACCCGCATCACCCGGGTGACCACGCTGAGCAACACCTATTTCGCCAACGGCAGCACGGCCGAGACCCTTGCGGCGCTGAGAAAAGTGCCTGACGGCGTTTTGGTGTCAGCCGAAACCGTCACCGACTTCCAGATGCAACCCGGCGACACAATCAACCTCCGCCTGCAGAGTGCTCAGGACCATCAGTACCACGTCGTGCCGTTCCACTTCGTCGGGATCGCCAAAGAGTTCCCGACCGCGCCCAAGGATTCGTTCCTGGTCGCCAACGACGCCTATCTCGCGAAGATGACCGACAGCGACGCGCACGAAGTCGTGCTGCTGCGCAGCCAGGGCGACGTGGCAGGGGTTGCCGACGCGGCCAGACGGATCACGGCCCCGACGCCTGCGATCAAGGTGACGACGCTGGACGAGACCCAGCAGATCATCAGTTCCAGCCTGACGGCGGTCAATGTTGGCGGGCTCACGCACCTGGAACTCGGTTTCGCACTGCTGATGATCGTCGGTGTGGCCGGCTTGATCCTCGGCCTCGGTCTGGAGGAACGGCGCCGCAGCTACTCGCTGCTCTCGGCGCTGGGCGCCAGCCGCAAGCAGATCGGCGGCTTCCTGTGGAGCGAGGGCCTGATCGTCGTAATTGGTGGTGCACTGCTCGGCGTGGCGACCGGATTCGGGATCGCGCACACGCTGGTGAAGATTCTTTCGGGCGCGTTCGATCCGCCGCCCGAAGCACTGGTCGTGCCGTGGCCGTATCTCGCGGCAACGCTCGCGATCGCGGTCGCATCCGACGCATTGGCCATCGGCTTCATCCAGAGGCTGACGCGAAGGCCGGATCTTGAATTGCTGCGCCAGGGCTGATGCCGGGCCGATGCCGCACGGCAGCGGTTGAACAACGATTGAATGGAGGGGGAATGCGGGTATTGCTGGTCGAAGACGATCCCATGATCGGTGACGCGATCCAGGGCGCATTGAAGGATGCGTCCTACGCGGCTGACTGGGTGAAGGATGGGCCAACCGCCCTCACAACACTGGGCTGCCAGCATTACGACCTAGTGTTACTCGACCTGGGTCTGCCCGGCAAGGATGGGTTGGAGGTGCTGGCCAGCATCCGCGCCAAGGACAACCCGATTCCCCTGCTCATCATTACGGCTCGTGACGGCCTTGATGACCGTCTGCGTGGTCTGGACGGCGGGGCCGACGACTATGTGTCCAAGCCCTTTCAGATGGCAGAGCTGCTGGCCAGGATGCGCGCTGTTCTGCGACGCAAAGGCGGCACCGCAGCACCCGTGCTCAGCAACGGCGTGGTGACGCTCGATCCTGCTACCAAAGAGGCCTGCGTCAATGGTGGCTCCCAAGTGCAACTGTCGAACCGCGAGTTCTCGCTGCTGCAAGCCTTGCTGGTTCGGCCTGGTGCCATCCTTTCGCGCAGCGAACTGGAGGATCGCATTTACGGCTGGGGAGAGGAGGTCGAAAGCAATGCCGTCGAATATCTGATCCACGCGCTGCGGCGCAAGCTCGGCAGCGAGGTCATCAAGAACGTCAGGGGGGTCGGATGGATGGTTTCAAAAGGCGCTTGAACGAATCGGTTCAGCTCAAGCTGTCCTTCATCCTGTCGCTGGCCATCCTCGTGGTGGCCATCGTGGCGGGCGTCTTCTCGTTCCTGTCCGCATTCGATGAAGCGCACGAGCTACAGGATGACGTTCTGCGCCAGGTGGCGCAGCTCATGGATCAGCAGCGTCTTTCACCGGCTCCTCCGACTACCGATGTCCGCCCCAAAGATGCCGATGAAGAATCGCGCGTGATCGTCCAACGTTTGGGCGAGGCCAATCCGTCTGCGGCAAGCGTGGATGCGGGCGGCACGCTTTCCCTGCCGACGGCGCTGGCTGATGGGCTGCATACACTGGAGGTCGGTGGCGAGACGTTTCGCGTCCTGGTCAAGACCACGGCTGCCGGCGAACGCATTGCCGTGGCTCAGGAATCCGGCTTCCGCAATGAAATTGCCCGCGATGGAGCACTGCGCACGGTGATGCCTTTCCTGATTCTCGTGCCGGTGCTGCTGTTGATCGTCGCTGACCTGGTGCGCAAGATGTTCCGACCCATTGCGGCGCTCTCCAATGGAATCGACCAGCGCGCCGAGCAGGAACTGCATCCCGTCGAAGACAGTCACCTTCCGGTCGAGGTGCGACCGTTCGCCGTGGCTATCAATCGCCTGCTCGCCCGTGTCGGCCAGTCGATGGAGTCCCAGCGTCGCTTTGTGGCGGATGCCGCGCACGAGCTGCGCTCGCCGCTGACCGCCCTTTCGCTGCAAGCGGAACGGCTTGCAGAAGCGGAAATGTCCGGCTTGGCGCGCGAACGGCTGACGGTGTTGCGCCAAGGGATCGAACGCGGTCGCAGCCTGCTGGATCAACTTCTGACCTTGGCCAGGGCGCAGTCGGCCGCCGATTTGCCGAAATCGCCGGTATCTGTCCAAGGCATCTACCGCCGCGTGTTGGAAGACATCATGCCGCTGGCTGAGGCCAAGCGCATCGACATCGGGGTCGAAGGAGAGCAAGACACGGAAGTGCTGGTGAGCGAGCTGGACATGATTGCCCTGGTCAAAAACTTGGTCGATAACGCTGTCCGTTACACGCCAGCGGGAGGACGGGTCGATCTTTCCGTGGAGGTATCAGAAGGAAAGGCCGAGCTGCGCATTCAGGACAACGGACCTGGCATCCCGTTGGCCGAACGAGACCGGGTTTTTGATCCCTTCTACCGCACGCTGGGGCGCGAGCAGATCGGTTCGGGCCTGGGGCTGTCCATCGTCCAAACGATTGCCAATCGCATCGGTGCGGAAATCCGCCTCGACTTCTCTGACCAGGAGAAGCAAACCGGTCTGGACGTCACCGTCCTCATTCCGGCGGCCCCCCCAGTCCATGCAGCTCAGAAGTGGTCAGGTTAGGCTATATATCCTAACCGGATGTCAGATCGTCCAGCGCGGAGGCGTCAGAATAGGGCCTTCTTACGAATTGTTTGACATGCGCCGGCAAAGGTTACAGGCATGCACCTCCTTTGTGCTATCCGGCGCAACAGGATAGCTGCCTGACGTCCTTACTGAACGTCTGTGCCGCCAGCTTGAGCCCCTCCACCATCGTAAGATAGGGGAACAACTGGTCGGCAAGCTCCTGCACCGTCATGCGATTGCGGATCGCCAGCGCCGCCGCCTGGATCAGTTCGCCCGCCTCCGGAGCTACCACCTGCACCCCGATCAGGCGGCCCGTCCCTGCCTCGGCGACCAGTTTGATGAAACCGTGCGTGTCGAAGTTGGCGAGTGCGCGTGGCACATTGTCCAGCGTCAGCAGGCGGCTGTTGGTTTCGATGCCGTCATGGCGCGCCTCCGCCTCGTTGTAGCCGACCGTGGCAACTTGCGGATCGGTAAACACCACCGCCGGCATCGCGGTCAGATCGAGCGCGGCGTCGCCGCCGGTCATGTTGATCGCGGCGCGAGTGCCGGCCGCCGCCGCCACATAGACGAACTGCGGTTGGTCGGTGCAGTCGCCGGCAGCGTAGATGCCGAGCGCGCTGGTGCGCATGCCGGAATCAACGACGATTGCACCTTGCTCGTTGGCCATGACGCCAGCCGCGTCCAACGCCAGGCTGCGTATGTTGGGCAAGCGGCCGGTGGCGACCAGCAGCTTGTCAGCTCGCAGTTTGCCCCGGCCTGTCGTCAGCACGAACTCGCCATCCACGTAGGCAACCTCGCTGGCCTGGGTATGGTCCAGCACCTCGATGCCCTCCATGCGGAACACGGCCGTGACCGCCTCGCCGATGCTCGGGTCTTCCCGGAAGAACAACGTGCTGCGTGCCAGGATCGTCACCTTGCTGCCCAAGCGCGCGAACGCCTGTGCCAGTTCCACCGCCACCGCCGACGAACCGATCACCGCCAGGCGGGGCGGGATGGTCTCGCTCGCCAGCGCCTCGGTGGAAGTCCAATAAGGCGTGTCCTTCAGGCCGGGGATCGGCGGAACGACCGGGCTCGCTCCGGTCGCGATCAGGCAGCGGTCGAAAGTGACGGTCCGCTCGCCGCCATCGTTGAGCCGAACTCCGAGCGTACGGCAGTCTGCAAAGCTCGCTTCGCCGCGCAGCACGGTGATGGACGGATTTCCGTCGAGGATGGACTCGTACTTGGCATGGCGCAGTTCCTCGACGCGCGCCCGCTGCTGGGCCAAGAGCCGTTCGCGCCGGATCGCGGGCCGCGCCGCACCAACGCCCTCGTCGAACGGGCTGCTTGCTCGCAGGTGGGCGATGTGGGCAGCGCGGATCATGATCTTGGAGGGCACGCAGCCGATATTGACGCAGGTGCCGCCAACCGTGCCGCGCTCAATCAGCGTCACCCGCGCGCCGCGCTCAACTCCTTTCAGTGCGGCCGCCATTGCAGCCCCGCCGCTGCCGATCACGGCGATGTGCAACCGGCCGTCGGGGCGCCAGGTCTTGTCGCGGACGCAGATGCCCTCCCGAACATGGCCGAGCAGTCCGCCATACGCCGGCGTTCCGGGCGCGTCAGCCAGCGCTGCGCGATAGCCCAGCCCGGCGACGGCGGCGATCAAGGCATCGGTCGCTGTACCCGCCGCCGCAACAAGCCGGGCGCTACCCTTGGCGTAGGAGACTTCTGCCGACTGCACGCCAGGCACCTGCTCCAGGACCGCCTTGACGTGTTCCGCACACGATGAGCAGGTCATATCGGCAACCGACAGCTCGATAGATACAGTCATGGTGCGATCCTTACGGCTTGACGCCGGCGGGATAGCCGGCATTTTCGGTGGCTTTGGTCAAGGCTTCGACATTCGTCTTCGCGTCGTCGAAGGTCACGACCGCTTCACGCTTCTCGAAACTCACCTCGGCCTTCTGCACGCCGTCCACCTTGGAAAGCGCCTTCTTTACCGTGATTGGGCAGGCGGCACAGGTCATGCCGGGCACGGAGACCGTGACGGTCTTCACGGCGGCCCAGACAGGGGTAGAGAGCGTGGCGGCAAGCGCAACGAGAGCCATTAACTTCTTCATGTTGATCTCCAGTCAGTAGAACAGCGGAACGACATAGGGAAAGGCGAACGCAACCACCACCAGAGCGGCCACGATCCAGAACACCAGCTTGTAAGCTGTGCGAACCCGCGGCACGGCGCAGACGTCACCGGGCTTGCAGGCATGCGCCGGGCGGAAGATGCCGCGCCAGGCGAAGAACAGTGCGACGAGCGCCGCACCGATGAAAATCGGCCGGTACGGCTCCAGCGCCGTGAGATTGCCGATCCAAGCCCCCGAGAAGCCCAGGGCCACCAGCACGAGGGGGCCGAGGCAGCAGGTCGAGGCGAGGATGGCCGCGAGGCCGCTGGCAGCCAACGCACTGCGGCCGTTCTTGAGATGATCAGACATGAGATTTTCCTTCCGGTCTTTGCTTGATGCGATAAGATTACTTCCGTAGTCAACTACGGAGTCAAGGTGTAATGAACAACGATCCGGAGAGCCTGACCATCGGCGCCTTCGCCAAGGCGGCCGGGGTCAATGTGGAGACGATTCGCTTCTATCAGCACAAGGGTCTGTTGCCGACACCGGAACGCCCCTATGGCAGCGTCCGCCGCTACGGCAGCGCGGATGTGGCGCGGGTGAGGTTCGTGAAGGCAGCGCAGCGGCTGGGATTCAGCCTGAAGGAGATCGGGCAGCTTTTGAAGCTGGAAGACGGTACCCATTGCAACGAAGCGGCCGGATTGGCTGCCCTGCGGCTGGCCGACGTGCGCGCCAAACTTGCCAACCTCGTGCGAATCGAAGCGGCATTATCCAAGCTGGTCAGCGAGTGTCATACGCATCGCGGCAACGTGTCTTGTCCACTGATCGCTGCCTTGCATTGCTGCTAGCCGAAATGACTTGGGCTAAGGTACGATTTATTCCATGGTGGCACATTTCAGTATCCAAGGAAGTCTGACACTACAGCACTGGCGTGACCAATTCGACCGAGTGGCGCATCCGGCGAGAGCGGCTCGGCAGACCGACCTTCTCCCGCGTCCCGGATGCATTGGCCAGGCTAGTTCCCCCCTCCTTCGTGGCCCTTACGGCTCAGGCTTTCCAGACGGGCGACTTCGTCGCCATGCATGATGATCTTCTCGCCGTCCTTGGTTTCCATCACCACATCCTGTTTCATGCGCATCGGCCGGCCAAACTTGTCGGCCATGGACATTTTTCCATCCTTGAAAATGTACAGGGTCGAACCGTCTTTCAGTTCGATCGTTCTTTGCGCTGCCGCACGTGCGGCGTCGTCGGCGAACGCGGAGACGGCAGCGATACTCATCGCGGCAGCCGTCAATAGATTTTTCAGCATCTCATATCTCCTTCTTGAATGGAGGAACGTCGCTCACAACACTTCAACGACCAATATAGGAGGAAAGACCTTTGCGTCGATCCATCTTGGAGCTGCTTCATAACCGATGCCCGCATCCGCCCGGGAGTTCGGGGAAATCGGTTCAGAAAGCAAGGTCGCTAATTCGCCCCACGGTACAGTTCATCCTGTTGGGATTTTCCGTAACCGGTGCTTCCCGCGCCACTGGAGGTGCCGCTGGTGCTCATGCCTGCGCACGCGGCCAATGACATGACGAGTACGGCTACAGCAAGCTTTTTCATACCATTCCTCCTTATCGAATCGTCAACACTGATAACGACAGGACCGGCTGAGTCTCCATGGAACGCCGACAGCACACACCTCCAACGAGGCGCTGGCGATGGACGCGACCTGCCATTTACGCCCGACATGATTCTCGTCGTTCGGGACGTAAACTCGACTACCTTCTTCACATGAGATACGCCGCCCCTTCAATGAAGCCTAGTGCACTTTCTGTGATCCGTGGATTACAAATTTGTCATACTCGGTGGTTCCCTACTCCAGCGCGAGTGACCTTCTTCACCATGGCAAGTTTCGTGCAGCAGAAGCGTGACCTTGTAGTGGTCGACCTTGCATTGATACTAGGTGGCGGATGGTTCGCTAACGTGGTATCCACCAGGCCTGCGTGCCAACGTGGTATGGCGAACCTTCATACGCGCAACATGACCGTTCGCATGCAACGTCCTTCGCGCTGAAAGCTACCGTCGTTGCCACGCCACCCACACCTTGCTGGCTGTACTGGCCTTGAAATAAAGATAAATAATGGCGCTTAGCACTGCCGAGAAAAAACACCAGACAGAAAAAAGCGCTGTCGTGTAAAACCAGTAGGCGACGAAGAAGAGCAGCAGCGCAAACATGCCAAAGATCCTGACCAGGCGGTGACTGGAAAAGAACGAAACGACGCAGGTCGCCACCAGATACAGCAACATTGCCGGTGCCTGGTAAAAATGCGGCGACAGGTAGATGATATTCTTGTCGGCCACCGCGATGACCGGGAACCTGACGATGAAGTACAGCAGGTACAGGCCGATGCCAAGGCCCACGATCTGAAATGAAAAGATGACGTTCTTGCGCCACCACACTTGTTCAAGCAATCCGACCGACAATGGCACAAAAATCGGCCACACGGTGTGCGAGAACACGGAAAATGCGTAGGTTGTCGCCGAGTTGAGCAGCGGCGCTTCAAAACGGAATGACAGCCACAACAGACCTTCGATGATCTGTTGAATTCCGAACAGCAGTGGAATCAATGCAAACGGAATCTCGCTCCGCCGATTCGCCTGTTTCAGCGTCGCGCCGCCGATGGCGGTCAATGAAACACCGGCGACAAAACTCGCAGTCGCAGAAAAACACATTCCCGTGATTCCTCTCGCGTCGTTCAGGGACAGGTGAACATGCCGTGAGTGTCCCTCCGATGAACGCCATTCAACGGCGTCCGTTCGACCTGCCCACGCTGGTAGCCGATACCTCCCGCTTTCGCCGTCTCGGCGAATGGAGGCCGGTCAGCCGCAGCAGCATCCACTCCCGTGTTGCCCATGGCACTCACGTGCCGACTTCATGCCATATCCCGCACGTTCCACAGCGGACTGCAGTTGCGGCAGGCTGGTCTGGTGCTCGTTAAATTGCACCTGAACCTCGCCATCGCTGAGAGATACATTCACTTCCGTCACGCCAGCAATCGCTTTGAGGGCCGCCGTCACCTTGCTGGCGCACCCTCCGCAGGTCATTCCGGTCACTTTCAGGATTTCGGTTTGCATTGCGCTCCCTCCGGTTGATTGATCTTTTCATGCCATGAACCGCAGCATCCACCACATGATCCGTTTGGCAGTGCAAAGGCTAACAGTCTTCACGGTAACAAGTAAGCTTCCATTCAAACTATGACCTGAGTCAAAAATATCGAAAAATCACTTTGGCTCCAATGCCTCATGTTGGAACGCGCCCAGAAATACATAACCGCGTCGGCATCAGCGCTCCCCCTCTGCGTAGCATATCGGGTTCCAGGGTTGCCAACGGTATACTGCTGCCATAGCCCCGTTTTATGAAACGAATCCGAGAGAACGCTCCATGCCGAACGACCGTCTTTTATCATCGCCCACCCTGACCGCCAGTCTTATCGAACGTTACAAGGCCGACCGCGAGTCGGTCTACAACACCTGGTTCATTGGCGACGATACACGCATGAAGGCGTTCCGCGCCATCCGCCGCGGCGTCAAGGACACGGTGGATGCGATCGCCTGCGGCGGGTTCGGCACCGACTTTCGCGGCTCCCCGCTGGAAGAGGTACTCATGGCCATCACCGAGCAGAAGCAGGTGTTCGAAGGTGCAGCTCATCCGTTCTACTGGAAACCGAAGCTGCGCATCCCGGATATCTACGAAGACGAGGCAAACAAACGAAAATTCGGCGCATTTCTTCATTCCTGCCTGAACGCCACGCGTGAAGACCAGCTCCTCGACGAGATCAGCCGGCTGTCTGCCGCCAACATCAAGGGATTGGGCCCGGCGGTCGCCAGTATCGTCTACTTCCTTCACCCGACGCTGATCCCTCCATTCAATACCGCGATCGTCAACGGATTCAATGCACTGTTTGGCAGCAAGCAGAAGCTCGGCTCCTGGGAAAGCTATCTGGCGATGCGTGAAACCATCATTCAGGTCAACGCCGAACATCGTCACATGCTATCCAAGGACCTGGGCGCATTTGCCGGCCTGCTGTTTGAAATCGGCAGCGGCCGCCTCGTCATCGCCGGCAACGCCGACGCCGCGCTCAAGGACTTGCAGGACAAGGCAGAAAAGCTCGCCCGCAAACGCCACCAGCAGGTCGTCGACGAGCAGCGCGAGGAATCGGAGCACACTCAGGTACAGCACATGCTGATCCGAATCGGACGCGCGCTGAACTATCAGGTCTTTGTGGCGCGCAATGACCGCCACCGCTCATGTCATGGCGAGTCTTTTTCCCTGTTGACGACAGCCTGTCTGCCGGACATCGGCGCGCCTGCCGAGGTCATGGACACCATCGGCCTGATCGACGTCCTTTGGCTGAACGCGGACGCCACGAAGATCGTGTGCGCGTTCGAGATCGAGAAGAGCACCTCGATCTATTCCGGCATGTTGCGCATGAAAGATCTCGCCCGCTCCCTGCCCGACCAGGGCTGCCACTTTTACCTGGTTGCACCCGACAAGCGCGAGCCCGAGGTGGTGGCGCAAATGAGCCGGCCGGCATTTCGCGACAGCGCGGATTTTCCCCTTGCGTACATCCCGTTCGACGCGCTCCGGAAGCATTGCGACGCGCTCTGCACCTTGGGGGACGACGTGAGCATCCTGAAAAAGATCGCGCGTGCCGTTCACCTGGATGGCTCGACTGTCAGGTAACGTGTAGCGCCACGGGAAAGGGCATGGCGACCGGAATCGGACTCTGCCAATGAAGAAACGCCTCCCGGCTTGACAAGCCGGGAGGCGCAACGGCTTGAACTCATGAACACGCTAACACTTGTGACTTGAAGGCTCGGCCGGTGATTCTGCTCAGGCGCTTGTCACTACCCTCCCCGATACTCCGGGCGTAGTGCCAGGTAAAGCCGGCCGGTCTCGTTGCCTTTCATGACGATCTTCCGTCCGTCCTTGGCTTCCATGACCATGCCCTCGTCCATGCTCACGACATGGCCGTACGGATTTTCCATTCCCATTTTCCCGTCCTTGAAAACGTGGACAGTGCTGCCATCCTTGAGGTCGATCGACTTTTCGATCCCGCCGTCATCCCAGGCAAAAGCAGACATAGCGACAGCACTGACGGCTACAGCAACCAACACTTTCTTCAACATGATCGTTCTCCTACGATGAATTTAACTACTGCAGAGTCATGATAGGAAAGTATCGCTGTCAGGAGCATGACGAGAAGATTTCAATTGCGTAAGCTCGGTTGCAAGCTATCCCCCGAAACCTCAATAGACGTCCTGCGGGCGCAACGACAAGAACACGACTGCCTGTACCTATGAAAAAACGCCTTCCGGCTTGACAAGACGGAAGGCGCAACAACTTGAAGCGATCAAATTAATTTACTGCGGCGACATGCTCTTTGCTCAACCTGGGCATGCAGCCGGATTTAACTCATGAAGTGAGTGCCGTACAAGCACTCGTCACTGCCCTCCCCGGTACTGAGGGCGCAGTACAGACTCAAGCCGTGCGGTCTCGTTGCCTTTCATGACAATCTTCCGTCCGTCCTTGGAATCCATGAGCGTACCTTCATCCATGTACACGACAAGGCCCTTCGGGTTTTCCATTCCCATTTTCCCGTCCTTGAAGACATGAACCGTACTGCCGTCCTTGAGGTCAATGGATTTTGCTATTTCATCGTCTCCCCATGCATAAGCAGACATAGCGACGACACTTCCGGCGATAACTATTGCAATCCTGTTCCACATGATCAGACTCCCAGTTAGGTTTAACACACTGCAGGGTCATGATAGGAAAGTGCCGCTGTCAGAAGCATGACGAGAAGATTTCAATTGCGTAAGCTCTTTAACGGGCACGAACGTCGCGACAGAACGGCGTGGCATGCTGATCGTCACAAAATATTCGCCTGTAGCGTAAACGGGAGTCCCCTTGCTGAGGTCGACTCAGCTCCTGTATTCAGCGCGACCGTACCGCTTATCGCGCCCGGAATCGTTGCCAGACTTCCTTGGCGACTGCGACATCAGAGCGGACTCAAGTCGATACAGGCGTTGGCGATAACTTCTTTCCTGTCCGTACGGTTCACTCGTTTCGCGTTCAAAAACACGCTTGATACGATCAAGCGCGCGGCGTTCTTCGCCGGACTGAATGAGAATCACATGGCGCTTCGCCCGGATATCGTAATCGCGTATATCGACCAGGAGACAGTGGCCTCGGTCTGCATCCTCCAGATCCAGCAGCAAGGCCTCGTGCTTCGACAATCCGAAGCGGGCAGCCAGTTTGATGCGTGCTTCCAGGAGCGGTTCGTCGATAAAGAGATGCTCGCGCAGTATCGTTTGCGCCCAAGGCGCGGGTATCGCAGGCGGAGCCATCTTGTGCAGAAGCTGCTCCGCTTCAGTGCATCCTTGCGCGCTCGCCCGCTGGAGCCAATATACGGCATCGACATCGCTCGACACCGCATGGCGCCGCTTGCGCCAGAGTCTTTTTCCCAGCTCCAGTTGCGCTTCGCAATGCCCTGCGTGCGCGGCATAGGCCAGGTATCGCTCCGCTTCGGCAATACTGCGCTGTGCGAACTCCGCCTTCAGATAGATCCGCGAAACGACATACCACGCCTCGGATATGCCCTGTTGCCCTGCGAGCGTGAGCCACTGTATGGCCATGCGGTAGTTAATCTGCCGGGGAATCCCGCCGACGCGCCGGCCCTGTTCGTCCATCTTGGAAAACCACAAACCGAGACAGAACTGCGCGCGCCTGTCGCCGGCGCGCGCGGCCGGCTCAGCCAATTTTTCAATGGTATTCTCGCTGAAGTCGCGCGTACGAAAGAGCACTTGCGCGCAACGGGACAGCAAGATCATGTCCGCCGTGGCCAGACGATAGTCAGAGGTGCCTGGCTGTAACGCGTCGTGTACCACCGCGCGCGCTACCGGCAGAGCCCAATGCAAGAACCGGGCATCATCGGATGTTACCCAAGCATGGTCTGCCATCCGGCGCTGCGCCGCAATCACGCCATTGCAAGCCGCACGGCGCGCCCATTCAAGATACTGCTGTTCGCAACTGCAATGCTCGGTCCCGCTGCAGTCAGATGCACAGTCAGCGCAGGCAATTGCAGACTTCCTTTCAAGTTGCTGCGACAGTAACCACTGTGCCTCCGCGATGCCTGCCTCGGCCGCGCGTTCCAGCGCCCGCCATGCCTTGCTTCGCAGCGGCGCTTCGTGACAGCCTGTGTCTTCGACCAGCACGAGCCGGGCCAGCACCAGGCCGGCCTGGACCACGCCTTCGTCACATGCACGCTCATACCACGTACACAACGCTTCCCGGTCCGGTGCGCGCACCGCAATCTCGAACGGGACATGCGTGCCGATCAGCATCCACGCCTCGCTTGATCCCTGGCGTGCGGCGCGTGACAGCCAGTACAGCCCCGTCTCAATACTCTGTGGAAGTCCTGAACCTCCCGCCAGGTAGCGCCTTGCGAGCGCAACCTGCGCATTCATCTGGCCTGCCCTGGCACATCGGAGTAAGACGACATCTTCGCGACTTGCCATTTGCTGAAACCCATGAAAATTTGCCAGGTGATTAATGGCGTTTTCCAAGCTCAACCGTAACCACACTTGAAAAGTGTTTTGAGCGCATTACTAAAGTGTAAGCAGGGAGAAATGACACTTGCGTGACGCAAAGATTACTGTTCAGTTAGCTTCGCGTAAGGTTTCCGACACCACACAAAATCATGCAATCTCATGAAGCCATGAGAGTCGTTGTTGTTGCGCAACGTTTTTTTATGTGTCTGCAATCTCGTTCGCATCATCTTTCTGTGGTGATCGATAAAACAATGACGTGCAAAGAAATTGTTTACCTTGAGACAGTCCGGACTACTAGCGGACTTTCAACGAAACTTTCTGGAGGCGAACACATGAAAAAAACGATCCTCGCAATGGCCGTTCTCGTCGCATTTTCAGCGACGGCACAAGCGCAGTCCAACATTACCGTCTACGGTTCTGTCGATGGCGGCATTCGTAACCTCACCAATGCCGACGCAAACGGCAATAGCGTGCTTGGCATGTCAAAAGGAATTATTTCGTCCGGCATTTCAAACTCCAACCGCCTTGGCTTCAAGGGAGTCGAGGACCTGGGCGGCGGTATGAATGCGCACTTCGTGCTGGAATCCGGCTTCATCCTGGGCACCGGCGCCTTTACCGGCGCTACTCCGACCTTGTTTAGCCGGCAGGCATTTGTCGGCCTGACCGGATCGGCGGGAGAACTGGACCTGGGCCGTCAGTACAGCATCGCGCTCAAGCAACTAGGCAGCTACGACCCCTTCCTCTACAAGTTCCCCACCATCGTTCCGCTCGCGTTTGCCGCATCGGCCGACCCCTTGTCCGGGGGCCGCTTTAACAACGATATCCAGTACATCAAGAATTTCGGTCCGGTGACGGCCCGCGTCGAATATGCACTCGGTGAAAACGCAGGAAGTGTCAGCAACGGCTCATCGCAAGGCGCCGGCTTGCATTACGAAAGCGGCGGCATTGCTGTCGGCGGCGTGTTCACCCGCAGAAAGCCGAACATCGGGACAGCAAATGCGCCAGTCTATGAGAACAACGATCAGTGGGTGATCGGCGGCGCCTATGCAACCGGGCCATACCGGGTCGCGGCCGGCTATATTGATGAACAGCAAAATGTCGGAGCGGCCAAGGCGAAGATCAGGAATATCTGGCTTGGCGGCAGCTACAACTTCACGCCCGCGTTGAAACTGACGGGTGGCTTCTATCGCACCAAGAACACCACCACAGCTGGCGCTGACGGCAAACGCGACTTGTTCATCGTTGCCGGCTCCTATGCACTCTCCAAGCGCACCGACCTCTACCTCGAAGTCGACAGGGCGAAATTTACCAGCGCCTTCAGCAATCAGTACACTGCCAGCCCGATCACCCTGCCGGCCGGCGCTGCCAACGGCCTGTTGAGCCAGACCGGAATTTCCATTGGCATGAACCACACGTTCTAAGTGCTGCTGGCTGGTGCATACGTTGGCGGCAACAATGCCAACGGCGTGCGCCTGTCCAGACCGCATCTCGCAGCGCAGTCAAAGTAAAGAAATCGGGGCATGGTCTGCCATCCGGCGCTGCGCCGCAATCACGCCATTGCAAGCC
>OFCW01000150.1_pt1 | contig 26874 bp, 24 predicted proteins | sample 1520951 | NCBI WGS metagenome assembly OFCW01 (sample SAMEA4349680, study PRJEB24078) | microbial mat metagenome | biome: Terrestrial Biome; feature: Habitat; material: Microbial Mat | place: India | collected 2012-06-12 | depth 10 m | reverse complement strand
ACCAGAAGATATGCTGGTACATCACCGGGTCGCCGCCGCCGGCGGCGTTGAAGAACGAGGTGCCGAAGTGACGGTCGGTCAGCGTCATGGTGATCGCGCCGGCCAGCACCGGCATCACCGCGATCAGCAGGTAGGCGGTGATCAGCCAGGTCCAGCAGAACATCGGCATCTTCATCAGCGTCATGCCGGGCGCGCGCATGTTCAGGATGGTGGTGATGATGTTGATCGCGCCCATGATGGACGAGGCGCCCATGATATGCACCGCGAAGATCGCCATGTCCATGCCGGGTCCCATCTGGGTCGACAGCGGCGCGTACAGGGTCCAGCCCGCCGCGGTGGCGCCGCCCGGAACGAAGAACGAACCGACCAGCAGAATGGCGGCCGGCGGCAGCAGCCAGAACGAGAAGTTGTTCATGCGGGCGAACGCCATGTCGGAGGCGCCGATCTGCAGCGGGATCATCCAGTTGGCGAAGCCGACGAAGGCCGGCATGATCGCGCCGAACACCATGATCAGGCCGTGCATGGTGGTCAGCTGATTGAAGAACTCCGGATGGAACAATTGCAGGCCCGGCTGGAACAGCTCGGCGCGGATCAGCAGCGCCAGCACGCCGCCGGACAGCAGCATGATGAAGGAGAACCACAGGTACAGGGTGCCGATATCCTTGTGGTTGGTGGCGAACAGCCAGCGCTGCCAGCCGTGCGGATGGTCGTGCGCGTGGTCGTGAGAATGATCGTGGGCGTGATCAACTACAGTGGTGCTCATCTCGATCTCCTAGTTCTATTACTTGCGCGCAGCCAGCACTTCGGCCGGTTGGACAATGTTTTCCTGGGCCTTGTTGGACCAGCTGTTGCGAGTGTAGGTAATCACGGCGGCTATTTCGGTATCGGACAGTGAGCCTTTCCACGGCGGCATTGCAGACGGGAATTTTCCGGAGTGGCGGCCATTCATGACCACGTTGATCTGCTCGGCTTTCGGGCCATTGACCATCGGCGAACCGTCCAGTGCCGGGAAGGCGTTCGGCATGCCCTTGCCGTTCGGCTGGTGGCAGGCGACGCAGTTCGCGGCATAGACTTTTTCGCCGCGCTGCTTCAGCTCATCCAGGGTCCAGGTCTTGTTCGGATCGTCGGCCTTGGCCGCCATTTCCTTCTTCTTGGTATCGACCCATTTCTTGTAGTCGTCTTCGCTCACGACGTTGACGACGATCGGCATGAACGCATGCTCCTTGCCGCACAGTTCGACACACTGACCGCGATAGGTGCCGATCTTTTCAGCGCGGAACCAGGTGTCGCGCACGAAGCCGGGAATCGCATCCTGCTTGACCGCAAATGCGGGAATCGTCCAGGAGTGAATCACATCATTGGCGGTGGTAACGATACGGATCTTCTTGTTGACCGGGACCACCACCGGATTGTCGACTTCGAGCAGGTAATTGTCGTTCTTGGTCTTGGTCGGATCGACGATCTGCTCGCGCGGCGTCGACAGCGCGGACAGGAAGGAAATGCCTTCACCCTCGCCTTTCAGGTAGTCATACCCCCACTTCCATTGCATGCCCGTCACCTTGATGGTGAGATCGGCATTCGAGGTATCTTTCATCGCGACCACGGTTTTCGTCGCCGGCAGCGCCATGCCGATCACGATCAGGAAGGGCACCACGGTCCACGCGATCTCGACGGCAGTGCTTTCATGGAAGGTCGCCGGCTGGTGACCGACCGATTTGCGGTGCTTGACGATCGAATAGAACATCACGCTGAACACCGCCACGAAGATCACCAGGCAGATGACCAGCATCATGTTGTGCAGGGAATAGACGTCTTCGGCGATTTTCGTGACCGGCGGCTGGAAATTCAGCTCACGCACGGCAGGCCCGCCCTGGCTGTCCACCACCGCCCATGACGGCAGGCCGGCCGCCAGGAGCGACGCACCGAACATCAACGATTGAAGGCGCTTCGCAAGTTTCATAGTTTCCTCAAATACCTGAAATTGGAATTCTGTTTTATTTCTAGGACGCCAGCGCGCTTGTCAACTCCCTCGCAAACTCGCGCCTTTTCCACTCGGTCAAGAACCGTCCGACTTCAACCTTGATGCCGTTCGCCTCCAGCCCAACCAGACTGCTCGGCGTACCGGGCGGCTCGACGTGCGTCGCATGCCGATCGAGCCGGATTTGGGTGATGCGCTCCATCTGCACCAGTTCCACCAGCAAGCAGTTATCCATGAGCAAGATGCGCTCCCGATCGGCCACATGGCGGCCAAAATGAACAAAGGCGCATCCGACCGCCGATATTTCCAGGACCGAAAACACCAGCACATACCAGGCACCGCGCAGCGTGAAAAACACCGCCACCGACAGGGACATGGCGCACAGCGCCGAATAAGCCAGCGCCAGCTGGCGCGGCGATATCGAGCAGTTTCGCCTTATGACCCACTCCCGCCTGGCCATGAAAAACCGCCTGAGCGTGGAAACGAACGAATGCAAGAACGGTAACAAACTTGGGAAGTATAAGCCCGGATTGCGCTTGTTTTCAAGCACAAATATTTCCAAAAAAAAATGATCCAGATCATCTTTTTGGCGGATTGAAGCGAATAATTGCTTCGCCGCTAGAAGTTTTGGTCGGAGCGGGCCGGAAGGCGTGCCCATAGATGATTTCGAAGGTCAACGGAATCTTTCCATCCGTGCCGCGGTTCCGCTCCAGCGCATCCAGCACCAGGGCCCTGGAGCGCCGGCCGAGCAAACCGCGACGCCGGCTGGCGAGGGGATTGCCACCCCAGGCGCGGACATCGGCAAGCAGTTTTTCAGCCGATTCGTAGGTGACGGTAATGGTCTCCATGTCCATGACAGGCGTCGAAAAGCCGGTGTCGACTAGCATATCGCCAAAGTCGTGCATATCGACGAAGGGGAGCGCATGCGGCGTTTGATCAACCGCAACAAATGCGTCGCGCACTTCCTTGAATGTATCCGGGCCAAAACAAGAGAACATCAACAAGCCGTCGATCCGCAATACACGCCGCCATTCCGCAAAGACCCGGTCAGGTTGCGGATGCCAATGCAAGGCGAGATTGGACCAGATCATGTCGATCGAATTGGGCTTGAGCGGCAGTTGCGCGAAGTCGGCGCATATCAGGAAATTACCGTTCGACACACCGCCCGTCCGTCCCGGCAGCAACCGGGACAGCAGGCGATTCACCGAGGATTGCGCGGCAGCCTGGCGCGCGCGCGCCTGCTGCAGCATTGCCAGGGAGGCGTCGATCCCGAACACTTGCGCGTCGGGATATTGCTGCTGCAAGGCGGACAGATCCGCGCCTTCGCCGCAGCCGGCGTCCAGCACCTGGCGCGGCTGGATTTTTACCAGCCCCAGGCGTTCATGCATGCGGCCGGCGATCTCGCGCCGCAGGAAATCCGAGTCGGCGACCCGGATCGGATCGGCAAACAGTGCGCGCACGCGGCGGATATCGATAGGTGCGCTCAGCCTGGCGCCGGAAGATGGGGAGTGGGACACGATGTTTTGCGGTTGGCAGTGCGATAATGCGAGCAGTTTACACGCTTGAAGATTCGCGCGCCCCATGCTTTCCCGCCTGCGTCACTGGTCGCAACATGTGCTGGCCCGGCTGCCGTCGGCCTTGCCTTCCTGCTGCGCGGTATGCGGGGCCGATGCGGGCGAAACGCTCTGCAGCGGCTGCGCGCGGGAGTTTTTCGGCAAGCGCGGGCAACGTTGCCCATGCTGCGCACATCCGCTTCCCGCTGCGGGCGGCACGCTGTGCGGCGACTGCCTGCGGCAGGCGCCCGCCTTTGATGCGACAATCGTCGCTGCCGATTATGCGCCGCCGGTCGATCAACTGGTATTGGCGCTGAAATTCGGGAACCGGCTGGAACTGGCGCCGCTGATGGCGCGCATGCTGCGCGACGCGGCATTGCGGGCGCAGAAGCTGCCGTTGCCGTCGCTGCTGACCGCCGTGCCGCTCGGCTCCGGCCGCCTGGCCGAACGGGGCTTCAATCAGGCACTGGAAATCGCAAAGCCGCTGTCGCGCGCCCTGGGCGTTGCGCTGGCCGCGCGGCTGACGGAACGCCAGCGCGAAACGGCCGCCCAGGCCTTGCTGCATCCCGATGAGCGAATGCGAAACATGCGCCGGGCCTTCATCGTTTCCAGTCACGCCCTGGAACGCGTACGCGGCGCCCATGTCGGCGTGGTGGATGACGTGATGACCACGGGCGCGACGCTGAACGAGCTGGCGGCGACGCTCAAGCGCTTCGGCGCCGCGCGTGTGACCAATTTCGTATTTGCCCGCACATTACCGGATTGAATAAGGGAGTAGATCTTGTTTCATGTCGTACTGGTCGAGCCGGAGATTCCACCCAATACCGGCAATGTGATCCGCCTGTGCGCCAACACCGGCGCGCAGCTGCACCTGATCGAGCCGCTCGGTTTCCCCCTGGACGACGCGAAGATGCGGCGCGCCGGGCTCGATTATCACGAGTACGCGCGCATGAAGGTGCACCGCGACTGGGCCGCTTACATCGAGAGCGAGGCGCCGGACCCGGCGCGCATGTTCGCCCTGACCACGCGGGGCTCGACGCCGTTCGCCTCCGTCGCGTTTTTGCCCGGCGACGTATTCGTGTTCGGTTCCGAGACCAGAGGGCTGGCTGACGCGCTGCGCGACTCGTTTCCGCCCACGCAGCGCATCCGGCTGCCGATGCGTCCGGACAATCGCAGCTTGAATCTTTCCAACACCGTCGCGGTCGTCGTCTACGAAGCATGGCGGCAGAACGGCTTCGCAGGCGGCAGTTGACGTAAACAGCGCATTCCCACTTATCCACGAGGACTCATCATGCATCTTCGCACCATCTTCGCACTGGCATTGACATTGACCACCGGCGCGGCGCTCGCCGCCGATTACAAAGCGGCCAATTTGCGCATCGTCGATCCCTATGCGCGTCCGACCGTCGCCAACCAGCCCGCCGGCGCAGCCTTCCTGACGATCGAAAATCAGGGCAGCAGCGCGGACAAGCTGATTGCGGCCAGTTCGCCGGTCGCGAAATCGGTCGAAATCCACTCCATGTCGATGGAAGGCAATGTGATGAAAATGCGCGAGGTGCCGGGCATCGATCTGCCGCCGTCCGCCAAGATCACGATGCAGCCGGGCCACGGCTATCACCTGATGCTGTTCGGCCTGCGCCAGCCGCTGAAGGCGGGCGACACCTTCCCGATGACGCTGACCTTCGAGAAGGCCGGCAAAACCGAAGTGAGCGTCACGGTCGAGAACAAGGGTGCGGCCGGCGGCATGCAGCACATGCACTGAGACGGCGCCCGGCGCTGCGGCGTCAGGCTGTCACGAGTTGTACGGTTGCGCGGACCTCTCCGGTGTATAGTCCGCGCAGGTTGCGCAGCTGCGGGCGCAGCCAGGGCGCGAGCGGAGTGGACTCGACCGTTCCGATCAGGCCCAACTGCTGCAGCACCGCCACGGCCGCCGGATAGAGCGCACGCGGATTGCCGTCAGCCACCTTCAAGGCGATCCCCAGCCCGGCGGAACGGATGCCGATCGCCTGCACGGCTTCGGCGCCGCCCTTGGCCACCCAGTCGCCTGGCGCGGTCCGCATGAAGGCGAGGTCGATGCGGCCGGTGCCCGACACGAGCTCGGGATGCGCGGTCATCGCGTCGAACAGCGGCACCAGCAAGTCGCCGTCTTCCGGATCCGCGGCGCCCTGCGCCAGGCGCGCGTAGGCGAACGCCAGGCGCGACAACGGCAGCGCGTAATTCGGCGCCGAGCAGCCGTCGATACCCGCCTTCAGGCCGGCCTCCGGCACTCCCGCCACCCGCGCGACGTTTTCCCGTATCGCCTGCTGCAAGGGATGTGCGGGATCGATATAGCTGTCCAGCGGCAGCCCATGCTGCACGCAATACGCAAGAAAGCCGGCATGCTTGCCGCTGCAATTGTTATGCAGCTGGCTGAATCGCTCCTGCGCCGGCGGACGCTTGTCTTCAGTCGCATAGTGGATGGGCACGTGGCAGCCGCAGCGCAGATGATGTTCTGCGCAGCCGGCCTTGTGCAGCATCGCCTGCACCGTCTCGACATGCATCGGCTCGCCGGAGTGGCTCGCGCACATCAGCGCGGTTTCCCTGCTGCCGAAGCCGAAATGCGCGGGCCCGCCGGCCCGCATGAAGGGCAGCGCCTGGAACGGCTTGAGCGTCGAGCGGGTGAATGTGAGGAAATGCGGATCGCCGGCGCGGTACAGCAGTTCCCCGCGCGTGTTGACGACGGCGACCGCGCCGACATGCAGCGACTCGACCTGGCCGCCGCGCGTGACTTCCGCCAGTGGTGCGAAGTCCATCACCAGTCCAATCCTATGTGCGCCTGACCTTCGACAACAGCTTGGTGGTCGAACGGTCGTGTTCGAACTCGATCGCGATTGCGCGCCCGCCGTAGGCGAGCACGGCCTTGCCTTCCGGGATGGCCGTCATGTCATAATCGCCGCCCTTCACATAGACCTCGGGGCGCGCCTCCTGCACCACTTCCAGCGCGGTGTCCTCGTCGAACGGCACCACCAGGCTCACCGATTCCAGCGCCGCCAGGATCGCCATGCGGTCCTCGCAGCTGTTGATCGGGCGGTCGTCGCCCTTGCCGAGGCGCTTGACCGAGGCGTCGGTATTGACTGCGACAACGAGCGAGGCGCCTTGTTCGCGCGCCTGCGCCAGATAGGTGACGTGGCCGCGGTGCAGGATGTCGAACACGCCGTTGGTCAATACCACCGGTTTCGGCAGGCGGGCGACGCGCTCTTTCAGTGCGGCGCGGGAACATAGTTTTTTTTCGAAATTCGGCATGGCGCAAATAAAAAAGCCGCAAGCACATGCTTGCGGCCGTTAGCTTAACACTGCGCCGGGATCAGGCTGCGGCGGGATTGAGCTGCGCGATGCGGGCGGAGATTTCCTTGCGGTAGCGGTTGAGGTCCTGCACCGTCTCGAAAGTGCGCTCGAACAGCAGCGACATATTGTGCAGGATGCGGTCGACCACCTTTTTTTCCCATTCGGCGTCGAACTTGATCTGGCCGTCGAGCCAGCGTTCCAGCCAGTTCGGGTCCGGCAGGCGGCTCTGCACGGTGTCGTTGGGGAACAGCGCCTGGTTCACATGCAGGTTGGTCGGATGCAAGGGCTTGTCGGTGCGGCGCGCGGAAGCCATCAACACGCCAATCTTCGCAAAGGCGGCGCGCGCGGTGTCGCCCACTTCGTTCAAGGCCTTCTTCATGTAGCGCAGGTAGGCGCCGCCGTGGCGCGCCTCGTCCTGGCTGATGATCTTGTAGATCTGCTTGATGACCGGCTCGGTATGCCATTCGGAGGCGCAGCGGTACCAGTGGTTCAGGCGGATCTCGCCGCAGAAGTGCAGCATCAGCGTTTCCAGCGGCGGCGCCGGGTCGAATTCGAAGCGCACGTTGTGCAATTCCGCCTCGGTCGGCACCAGTTCCGGGCGGAAGCGGCGCAGGTATTCCATCAGCACCAGCGAGTGCTTCTGCTCCTCGAAGAACCAGACCGACATGAACGCAGAAAAATCGCTGTCGCTGCGGTTGTCGCGCAAGAACATTTCAGTCGCGGGCAAGGCCGACCATTCGGTGATGGCATTCATGCGGATGGTTTGCGCCTGTTCATCGGACAATTTGGCGGCATCGAATTTATCCCATGGGATATCCTTCTCCATGTTCCAGCGGACTTGTTCGAGCGACTTGAATAATTCTGGGTACAGCATTACGCACCTTCGATATGGAAATAAGCCATTGATTCTACCAAGAAAAGTACAAAACCCGGTTTTGATCGACCATAAATCGAAAATTTTGTCCTTGACTTGCATTAGGAAAATAAAAACATACCTGGACGACTTATGCGGGAAATAAACAACGCCAAATCAGCCGGAATCCCACGCACCGTGTGGGTTCTGGGCTTCGTCAGCATGCTGATGGACGTTTCTTCAGAAATCATCCACAGCCTTTTACCGGTGTTTATGACTGTTGTTTTAGGCGCAAGTGCCACCACGGTCGGCATCATCGAAGGCATCGCCGAGGCGACGGCGCTGATCGTCAAGGTGTTTTCCGGCGTGGCGAGCGACTATGCCGGCAAGCGCAAGTGGCTCGCCGTCATCGGCTACGGCATGGGCGCGCTGTCCAAGCCGCTGTTCGCGCTTGCCGCCAGCGCCGGCTGGGTGCTGTCCGCGCGCTTCATCGACCGCATCGGCAAGGGCATGCGCGGCGCGCCGCGCGATGCGCTGATCGCGGATGTCACCGCGCCGGCGATGCGCGGCGCCGCCTTCGGCCTGCGCCAGTCGCTCGATACGGTGGGCGCCTTCGTCGGGCCGCTGCTGGCGATGGGATTGATGCTGCTATGGTCCAATGACTTCCGCGCGGTGTTCTGGATCGCCGTGATCCCCGGCCTGCTGGCGGTTGCGCTGCTGGCGTTGGGCGTGCGCGAGCCGGAGCGGAAACAGCCGCTGGAAAAGCCGGCCTTCCCGATCTCGCGCGGCGCGCTCAGGTCGCTGCCTTCCGCTTACTGGTGGGCGGTCGCGGCCGGCGCCGCGCTCACGCTGGCGCGCTTTTCGGAAGCCTTCCTGGTGCTGCGCGCGCAACAGGGCGGACTGTCGCTCGCGCTGGTGCCGCTGGTGATGGTGCTGATGAATGTCGTGTATGCGCTGGGCGCCTACCCGTTCGGCATCCTGGCCGACAAGATGCGGCACAAGACCCTGCTCATGCTGGGCATCGTGCCGCTGATCGTGGCCGACCTGTTGCTGGCCTACGACCGGCAACTGGGCTGGATCGTGGCCGGCGTGGCGTTCTGGGGCCTGCACATGGCGGCCACGCAGGGGTTGCTGGCGGCGATGGTGGCCGACACCGCGCCGGCAGAACTGCGCGGCACCGCCTTCGGCCTGTTCAATCTCGCCAGCGGCGTGGCGATGCTGGCCGCCAGCGTGGTGGCCGGCCTGCTGTGGGACCGGTTCGGGGCGGCGCTCACGTTTCAGGCGGGCGCCGCCTTTGCCGCTGCGGCCTTGCTCCTGCTGGCGCTGCGCAGGGAAGCGCCATCGCGGTGAGCGCGGCTTACGCCGTGCGCGCCCCCTTGGGCGGCCGCCCGGCCAGCGAAACGATCTGCAACGCGCCTGCCGCCAGCGGCCTGGCGAGAATCTTGTACACGTCGATATCGATGCCCGTGCGCGCAGCCCGGCGCAACCCGGTGCGCCGCCCCTGCACGCTGCCGATGTACGACCAATGGTCGATCACATGCACCTGCCGCAGGTCGTCGTCCTGTTCGACGATGCCGAGCGGCCCCGGATAGGGCCACACCGATTCCTGCAACCGTTCCAGCGCATGGCGCAAGCGGGCTTGATGCGCCTGCGGCGATTCCGCGCCGATACACGCGCCGCGGCAGCGCCCGATCTGGCGCGCGAAGCAGGCGCGGCCGCGCGTGGCGACCTCCAACCCGGTCAGCGCCGGACACAATCCATGCTCCCGGATCAGGGCGCGCAAGCCCTGCTGCGCGGCGCTGCGCGACGCAAACAGTCCATGCGCGCCGGGGGCGGCGAACTCCGGTTCGCCGGAGCCGACCACCTGCGGGCGTCCGTACGCATCGAGCCTGATCGCAAACATCTGGCCGACATCGCGCAACAGAATGTTGTACGCCGGCTGCAACTGCTTGATCAGCTTCGATTCGAGCAGCAGAGCGCCGATTTCCCCGGCCATCCGCACGTGATCCACGGAGCGGGCCTGCTGCAGCATGGCCGCCTCCTCCGGGGCGCGCAGATGGGCCAGCACGCGGGAACGGATGTTGACGCTTTTCCCGATATAGACCGGTATCCCATGCCGGTCGCGAAACAGGTAAACGCCCGGCTTGTTCGGCAGGGCGTCGATGCCGCTGCGGTCGATATGCGCCGGGTAATCGAAATCGGCGGGGCGCGGCGGCATGACCAACCCGACCGCGGTGACTCTGGGACGTAGTGCCACTGGTGCTAAGCTTGCATGAATCTCAAGGGGCGAAAGGCGTTTGTCGTCATGCCCGCGGCGGAACATGAAAGACCGCGCTTTCTTCAGCACGATTGGAGCGTGTTCCGCCCGGAATAGTTCTGCGCGCACCTCATGCGGACAGCCGCCCGCTCACCGTCCCTTCTTCGCCGCCCGCGGCTTCGCCGCATCCCGGTGAAACGCGCCCAGCTGCTGGCGCACCACTTCCTGCCCGTTGTCGATGATGAAATCCTGGAAGGCCGCGGCCACCTTGGGAATCGGCTGGTCGACCAGGTGCATCACATACCAGTCGGCCTCCACCGGGTTTTCCGGCATCGGCAGCATGCGCACCAGCCCGGCCTCGAATTCCAGCGTACACGCATGCACCGACAGGAAGGCCACGCCGAGGCCGGCGACCACCATGCGCTTGATCGCCTCGTTGCTGGACAGCTCGGAGCCGATGCGCAACGGGTAGCCGGCTTCCTTGAACAAGCGTTCGATCGTGGTGCGCGTGCCCGAGCCATGCTCGCGCACCAGCAGGTTCGCTTCCATGATGTCGGCCAGCGTCACCCGCTTCTTTTTCATCAGCGGATGCCCGGGGCTGGCGATGAAGGCCATCGGATGGCGCGCGAAGCGCGCCGCGTTGGTGCGCAGCTCGCGCGGCGGCGTGCCCATGATCGCCAGGTCGATTTCATGCTTGCTCAGCATGTTGACGATTTCGTTGCGGTTGCCGACCTGCAGCTTGATGCGCACGTCGGGCCGCTCGGTGGTGAACTGCACCAGCATCGGCGGCAGCAGGTATTCGGCGGTGGTGATCGCGCCGATGCGCAACGTGCCGCTGATGACGCCCTTTAACGCCGCCACCTCGTCGGCCGCCTCGTCCCACAGGCGCAGGATGCGCTCGGCGAATTCGGCCATCACCTCGCCGGCGGCGGTGAGCTGTATCTTCCGTCCCGCCTTGCGCGTGAGCGGCGTGCCGGCGGCTTCTTCCAGCATGCGCAGCTGCAGCGACACCGCCGGCTGCGTCACATGCAAGGCCTCGGCCGCGCGCGATACGCTGTCGTGGCGCGCCACCAGCAAGAGCGCCTGCAACTGCTTGAAGCTTGCATGATGCATAAGTGTTTCCTTATCAAATACACAGAAAAATTAATTTTTCTTTTGTATTACTTGCGCCTATATTAACAGCGAACGGCAAGGAATTTTTCGCTTGCTGTCTTTCACAGATCAAACAACCATACAGGCCATATCATGGGAATCGAAGTACTCGCACTCGCGCTGGACGGCGTCATTTTCGATACGGAAAACGCGCATCTGGAATCCTGCAACGCGGCATTCGAGAGCTGCGGACTGGAACTGCGCTGGTCGATGCAACAGTTCCGCGAAGCGGCTCGCGTGTGGGGACCGAACAATGCGCTGGCGGCGGTCGTCGAAAAGATTTCCCCGCCGGCGACGCCCAAGGAAACGGCGCACCTGCTGCAGGAAAAGCAGCGCTGCTTCCACGAACTGGCGCTGGCCGCGCCGCCTGCACTGCAGGCCGGCTGCACGCAATTGATGGAAGATGCCATCGAAGCCGGCTGCAAGCTGGCGGTCGTCACCGACATGCCGGCCCAGACCGCGACCGCGCTGCTTGAGCGGGCCTTCGGCAACGCGCTGACCAACATGTTCGCAGTCGTGGTCAGCGGCGCCAATTTCAATGCCGCCAGCGACAACGGCCCCTACCATCTGGTGCTGCGCACCGTGGGCGCCGAAGCCGCCAATTGCGCGGCGATCGACGGCTCGGCTGCGGCGCTGCGCGCGGCGCAGCAGGCCGGCCTCTGGACGGTCGCATCGACGCCGTACGAGAAGGACATCGCGCGCATCTCGGGCGCCGACCTGTGGTGCCCGAATCTGCAGGAACTGCGCAACCTGGCCGGCCGCAAAAATGCGCCGTCCAAGGCCGCCGATTTCGTCACATTCGCCGCATTGAAGACGCGCAAGCAAGTCGGCCTGCCGGTCATGCCGGCATCGCTGCAGCCGGCGCCGCTGCACGCATCGATCTGAACGCCGGTCTCACAAGCGGCGCCCTGCGACGGGCGCCGGCCTGCGCACCACTGAAAACGCATACTGCTGCGCCGTTCTTTTACGGAACGGCGCGCCGCGGCCGGCTTGCATCCTGAGCTGCCGCCTGCCGGATGCGCATCGCACCATGCGCCGGCCGGCGGCGCCCCGCCCTGCCGCGGCGGCATGGACACCGAATTTTCAATTTGTCTGGAGACGCGAAATGCAAACCATCGTCATCGTAGGAGGCGGCGCCGGCGGGCTGGAGCTGGCAACGCGGCTGGGCAACAGCCTCGGCAAGCATGGACGCGCGAAGATCATCCTGGTGGACCGCTGGCCGACCCATTTCTGGAAGCCGCTGCTGCATGCGGTGGCGTCGGGAAAACTCGATCCGCAGATGCACCAGGTGCAGTATTCGGCGCAGGCGGCCGAGCACCATTTCCAGTTCGTCTGCGGCGAGGTGACCGCGGTGGACCGCCAGGCGCATACCATCGAGGTCGGTCCGTACCGCGGCGAAGACGGCGCCGAAGTGCTGCCGCAACGGACCCTCCGCTACGACAAGCTGGTGCTGGCATTCGGCGCGGTGACCAACTTCTTCAACATCCCCGGCGCGGCCGAGCATGCGCTCACGCTCGACAGCGTGCCGCAGGCGGAAGTGTTCCGCAAGCGCTTCCTCGGCAGCTGCATGCAGGCCAGCAGCCGCCGGACGCTCGGGCACGACGCGCAGGCCGCGGTCAACATCGTGATCGTCGGCGGCGGCGCCACCGGCGTCGAACTGGCGGCCGAGCTGAACCATACCGTGCAGACGCTGGCCAGGTACAACGTGCATTCGCTCGACCCGGCGCGCGACGTGCGCATCAGCATCATCGAACGCGGCGAACGCCTGCTGCCGCCGCTGCATCCGGCGGTGTCGAAGCGGGCCGCGCGCCATCTGCGTGCGCTCGGCGTGGACGTATGCACCGACACGACCGTGGCCCGCGTCGAGGCGGATGCGGTGATCGACAGCACGGGGCGGCGCCATGCCTCCGACATCACGATGTGGGCCGCCGGCGTCGAGGGGCCGGCGATCGCGACCACGCTGGGGCTGCCGCTGAACCGGTTGAAGCAGATCGTGGTGACGCCCAGCCTGCAGACCGAGGGCGATCCGGATGTGTTCGCCATCGGCGACTGCTCCAGCTATGTCTGCCCGGTCAAGGGCGCCGCCGTGCCGCCGCGCGCGCAGGTGGCGCATCAGCAGGCGATGTTCCTGGCCGAGGTGCTGGCGCGTCCGCAGCAGCGCGAATTGCCGCAATTCCGCTATCGCGACTACGGCTCGCTGGTATCGCTCGGGCCGGCCAAGGCGGTCGGCGTCCTGGTCGGCAGCGGGCGCGAGGTGCTGGTGGGCGGGCTGACGGCACGCCTGCTGTACCGGTTCATGTATCACAAGCACGTCATGGCGCTGCACGGTTTCCTGCGCATGGCGGCCGAAACCCTGGCGCACTGGATCCGCACCAAGGTGACCCCGCCGGTCAAGCTGCATTGATGCGGGACTGCGCGCCCGGCAGGCCGGATCGCCGGTTTGCCGGGCGCCTGTGCGTCAAGGCGCCTTCTTCATCACATTTCATTGCCATACAGAAATTGCCGCCATTGCGGCAAACCCTTTTTCCGTTTTCCGGTCTCATTTCAATCAACGCCTCGTTCAGCGCAGCGTACCAGTCCTCTCCCTGCATCCGGCCTGCGGGCTGAACAGCGGTTTCCGAACAACTCCCGGGGTGCGGGGTTCACTTCCCGCTGGATTCAGAGATGAGACAAGCCGAACAAAGCAGGCGGGACATTCTCAGGGTTTTTCTGGCGCGGGATCTGCTGACGACCATCGCGCTGGTCGCCGCACTGTTCATTACCTATAAATTGTGGGATGCCGCCGCCGAAACGGAAACCGAGGCGCAGCGCACCGCCTTCTTTTTTCGCGTGCGGGAATCGAACAACGCAATCCAGCAACGCATGGCCATTTATGAGCAGGTGCTGCATGCGACCGTCGGTTTGTTTCATGCCAACAAGACTGTCACGCGCGGCCAGTTCCGCGCCTTCGTCGATGCGCTTCGGCTGCCGGAAAGCTACCCGGGCATCCAGGGCATCGGCTTTTCCGTGCTCTTGCGGCCGTCCGCTCTCGAACGCCATATCAGCGCGGTACGCGCCGAAGGATTTCCGGATTACACGGTCTGGCCCGCCGGCCAACGCGATGTCTACACCGCGATCGTTTATCTCGAACCATTCGCGGGAAAGAACCTGCGGGCGTTCGGCTTCGACATGTACTCGGAACCGGTGCGTCACGCCGCGATGATGCAGGCGCTTCGCACCGGCAAGGCGACGCTGACGGGCAAGGTAATTCTGGTGCAGGAAAACGGCAGCGACGTGCAGATGGGCTTCCTGATGTATCTGCCCGTGTACGACGAGATCGCGCTGCAAAAACCCGGTGCGCAGCGGACTGAGAACCTGCTCGGCTGGGTATACGCGCCTTTCCGCATGAAGGACTTCATGCACGGCATCAATGATATCCAGCAGGATGATCTCGACGTCGCGGTCTACGACGGGCCCGAGGCAAAGCGGGAGGCGCTGATGTTCGGTTCCGGCACGCGCAAGGATGCCACTCCCCTGCAAAGCATCGATCAGCTCGAAATGGGCAATCATGTCTGGACCGTGGTGAGCACAGCGACGCCTTCCTTCGAAAAGCGCGTCAGTTCGGACCGGCCCCGCTTGATCTTGCATGCGGGAATCAGCATCAGCCTGATGGTTGCGCTGCTGGTCTGGCTGTTCCTGGACGATCGCGCCCGCGCCATGCATGCGGCGCACCAGGCGATGCAGCTGGCCTTGTACGACACGTTGACCGGACTGCCGAACCGCAAGCTGCTCGACGAGCGCCTGGCGCTCGCGCTATCCCATGCCAAGCGCAGCCACAGCCATGTGGCGCTGCTGTTCATCGATCTCGACAAGTTCAAACCGGTCAACGACAACTTCGGCCATGCCTACGGCGACCTGCTGCTCAAGGAAGTGGCCAGGCGCCTGCGCGAGAACATGCGCGAGTCGGACACGGCATCGCGCCTGGGCGGCGACGAGTTCGTGGTGCTGCTGCTGGATGTCGAACATGCGCAGGCGGTGGCGCTGGTCGCCGAGAAAATCCTGCAGCACCTCAACGAGCCGTACGAGATCGCCGGCCACACTTTCGAGATTTCCGCTTCCATCGGCGCGGCGCTGTACCCGGAACACGGCGCCGACGGCAAGACGCTGATGAAAAGCGCGGACATGGCGATGTATCAGGCCAAGAACAAGGGGCGGGCCAACGTGCAGTTCGCGCAGGCGGCGTGAGAACCGGCGTCAAGCCTTGAGGCGGCCGCCGAGCAGCCGCTCGAACTCCTCCGGCGGCAGCGGCGGCGAATACAGGAAGCCTTGCGCATAGTCGCATCCGGCCGCCTGCAGCCAGTCGCGCTGCTCGGCCGTCTCCACGCCTTCGGCGATGACCTTCAGCCCGAGCTTGTGCGCCATGACGATGATGGTTTCCGCGATGGTGCGGCTGATGCTGTCCTTGGCGGTATCGCGGATGAACGACTGATCGACCTTGAGGTAGTCGACATCGAATTTCTTCAGGTAGGCCATCGACGAGTAGCCGGTGCCGAAATCGTCGATCGCCACCTGCACGCCGGCGTCGCGCAGGTCGAAGAGCTTGCCGGCGGTGCTGGACGAGGCGTTCAGCAGCAGGCTTTCGGTGATCTCGACCGTCACGCTGTTCCAGGCCATGCCGAGCTGGCGCAGGTAGGCGCCCCAGTCCATCTCCTTCTTGTGCGGCAGGAACTGCACCGGCGACTTGTTGACGCTGACCTGGAATGCCGCGCCGAAGCGCTCGCGCCAGCGCTGTCCCCAGGCGGCGGCCTGCATGAAGACCCAGTTGCCGATTTCATTGATCAGCCCGGTTTCCTCGGCCAGGCTGATGAATTCGTTCGGGCAGATCAGGCCTTTGTCCGGATGCAGCCAGCGCACCAGCGCCTCGCCCTTGACGATGCGCCCGTCGCGCAGGTCCACGATCGGCTGGAAATACACCCGCAGCTGACGCCCGGGCAAGGCATTGCGCAGTTCGCCGATCAGCTTGAGCCGGTGCGAGGCCTGCTCCTGCATGGTGCGCGTGAAAAAGCTGAACTGGTTGCGCCCGGCGTTCTTGGCGACGTACATGGCCTGGTCGGCGTTGCGCAGCAGCCGCTCCGGCTCGCCGCCATCGGCCGGGTGCAGCGTGATGCCGATGCTGCCGGAGATGTGGATGATTTCCTGGTTCAGCACGAACGGCCGCGCCAGCGCGCTCAGGATCTTTTGCGCGATCGTTTCGACATGGGCGCGATCGTCGAGGTCGGTCAGGATCACGGTGAATTCGTCGCCGCCCAGGCGCGAGACGGTGTCGGCCGCGCGCACGCAGGCGCGGATGCGGGCGGCGGTTTCCCGCAACAAGGCATCGCCGGCATCATGCCCGAGCAGGTCGTTGACTTCCTTGAAGTGGTCGAGGTCGATGAACAGCAGCGCCAGCATCTTGCCGCTGCGATGCGCGTTGGTCACCTCGTATTCGAGCCGGTCGCGGAACAGGCTGCGATTGGGCAGGCCGGTCAGCGCGTCGAAGTTCGCGCGCCGCAAGGTTTCCTGCTCAAAAGACACGTCTACCGTGGTGCCGACCATGCGCAGCGCGCGGCCTTCGCTGTTGCGGCTGACCACGGCGCCGCGCGCCAGTATCCATTTCCAGCTGCCGTTCTTGCTGCGCACCCGGTATTCGCAGGTCAGGAAGCGCGTCTTGCCGCGCACGCAAGCCATCGCTTCGGCCTTGACGCGCTCCTGGTCGTCCGGATGGGTGATCGCCAGCCAATCCTCCAGCCGCGTGCCGACCTCATGCTCGTCGTACCCCAGCATCGCGCGGCCGCGCCGGGAAAACATGAAATGGTTGTTAGCGATGTCCCAGTCCCACACGCCGTCGCCGGCTGCTTCCAGCGCCAGATGCAGGCGTTGCTCGCTGGCGCGTAACTCAGCCTGCGCCAGCACCTGCGCGGTGACTTCGTAGCCGAGGATCAGCAAGCCGGTCACCACCCGCTCGGCGGAGAACACCGGCTGGCAGACGAAATCGACATACGCGTCCACCGGCGGCGCATCGGGCGTTCTCTGCAGCGTAATCCTGTACGCATGCCCGACCAGCGGCTCGGCCGTTTCATAGATATGGTCGAGGCGGAGAATCGTTTCATGCCTGGCCGGCTCGGGGATGATGTCGCGTATCGGCTTGCCGATTACCTGACTGTGAAAGACGACCTGGTAACAGGCCTGGTTGACGGCTGCGATCACATGCTGCGGCCCGCGCGTGACGGCCATGAACCCGGGCGCATGGTCGAGCAGATCCTGCAGTGCAATCAGCCTCGGTTGCGCATCGGATCCCGCGACCTGGTATTCCGGCTGGTATTCCGGCGGCCGGGAGCCAGGGGCGCTTGCGGGCGCTCCGGCCTCGATATTCCTTTCTGGAAGCAGTTTCGCAACCGGCACGCCGAGGATATCGCTGCGACGATAGGCCATGCTGTTCAGGAAGGCATCATTGGCATCGATAACGGTCAACCCGCCCGACAACAGCAACATGGGATCGGAACTGGCGTTCAGCGCGGCTGATACAGCCGGGTATTCCTTGCATTCCTTGTTGTGCGCCATGTCTAGCTTTCCGACGGGATTAAACCCGCCCCCCGCAAGATATTGGGCTTGCCGCGCGGGGTGATAGTTCCAGGTATCCGTGGGATACGCCGCGCCTGCGCAAGGTTTCGTCTATGTCAGGAACAGTTTCTTCAGCACGGATTTCAGCATGGATAGTCAGCCCTCGCAGGCATGCAGTCTGGCCGGATGCCTGAAAGTAGCGGCGGCTGCCGGGCCGGCGCTGCGGCAGCAACGGCAGCAACGGCAGCGTGCCTGATCACTTGCCGGTCTTGCGCTTGCGGGTGGTGCCGGCGCTCGTATTGTCGGCAGCCGCAGCCGAGGCGGTGCTCCTGGCCTTCGGCTTTTCCTTCTTGGCTGCGGATGCGGCGGGCGGCGGCGTTTCCGTTGCCATTGCACTGTTGACAGCCTGCTTGAACTGGTCCTGCAGCATGTTCCACCAGGCGGCGGCATTGACCAGCGGCGCAGTCAGCTTGGCGGCGTCCGACTCGTCCTGGCTGGTCGGCTCGGGCGCGCCGCCGGCCTTGGCATGCGCGCCATTGGTGCCATTGGTGCCATTGGCGCCGTTCGAACCGTTCGGCGCAGCCGGCGCTTCGGCGGCAGCCGGCTTTTCCGTCTTGCCCGCGCCCATGGTCGCGCTGAAGCTTTCGCCCATTGATTGCAGAGTAGAAATGGTGGCGGCCTGCACTTCCAGTGCCTGTATCGTTCCGCGCAGCATGTTCATGTTCAATGTCAGCCAGGATTCGACCGCTTTCAGGTCGGCGATCTTCTTGTGGATTTCCTCGACCGACAGGGTCGGCATCACCATGCCCGGGATATTCATTCCAGGCATGCTCATTCCGGCCATGTTCATTCCCGGCAATCCCATTCCGCCCCATAGATTCTTGACGAATTCGAGAGTATCGGTCACCGCGCCGATGCCCGGGATGTTCGGCATGTTCGGTTTGATCATGATTCATCTCCGAGTGGTAAATATTTTGCAGGGTAGCAGATAAGCGGAATGAACAAAATGATAAAGGTTCAGATATCTGCCGATTCTTCTTCCTGCGCCAGGACCAAACAATGCGCGAAACAATGCGTAACGATCTCGGGAACCCGTCTTGTCATCGTGAATCCATACACGTCGTTAACCGGCTGAAATCTTCAGACACGGTTGTTAAACTATCAGGATGACGAACTCCCCTTTCCCGGCAGAACAGAAACGCACGGCGCGCAAGCGCTGGGTCGTGCTGATGGTGGCGTCGATCCTGCTGCATGTCATCGCGTTCAACTGGGCCGAGGGACGCATCGGCATGCCGTCGTGGCAGGAGCCGCAGCAAACGGTGATCACGACCGAACTGCATCGCGCTCCGCTCCCGGTTGCGCCGGCGCCGAAACCGGTGGCCGCCCCACCCAAGCCGAAATCCAAGCCGAGGGCCAGGCCGCGACAGCACGCGGCTGCGCCGCCTCCCCCGGCGGCCCCAGCCGTTTCATCTGCCGCCGCCCTGACACAGCCGGTTGCCGAAACCGTCGATACCGATGCGCAAGCGGCCGGAGAACAGGCCGGCGCCCCGGCCAGCCCCCGGCAAGACGAAGCGGAAAGCCCGCCGCAGCAAGCCGCTGCGGAGCGCTACAAGTTCAATCCGCCGCCCTCGGCCGAACTGAGCTATGACGTGCAAGCGCTGCAGAAGGGCCAGACCTGGTACGGCTCCGGAATCTACCGCTGGGAAGCGACGAACGACCGCTACACGGCGACGATCGAAGCGGGCGTGACCATCCTGTTCCGGATCACCGCGCTCAACCTGAAGAGCGAAGGCAAGATCAACGACCTCGGCCTGGCGCCGGTCCTGTACAGCGAAAAACCGTGGCGCAAGTCGCTGACGAACACGCATTTCCAGCACGAGAACCGCAAGATCAGTTTTTCCGCGTCGGAGGCGGTGTACCCGTACAGCGGCGGCGAGCAGGACCGCGCCAGCGTGATCTGGCAGCTGGCCGGCATCGGGCGCGGCGGCGGCGACCGGTTCGTGCCGGGCGCCGAATTCGATGTGGTGGTGGCGGGCACGCGCGATGCCGACAACTGGCACTTCCGCGTGATCGGCGAAGAACAGGTGGATGCGCCGAATGGCAAGCAGAATGCATGGCATGTCAGGCGCGAGCCCAACCCCGGCTCCCACGACCGCACCATCGACATCTGGCTCGCGCCGCAGCTGGAATGGTATCCGGTCAGGGTGCGCTACACCGAAGCCAACGGCGACTACTACGACCTGGCGCTGACCAAGGCCGAACCGCTTGCCGCCCACTGAATAGTCCAAGGAAAACTCATCATGCATCTCCGTTTCATCCTGCCGGCCGTGCTGGCATGCAGCCTGTCGCTGGCGGCGGCGCAGCCGGCCGACCATCCCGTCGTCAAGCACAAGTTCAACCTGCCGCCGTCGGCCGAGCTCAGCTACGCGATCACTGCCAGGCAGAGCGGCCTGCAGCTCGGCGGCAGCGCGCAGGTGCACTGGATGGCGAACGGCAGGAAATTCGTGGCGGCGAGCGAAGCGCGCGCCGTGCTGCTCGGGAAAATCCTCGAATCCAGGAGCGAAGGCGCGGTCGACGACTACGGGCTGGCGCCGGTCAGCTTCACCGAAAAGCGCATTCGCCGCGACCGCACCACCACCTCCTTCGACCGCGAAGCCGGCACCATCAGCTTCACCGCATCGGAGCTGACCTATCCGATCCAGGGCGGCGAGCAGGACCGCAACAGCGCGATCTGGCAACTGATCTCGGTGGCGCGCGCCTCTCCCGCGAAATTCAAGCCGGGCTCGGAGTGGACCTTTTTCGTGGCCGGGCAGCGCGATGCGGAACCGTGGACCTTCAAGGTGGTCGAGCGCGAGAAGATCTCCACGCCGCTGGGCGAGCTGAACACGCTGCACGTGCTCAAGGAGCCGCCGCCCGACTCGAAGGGCCAGCATGTCGATATCTGGCTGTCGCCGCAGCACGAGTGGTATCCGGTGCGGCTGCGCTATACCGAGCCGGACGGCGACTACATCGAGCAGACGCTGGAAAAGATCGACAAGGCGTCCTCCTGAGCCCGCGCTACAATGCCGGCATTTTCATCCCCTGTTCCGACGGTGACCTCCATGATGCACTCCAACCGCGCGCTCGTCCTGTTCAGCGGCGGGCAAGACTCCACCACCTGCCTGGCCTGGGCCTTGTCGCGCTATGCGCAGGTCGAGACCATCGGCTTCGACTACGGCCAGCGCCACGCGATCGAGCTGTCGGTGCGGCCGGCGCTGCTGGCGAAGATGCGCGCGCTGTCGGCCGACTGGGACAGCCGACTGGGCGAGGACCACCTGATCGACCTGTCGCTGCTGTCGCGCATCTCGGATACCGCGCTGACCAGCGACGTGGCCATCGCGATGCAGGAAAACGGCCTGCCGAACACCTTCGTCCCGGGGCGCAACCTGCTGTTCATGACGGTCGCCGCCACCGTCGCCTACCGGCGCGGGCTGGACGTGCTGGTGGGCGGCATGTGCGAAACCGATTTTTCCGGCTATCCCGACTGCCGCGACGACACCATGAAGGCGCTGCAGGTGGCGCTCAACCTCGGCATGGCGACCCGCCTGAAGATCGAGACGCCGCTGATGTGGCTCGACAAGGCGGCCACCTGGCGCCTGGCGCATGAGCTGGGCGGGCAGGCGCTGGTCGGCCTGATCCGTGCCGACACCCACACCTGCTACCTGGGCGAGCGCGGCGCGCTGCACGACTGGGGCTACGGCTGCGGCAGCTGCCCGGCCTGCGAGCTGCGCGCGCGCGGGTATCGTCAATATATCGGCCAGCCGTGACGGCCCGGTCTTGTGCAGCGCGGTACGCGTTGCTTACGCCGCTGTAAGCAAACTCAAAGGTTCCCGGAGTAGGATTGATCATCGTCCGCAGTGCGCGGCGCCGAACCTCCACCGAAACGCAGGCAACCATGCTGATTGCAATCCTCACCGATATCCACGCCAACCGCGAAGCGCTCACCGCGTGCCTGGCCCATGCCGCCGAGCGCGGCGCGCAGCGTTATGCATTCCTGGGCGACCTGGTCGGCTACGGCGCCGATCCGGGCTGGGTGGTCGACACCGTGCGCGACCATGTGGGGCAAGGCGCGCTCGCGGTGGTCGGCAACCATGACGTGGCGGTGCTGGAGGAACCGGGCCGGCACATGAACCCGCAGGCGCGCGCCGTGGTCGAGTGGACGCGCGCCCAGCTCGACGACAGCCAACGCGCCTTCCTGGCCGGCCTGCCGCTGACGGCCGAGCACAACGGCTGCCTGTTCGTGCATGCCAGCGCGGCCGAGCCGCGCCAGTGGGAATACATCACCGGCACCACGGAAGCGGTCAAGAGCATGCATGCGACGCGCTGCCGCGTCACCTTCTGCGGCCATGTGCACGAGCCGGCGCTGTACAACCTGTCCATGACCGGCAAGATCTCGTCCTTCGTGCCCACCGGCGACAGCGGCATCCCGCTGGTGACGCTGCGCCGCTGGCTGGTCATCCCCGGCTCGGTCGGGCAGCCGCGCGACGGCAATCCGGCCGCCTGCTATGCGCTGTACGACGACAGTTCGCACGAGCTGATCTATTTCCGCGTGCCCTACGACTATGACACCGCGGCCGCCAAGATCCGCGCCGCCGGCCTGCCGCAAAGCATCAGCAGCCGCCTGACGCAGGGAGTGTAGCGATGGAGGCGGCGCGGCTCGAACCGGGCATGGCGATCGACGGCTTCGTGCTGGAAGAAAAACTGCACAAGGGCGGCATGGCAGTGCTGTGGCGGGTGCGGCGCAAGGATGCCGCCCCCGGCGCCGAGCCGCTGCTGATGAAGCTGCCCATCCTCGGCGACAACGACGACCCGGCGGCCATCGTCGGCTTCGAGGTCGAACAGATGATCATGCCCAAGCTGTCCGGCATCCATGTGCCGCGCTATGTCGCGGCCGGCGACTTCACGGCGCAACCCTACATCGTGATGGAGCTCATCGCCGGCAAGTCGCTGCGCGCGCGCTTCGACGAGGCGCCGCTGCCGGTGGAGGAAGTCGCCGAGATCGGCATCAAGGTCGCCAACGCGCTGCACGACCTGCACAAGCAGCATGTGATCCATCTCGACATCAAGCCGAGCAACATCATGTTCCGGCCGAGCGGCGAAGCGATCCTGATCGATTACGGCCTGGCGCGGCACGACAAGCTGCCCGATCTGCTGGCGGAGGAATTCCGCCTGCCGATGGGCACCGGCCCCTACATCTCGCCGGAACAGGTGCTCAACATCCGCAACGATCCGCGCAGCGACCTGTTCGCGCTGGGCGTGCTGCTGTACCACCTGGCGACCGGCGAGCGGCCGCTCGGCAACCCGGTGTCGATCCGCGGCCTGCGCCGCCGCCTGTGGTACGACCCGGTGCCGCCGCGCGCGATCAACCCAAGGATTCCGCCGTGGCTGCAGGAAGTGATCCTGCACTGCCTCGAAGTGAATCCGGCCAGGCGCTACAGCACCGCGGCGCAGGTGGCGTTCGACCTGCAGAATCCGGAACAGGTGAAGCTGACCGCGCGCGCCGAAAAACGGGTGCGCGACGGCTTCTTCAAGGTGGCGCGGCGCTGGTTCCGCTCGGTCGGCATGGAAGCGATGCCGCAGCAGTCGGCGTCCGAGCAGCTGTCGCGCGCGCCGATCGTGATGGTCGCGATCGACCTGGCGCACGGATCGGAAGCGCTGGCCGAGTCGCTGCGCGTGATCACGCGGCGCATCCTGCAGACCGCGCCGGAGGCGCGCCTGGCCTGCGTGACGGTGCAAAAGACCAACCGCATCGGCATGGACGAGGTGGTCGACAGCAAGGGCCGCAACATCCACGTCAAGCACCTGGTCGGCCTCAAGCACTGGGCGCGCCCGCTGGCGCTCGATCCGGAAAAGATCACCTTCCACGTGCTGGAGGCGCCCGACGCGGCGGCGGCGATCATCGACTACGCAAAGGTCAACGACGTCGATCACATCGTGATCGGCTCGCGCGGCAGCTCGGTGCTGCGGCGCTACCTCGGCAGCGTGTCGTCGCAGGTGGTGGCGCAGGCCGACTGCACGGTCACGGTGGTCAAGGGCGGCATGGGCGGCGCGGACAGCCCGGCCGCCGCGGAAGCAGGCGCGGCGTAGCCGGCCGTCATGCAGGCCGCGTCAGGCCCAGGCGCGCCAGCAATCCCAACGCATTGGGCAGTGCCGCGCCCTCGGCGGTGTTGTCGAACACGCACCACACCTGCCGGCCTGGCCGTGCCCGCGTTGCAAGCGTTGCCGCAAGCCGGTCCAGGTAATCCTCCGGGTAGGACGAGTAATACATCACCGGCGAGCCATGCAGCCGGAAATATTCCGTGCTCATCTTGTGCGGCGCAGCAGGCAGGGGCGCGATCTGCGGATCGGCAATCACTTGCGCCACCTCGCATTCCGCCAGCAGCGCCGCCGCTTCTTCCGTGAACCATGTCGCGTGGCGCGCCTCGCATACCAGGGCGACCTGCGTCAAATCGCGCAGCCGCGCGAAGAACCGCTGCGCGACCTCCCGGTCATAGTGCAGGCGTGGCGGCAGCTGGACCAGCAGGCAGCCGAGCTTGTCACCGAGATGCGTGACTTCATCGATGAATTTTTTCAATGGCTCGCACGCCTGCCGCAGACGCAGCTCATGCGTGATCGCCTTCGGCACTTTTGCCGCGAAGCGAAATGCATCGGGCACGCTGTCGCGCCAGCGCGCATAGGTCGACGGGCGGTGCGGCCGGTAAAACGAGGTGTTGATTTCGACTGCGGGCAAGACGGCGGCATAGCGTTCCAGCTGGCTGCCGCCGCCGGGAAACCGGTGTTGCATCGCGGATGAAATGCTCCAGCCGGCGCACCCGATGAAGATCTGCGGTTCGAAAGAATGTCTGTCCATGCGAAGCACCCTCTGTCGGCTGGCGCGGATAGGGAATGTTGTGCATCAATGTTGTGCATCAATTCCCTTTCGCTTGGACAGTGGGGGGCAAGGGCGGATTCTCGCCACACGGGCGCAACACTGCATAGATGGAATGGATTTGAGCGTTATGAAAAATCTGCCTAACGCCATGGCATTTTCGGGCGGAACTTTGTTGTCCGCCTTGCATCAAATAAAGTGCTCTGGTCTGGCATGGCGCTTGACTCCATTCGTTGCACCCGACCCTTGTTGCATCAATTACGGAGCACCCATCAGTTCATCCCCGGAATCATGTAGGAGTCGCGAATGAAAGTGCAAAGAGAGGAACTTCAACAACGCCTGAGCTTCATTGACCGTACCATCGACCATGCGGCGCGCGCCTGCAATGCGGACAACGGCGTGCCGACGGAGCTGAAGCACTATGTGGATGAACTCGGCCAGCGTTCCACGCAGGCGCAGCAGGCGCTGCAGTCGCACGACGCCGGCCGCATCCGCGCCAGCGTCGAAGATCTCGCCCGCACCAGCGATCACGCGCAGCGCAAGCTCCGCCCGTCCGACGGCACCAACTACCAATTGAAGAGCGCCGTCATCCTCACCCATATCGAAGTGTCGGCGCTGCGGTATCGGCTGGATTGAATACTCCTCGGCCGGCGGGAGCGCCTTCCCGCCGACATCCATAGGGCGGCAGGCGCCTTGCCTTTCCGCCCTACCTTCCCCCCATCGATTTCAGGAAACCGTCATGCCGCCGCATGCTGCGCCCCCGGCGCGCCGGCCGGCATGCCCGATTGCGGCGCGTCGAATGCCTTCAGCAATGCCGCTTCCTTTTCCTGCGCCGCCTTCAGGTTCCTTTCCTTCACATGGCCGAAACCGCGGATGTCTTCCGGAATGGAGGCGATCGCCACCGCCTTGGACAGGTTGTCGGCATTCAGCCTGGGTAACAGCGCGGCGATCGTTTCCTTGTACCGCCCGATCAGCGCGCGCTCGGTCTTGCGCTCGGCGCTATGGCCGAAGACGTCGAACGCCGTGCCGCGCAGGAATTTCAGCTTCGCCAGCACGCCGAACGCCTGCATCATCCACGGCCCGTATTCCTTCTTGATCAGGTGCCCCTCGGCGTCACGCCTGGCGAACAGCGGCGGCGCGAGGTGGAACTTGAGCTTGTAATCGCCTTCGAACATGCCGGCGATCTTGTTCCGGAACGCGGAATCGGCATACAGGCGCGCAACCTCGTATTCGTCCTTGTACGCCATCAGCTTGAACAGGTAGCGCGCCACCGCCTCGGTCAGGCGCGGCGGCTTGTCGCTGACGGCGCGCTCGGCCTCGCGCACCTTCGCCACGAAATCGCGGTACTGCTGCGCATAGGCGGCATCCTGGTATTGCGCCAGGAAGTCGGCGCGCGTGTCGATCAGCTGGTCGAGCGACGGCGTGCGCTTGAATTCGATCACCTGGGCCGTCGTGTCGTTCAGCTTCGCCAGCCGTTCCACCGCGGCCCAGTCGTGCGCCGCGTTGCGGCCCCAGACGAAGGCCTGCTTGTTGAACTCGACCGACACGCCGTTCAGTTCGATCGCCTTCATCAGCGCCGCTTCCGACAGCGGCACCCAGCCCTTCTGCCACACGTAGCCGAGCATGAACATGTTGGTCGCGATGGCGTCGCCCATCAGGGCGGTGGCGACATGTCCGGCATCGACGAAATCGACGCGGTCGCCGCCGCAGGCATGGCGGATGTCGTGTTCGGCGGCGGCGCCGGGGAACTGCCAGTTCGGGTTCTTCACGAAGGCGGCGGTGGGCGAGCCGGTGGTGTTGACCGCCGCATGCGTGCGGCCCTCGCCCATGCGCGAGAGCGCATCGCGGCTGCCGGTGACGATCGCGTCGCAGCCGATCACGAGGTCGGCCGCGCCGGTGCCGACGCGGGTCGAATGGATGTCTTCCGGACGGTCGGCCAGCCGCACATGCGACATCACCGCGCCGCCCTTCTGCGCCAGGCCGGTCATGTCCAGCACCGAGCAGCCCTTGCCTTCGATGTGCGCGGCCATCGCCAGGATCTGGCCGACGGTGACCACGCCGGTGCCGCCCACGCCTGTTACCAGGATGCCGAACGGCTGCGCGGTGGACGGCAGCCTGGGCTGCGGCAGGTTGCTGCCCTGCAGGATGGGCAGCTTCTTCGCGCCGGAGTCGTCGCTGACCGCGGCCTTCTTCGGCTTCTTCAGCTGGCCGCCCTCGACCGTGACGAAGCTCGGGCAGAAGCCCTTCACGCAGGAGAAGTCCTTGTTGCAG
>OFCW01000149.1_pt1 | contig 27122 bp, 24 predicted proteins | sample 1520951 | NCBI WGS metagenome assembly OFCW01 (sample SAMEA4349680, study PRJEB24078) | microbial mat metagenome | biome: Terrestrial Biome; feature: Habitat; material: Microbial Mat | place: India | collected 2012-06-12 | depth 10 m | reverse complement strand
CGTCGTTCTGGTGGAACCCGGACAAGTTCGTCGGCCCGGCCGGTCTGCTGCAGGCATACCGCTTCATCGCCGACAGCCGCGACCAGGCAACCAATGAGCGCCTGGACAACCTGGAAGACCCATATCGTCTGTTCCGTTGCCATACGATCATGAACTGCGTCGACGTCTGCCCGAAGGGGCTGAACCCGACCCGCGCGATCGGCAAGATCAAGGAGCTGATGGTGCGCCGCACGGTGTAAGTGCCGTGCAAGGGCGGAAGGGGATAATGCTTCCGCCTTATTTCATTTGCCTTCGTCCGATGAGGGCAAATGAAATAAAAACGAATGAGGAATTATGTCTATTACCCATCAGGCCGATCCGGTCAAGCGCGCTCGTTTGCGCTGGCGCGCCCGCCGCGGTTTGCTCGAAAACGATCTGATCGTGACGCGTTTTCTTGACGCGCACGAAGCCAGTCTGACCGATGAAGAGGTTGACGCGTTTTCACGTTTGATGGATCTGGCGGATAACGAATTGATGGACCTGCTTCTGGCGCGCAAGGAACCGAGCGGCGATGTGGACCTGCCTCACGTCCACGCGCTGCTGGCAAGAATGCGCGCAGCCTGATGCAGGCATCATCATCGGGTTTTTGTTTTTCGTTTTTTTTAACTATCGACTCACCCCTCCTCATTTGAAGGAAGAGCCATGACTAACTCTGAAACCAAAGCAACCCTGTCGTTCTCCGACGGCTCCCCGTCGCTGGACCTCCCCATCTACAAGGGCACGATCGGCCCGGACGTCATCGACATCCGCAAGCTGTACGGCGCAACCGGCAAGTTCACCTACGACCCCGGTTTCATGTCGACCGCTTCCTGCAACTCGTCGATCACCTACATCGATGGCGACAAGGGTGAGTTGCTGTATCGCGGCTATCCGATCGAGCAGCTGGCAGTCAACTGCGACTTCCTCGAAACCTGCTACCTGCTGCTGAACGGCGAGCTGCCGAACGCGGCGCAAAAGAAGAAGTTCGTCGACACCGTCACCAAGCACACCATGGTGCACGAGCAGATGCAATTCTTCTTCCGCGGTTTCCGTCGCGACGCGCACCCGATGTCGGTGCTGGTCGGCACCGTCGGCGCGCTGTCGTCGTTCTACCACGATTCGCTGGACATCAACGATCCGCATCACCGCGAAGTGTCGGCAATCCGCCTGATCGCCAAGCTGCCGACTCTTGTCGCGATGGCTTACAAGTATTCCGTCGGCCAGCCGTTCGTGTATCCGCGCAACGACCTGTCGTACAGCGCGAACTTCATGCGCATGATGTTCGCCACCCCGTGCGAAGAGTACAAGGTCAACGACGTGCTGGTGCGCGCGCTCGATCGCATCCTGATCCTGCACGCCGACCATGAGCAGAATGCGTCGACCTCGACCGTGCGCCTGGCCGGCTCCTCCGGCGCCAACCCGTTCGCCTGTATCGCCGCCGGTATCGCCTGCCTGTGGGGGCCGGCGCACGGCGGCGCGAACGAAGCTGCACTGAACATGCTGGAAGACATCCAGCGCCAGGGCGGCGTCGAGCGCATCGGCGAATTCATCGCCAAGGTCAAGGACAAGAGCTCGAACGTCAAGCTGATGGGCTTCGGTCACCGCGTGTACAAGAACTACGACCCGCGCGCCAAGCTGATGCGCGAGACCTGCCACGAAGTGCTGAACGAGCTGGGCCTGCACGACGACCCGCTGTTCAAGCTGGCGATGGCGCTGGAAAAGATCGCGCTGGAAGACGATTACTTCGTGCAGCGCAAGCTCTACCCGAACGTCGACTTCTACTCCGGCATCGTGCAGCGCGCGCTCGGCATCCCGGTCTCGCTGTTTACCGGCATCTTCGCGATGGCGCGTACCGTTGGCTGGATCGCGCAGTGGAACGAGATGATCTCCGATCCGGAGCAGAAGATCGGTCGTCCGCGCCAGCTGTTCGTTGGTTCGCCGAAGCGCGATGTGCCGCCGATGGACAAGCGCGCCTGATTACGAGGCAGACGCGAGACATTGCATCAGGAAAAGCGAGCCCGCGCGGCTCGCTTTTTAGTTTGGGCCGCAGCTAACGCTGCTTAACTTGCTGCACAAGTTAGCCTGCACTGAAACGTCGTGGCGTTTTTCTTGGTGCAAATAAATATGCTATGCTAGCGATTCCAAAAAATTTGGTAACACCTCAGGTCACGTAGCCCTTCCCCCCACAACTTGATGTGCAATCCGCTAATCGGTCAGGCCGTGTCGCGGAAGGTTGAATTAACCCGCTAATCTCGCGAAACGCGAAGAAAGGTGAGCAAGATGATGCAGCAGTATTTCTCCAACTCTTATCTGTTTGGAGGCAACGCGCCGTACGTGGAAGAACTGTACGAGGCGTACCTCAACAACCCCGGCTCCGTGCCCGACAACTGGCGTGCGTATTTCGATGCAATGCAAAACGTTCCCGCCGTCGATGGATCGAGCAGGCCGGACGTTGCTCACGCTCCGGTGATCGCGTCTTTCGCGGAGCGCGCCAAGCAGGGACCGATCCGCACCGTCGTGGCGTCCCAAGACGTCGAAATGGGCCGCAAGCGCGTTGCCGCGACCCAGCTGATCGCCGCCTACCGCTTCCTCGGCAACCGCTGGGCCAACCTCGACCCGCTGCAGCGCCAGGAGCGCCCGAATATCCCCGAGCTGGAGCCGAGCTTCTACGGTTTCACCGATGCCGACATGGATATCGTGTTCAATATCAGCAACACGTATTTTGGTCCGGAAAATGCATCGCTGCGCGACTTGCTCCAGGCACTGCGTGACACCTATTGCCGCTCGATCGGCGCCGAGTTCATGTACATGAGCGATCCGGCGCAGAAACGCTGGATGCAGGAGCGCCTGGAGTCGGTGCGCTCGACCCCGAATTTCTCCGCCGAGAAGAAGAAACACATCCTTGACCGCCTGACCGCAGCCGAAGGACTGGAACGTTATCTACACACCCGCTATGTCGGCCAGAAGCGCTTCTCGCTCGAAGGCGGCGAAAGCTTCATCGCTTCGCTGGACGAGGCGATCCAGCGTGCAGGTGAAAAGGGCGTCCAGGAAATCGTGATCGGCATGGCCCACCGCGGCCGCCTGAACGTGCTGGTGAACACGCTCGGCAAGATGCCGCAGGACTTGTTTGCCGAATTCGAAGGCCGTCACGCCGACGATCTGCCGGCCGGCGACGTGAAATACCATCAGGGTTTCTCTTCCGACGTGTCCACCCCCGGCGGCCCGGTCCACCTGTCGCTCGCCTTCAACCCGTCGCATCTCGAAATCGTCAATCCGGTGGTCGAAGGTTCCGCCAAGGCGCGCATGGAACGCCGCGGCGACAAGGACGGCTCGCAGGTGATGCCGATCCTGGTGCATGGCGACGCCGCGTTCGCCGGCCAGGGCGTGGTGATGGAAACCCTGAACCTGGCCCAGACCCGTGGCTACGGCACGGGCGGCACGCTGCACATCGTGATCAACAACCAGATCGGCTTCACCACTTCCGACCCGCGCGATACGCGTTCCACGCTGTACTGCTCCGACGTGGTCAAGATGATCGAGGCGCCGGTGCTGCACGTAAACGGCGACGATCCGGAAGCCGTGGTGCTGGCCACCCAGATCGCGCTCGATTTCCGCCTCGAATTCAAGAAGGACGTGGTGGTCGACATCGTCTGCTTCCGCAAGCTTGGCCACAACGAGCAGGACACCCCGGCGCTCACGCAGCCGCTGATGTACAAGAAGATCGGCCAGCATCCGGGCACCCGCAAGCTGTATGCGGACAAGCTGATCACCCAGGGCGCAATTCCGGCCGACGCCGGCGACGCCATGGTCAAGGCTTATCGCGAAGCGATGGATGCCGGCAAGCACACTGTCGACCCGGTCATCTCCAACTTCAAGAGCAAGTATGCGGTCGACTGGATGCCGTTCCTGAACCGCAAATGGACCGATGCGGCGGACACCGCCGTGCCGATGGCGGAACTGAAGCGCCTGGCCGCGCGCATTACCACCGTGCCGGAAGACTTCAAGCTGCATCCGCTGGTCGAGAAAGTGCTCGCCGACCGCGCCGCAATGGGGCGCGGCGAAATGAATCTCGACTGGGGCATGGGCGAACACCTTGCTTACGCGTCGCTGGTGGCGTCCGGCTATGCGGTGCGCCTGACCGGCCAGGACGCCGGCCGCGGCACCTTCGTGCACCGTCATGCGGTGCTGCACGACCAGAAGCGCGAGCGCTGGGATGCGGGCACCTATATCCCGCTGCAGAACGTGTCGGAAAACCAGGCGCCGTTCACCGTGATCGACTCGGTGCTGTCCGAAGAGGCGGTGCTCGGCTTCGAATACGGTTATTCGACCGCGGAACCGAACGCATTGACGATCTGGGAAGCGCAGTTCGGCGACTTCGCCAACGGCGCGCAGGTCGTGATCGACCAGTTCATCAGTTCCGGCGAAGTGAAGTGGGGCCGTGCATCGGGTCTGGTGATGATGCTGCCGCACGGTTACGAGGGCCAGGGGCCGGAGCACTCCTCCGCGCGTCTTGAGCGTTACCTGCAGTTGTGCGCCGAGAACAACATGCAAGTGGTGCAGCCGACCACGGCCGCGCAGATCTTCCACCTGCTGCGCCGCCAGATGATCCGCCTGTTCCGCAAGCCGCTGGTCATCATGACGCCGAAGTCGTTGCTGCGTAACAAGGATGCCGGCTCGCCCCTGACCGAGTTCGCGAAGGGGACGTTCCAGACCGTGATCGGCGAAGTGGACGAGAAGATCGATCCGAAGAAGGTCAAGCGCGTGCTCGCCTGCTCCGGCAAGGTGTACTACGACCTGGTCAACGCACGCAAGGAGCGCGGCGCGTCGGATGTCGCGATCATCCGCGTCGAACAGCTGTATCCGTTCCCGCACAAGGCGTTCAATGCCGAACTGCGCAAGTTCCCCAACTTCACGGAACTGGTGTGGACGCAGGACGAGCCGCAGAATCAGGGGCCGTGGTTCCAGATCCAGCACAACATCTTCGAAAACCTCGAAGAGGGACAGAAGCTGGCCTATGCAGGCCGTCCGGCCAGCGCATCGCCTGCTGTCGGCTACTACGACAAGCACTATGCGCAGCAGAAGGCATTGATCGACACGGCGTTCTCGAAGCTCAAGGGCTTCGTGCTGACGAAGTAAAGACCCGACGGCGCGCTAGAAGCTGGCGCGCCGAACGAACAACCCGAAACGGAGAGTTACATGGCAATTCTTGAAGTGAAAGTTCCGCAACTGTCGGAATCCGTCGCGGAAGCGACCCTGCTGCAATGGCATAAGAAAGTCGGCGAAGCCGTCGCACGCGATGAAAACCTGATCGATATCGAGACCGACAAAGTGGTGCTTGAACTGCCCGCGCCGGACGCCGGCGTCATCGTCGAGATCATCAAGGGCGACGGCAGCACCGTCGTCGCCGGCGAAGTGATCGCCAAGCTCGACACCGAAGCCAAGGCTGGCGCCGTTGCCGCACCGGCCGCTGCCGCCGCGCCGGCAACTGCCGCTGCACCGGTTGCGGCCGCCGCCGCTCCCGCCGCAGCCAGCGCTTCAGCCGGCATCGCGATGCCGGCTGCCGCCAAGATGTTGGCAGATAACAGCATGTCGGTTGCCGATGTCGCCGGTACCGGCAAGGATGGCCGTGTCACCAAGGGCGACGTGATCACCGCGCTGGAAAAGAAACCCGCGCCGGCTGCCGCGCCCGCTCCGGCTGCCGCACCGAAGCCGGCTCTGCAGCAAGTCGCCGCTCCGGTCAGCATGAACCTGGCCAACCGTCCGGAAGAACGCGTGCCGATGAGCCGCCTGCGCGCCCGCATCGCCGAGCGCCTGCTGCAGTCGCAAGCGACCAATGCGATCCTCACCACCTTCAATGAAGTGAACATGCAGCCGGTGATGGATCTGCGCAACAAGTACAAGGACAAGTTCGAGAAGGAACACGGCGTCAAGCTCGGTTTCATGTCGTTCTTCGTGAAGGCCGCGGTGCACGCGCTGAAGAAGTATCCGATCCTGAACGCCTCCGTCGACGGCAACGATATCGTCTACCACGGCTATTTCGACATCGGTATTGCCGTCGGTTCGCCGCGCGGTCTGGTGGTGCCGATCCTGCGCGACGCCGACCAGATGACGATCGCCGACATCGAGAAGAAGATCGCCGAATTCGGCGTGAAGGCCAAGGACGGCAAGCTGACGCTGGAAGAACTGACCGGCGGCACCTTCTCGATCTCCAACGGCGGCGTATTCGGCTCCATGCTGTCGACCCCGATCATCAATCCGCCGCAATCCGCCATCCTGGGCGTGCATGCGACCAAGGACCGCGCCGTCGTTGAAAACGGCCAGATCGTGATCCGCCCGATGAACTACTTGGCGATGTCCTACGACCACCGCATCATCGACGGCCGAGAAGCCGTGCTCGGCCTGGTCGCGATGAAGGAAGCGCTGGAAGATCCGGCCCGTCTGCTGCTGGATCTGTAATCAGTCACGCGTGGCGGCCACGGAGCAGCGATCCTGTTCCGTGGCCGCAGTCCATCCTGCGAAAAAAGGTTAAGAACATGGCAAAGAATTTCGATGTGGTTGTCATCGGCGGCGGTCCCGGTGGCTATGTGGCGGCGATCCGCGCCGCGCAACTGGGTTTTTCCACCGCATGTATCGACGAGTGGAAGAACGAGAAGAACGGTCCGGCTCCCGGCGGCACCTGCACCAATGTCGGCTGCATTCCATCCAAGGCGCTGCTGCAGTCGTCCGAGCATTACGAACATGCGAACCACGCATTTGCCGAGCATGGCATCGAGGTCAAGGGCTTGTCGATGAATGTCGGCCAGATGCTGGCCCGCAAGAACACTATCGTCAAGCAGAACAACGACGGCATCCTGTACCTGTTCAAGAAGAACAAGGTCGCCTTTTTCCACGGCCGCGGCTCCTTCGTCAAAGGCGACGCGAACGGCTATGAGATCAAGGTTGCCGGCGCTGCCGAAGAAACCATTACCGGCAAGCACATCATCGTGGCGACCGGTTCCAATCCGCGCGCATTGCCGAATGCACCGTTCGACGAGAAGTTGATTCTCTCTAATACCGGCGCACTAGCGATCGACGCCGTGCCGAAGAAGCTCGGCGTGATCGGCGCCGGTGTGATCGGCCTGGAAATGGGCAGCGTATGGCGCCGCCTGGGCGCGGAAGTCACCGTGCTGGAAGCGTTGACGACCTTCCTCGGCGCGGTCGACGAGCAGATCGCGAAGGAAGCGCACAAGCTGTTCACCAAGCAGGGGCTGGCGATCAGCCTCGGCGTGAAGATCGGCGCCATCACGGCCGGCAAGAAGGATGTTACGGTCGAGTACACCGACGACAAGGGCAACGCGCAAAAGGCGGTGTTCGACAAGCTGATCGTATCGATCGGCCGCGTGCCGAACACCATCGGCCTGAACGCGGAAGGCGTCGGGCTGAAGCTGGACGAGCGCGGCTTCATCGCCGTCGACGGCGACTGCAAGACCAACCTGCCGAACGTGTGGGCAGTGGGCGATGTGGTGCGCGGCCCGATGCTGGCGCACAAGGCGGAAGAAGAGGGCGTCGCCGTGGCGGAGCGCATTGCCGGCCAGCATGGTCATGTGAACTTCAATACAATTCCGTGGGTCATATATACGTCTCCGGAAATCGCCTGGGTCGGCAAGACCGAACAGCAACTGAAGGCGGAAGGCGTGGCCTACAAGGCCGGCACCTTCCCGTTCATGGCCAACGGCCGCGCCCGCGCGCTGGGCGATACCAACGGCATGGTGAAGTTCCTGGCCGATGCCAAGACCGATGAAATCCTCGGCGTGCATATCATCGGACCGATGGCTTCCGAACTGATCGCGGAAGCGGTGGTGGCGATGGAATTCCGCGCGTCGTCGGAAGACATCGCCCGCATCTGCCATGCGCATCCGTCGTTGTCGGAGGCGACCAAGGAAGCGGCGCTGGCAGTGGACAAGCGTTCGCTCAACTTCTAAGCGTTCGCTTAACTTCTAAGGAGTGCTGCATGCGTTACCCGATCCTGTTACTGGCGATGGCGCTGGCCGCTTGCGCGACCACGGGATCGGGCGGGCGCACGCTTTCGGTCGAAACCGTGTCGCGCGGGCAGGCGCTGCCGGGGGCGAATTGCGCGGTCAGCGCCGGCGGCACCACCTGGAATGTCGTTACGCCAGCCACGGTGCCGATCGACGGCGCGGGCGGGGACTTGCGGGTGGTATGCAACAAGGCCGGCTACCGGACCTCGGAACTGATCGTCAAGCCGTCCGGCCCGGTCGGATCGAACATGGGCGTCGGGGTCGGCGGCGGCAGCGGCAATGTCGGTGTCGGCGTCGGGCTCAACTTCCCGATCAGCATGGGCGGCGGCGGATATCCGTCGCGCGCGACGGTGGAAATGAATCCGCAGTGAGCGCAGCGGGGCGGAAACGCGCAAAGCGGGCATAATAGATGGTTTGCCCGGCGCCGTGCGAAACGACAATCATGGGCGAGCCTGTCTCGCCCATTTTTTCGTGCCGGCGGGGCATGACCGAAACCGCAGGCAGGAACGGATGAAACAAGGAATATGAACGTCAGGGAGTTCTACGAACACGCGCTGGCGCAGCGCGGATACAAGGCCGACGATGCGCAGCGCCGCGCGATCGACCGCCTGCAGCAGGCGTATGACGACTGGATCGCCTACAAATCGCAGCGCGCCAGCCGCATCAAGCGGCTGCTCAGCCGGCCGGAGGTGCCGCGCGGTGTGTACATGTGGGGCGGGGTAGGCCGCGGCAAGTCGTTTTTGATGGACAGCTTTTATTCGGCGATTCCCGTGGTGCGCAAGACCCGGCTGCACTTCCATGAATTCATGCGCGGCGTGCACCGCCAACTCGACGACCTGAAGGGCGTGGCCGACCCGCTCGACGAGGTGGCGCGCCGCATCGCCAAGAAATACCGCCTGATCTGCTTCGACGAGTTCCATGTGTCGGACATCGCCGACGCGATGATCCTGTACAACCTGTTGAAGGCGCTGTTCGAAAACGGCGTGTCGTTCGTCATGACGTCGAATTACGTGCCGGATGCGCTCTATCCGGACGGCCTGCACCGCGACCGGATCCTTCCCGCGATTGCGCTCTTGAAGGAGAAACTCGACGTGCTGAACGTGGACGCCGGCACGGATTACCGCAAGCGTGCGCTGGAGCAGGTCGAGGCTTACCATGCGCCGCTGGGCGCGCAAGCGGACCAGGCATTGCGCGAAGCGTTTGCAAGAATCGCGGAAGCGGCCGACGAGGATCCGCGCATTCACATCGAGAAGCGCGAGATCCGGTCGCTGCGCCGCGCCGGCGGCGTGATCTGGTTCGACTTCCATACCTTGTGCGGCGGCCCGCGTTCGCAGAACGACTATCTCGAAATCGCCAGCCAGTTTCATACCGTGATCCTGTCGGACGTGCCGCGCATGTCGGCCGCCATGTCGTCCGAGGCGCGCCGCTTCACCTGGCTGATCGACGTGCTGTACGACCACAAGGTAAAGCTGCTGATGTCGGCCGAAGTGGAGCCGCATGAGCTGTATACCGAAGGCATGCTGGCCAACGAATTTCACCGCACCGTGTCGCGCATCATCGAGATGCAGTCGTCCGAATACATGGAAAGCGAACGGCGCGACGTGGCCGGTGCGATTGCTTGAGCGAGGCGATGATGACGTCATGTAAATTCAGGATGCACGGCGGGGCCGGCCGGTGGATCGCGGCCATTGCAACAGCCGCGCTGGCACATGGCAGCTGGGCGCAGCCGTCTGCGCTGTCGGCTGCAGCAAGCGTTGCGGCGTCCTATCCCCCAGGCTCCATCGTTTCAACGGAAACGGCGGAACGGGCGCTCGCCGACGTGGCCAGGGAACGGACCGAGGTCGAGCAGCGCTTCGCGACCGAGAAGAACGAGTGCCTTTCCCGCTTCTTCGTATCCTCCTGCGAGGAGGACGCCAAGGAGCGGCGGCGCGCGGCGCTGGAGCGCTTGCGGGCGGTCGAGGTCGAGGCGAATGCATTCAAGCGGCGCGCCCGCGTCGAAGAGCGCGACCGGGCGCTGGAGGAAAAGCGCGTGCAGGACGAGAAGGAGAGGCAGGAGCGCCTGCGGCAGCAGGATGAGAATTCGCGGCAGCCGCGCACCGCCGGCAAGCCGCAGCAGAGTGCCGCGGAGGCAGCTCAGGCACCGACCGCAACTTCCGAACGCGAAGCCCGGCACCGTGCCAAACTCAGACGCATCGAAGCCGACGAGGCCGCCAATGCGCAAAAGCGCGCCGACAACATTGCTGCCTACCAGAGGAAAGTACAGGCCGCCCAGGAGCATCAAAGGGAGGTCGAGAAAAGAAAGGCGGAAAAGGAACGGGAGCGCGCGCAGCATCCGACAGCCGCGCCCGAAGCGCGCTGAACGCCGCAGGCGGAACGCGGACCGTCCGGCGAAGCGTAGCCTTAAACGGCGCGGCGCATTTTCTGCACCGTATAGGACTTGGCTTCCTTCGGCGGCTCGACGAGCTTGACGATGGCGAGCGTGCAGTTGTCGGCGGAACTGCCGGCGGCGCGTTCACGCGCCTTGGCAATCAGCATTTCCGATGCCTGGCGCGGCGAATTCATCGCGATGGCGGCACCCAGTTCGAGGTCGGAGAAGTAGTGCCAGAGTCCGTCGGTGCAGAGCAGGAAGGCGTCCCCCGTACGCAGGCCGGCGTAACGGCCCAGCGTAACCTCGGGCGGTGTTTCACCGGCGCCGAGCGCCCTGACCAGGACATTGGCCAGATGATGGTTTTGCGCCTCTTCGCGCGACATTTTGCCGGCGTGCACCAGCCTTTCCACGTATGAGTGATCGATGGTGCGCTCGGCGCAGTTCGGGCCGGAGAAGCGGTACAAGCGCGAGTCGCCCACATGCGCCCAGAATGCAGTACGTTCCGGCGTGATGACCAGAATGACAATCGTGCTGTGCGGCTCCTTTTCGGACGAGATGGCATTGAGCCGGATGACGGTGTGCGCTTCCTGCGCAATCGATACCAGCATTTTTTCGACATCGTCCGTCTGCGGAGAGAACAGGTCGAATGCCTGTCTCGCGGTACGAATGACCTGCTCGGCCGCGAGCGCGCCGCCGCTCATTCCGCCCATGCCGTCCGCCACCACCGCCATCACATAGCCGGGGGCGCGCGGCGCGGCAAACAGGGCGGCGCGGTCCTGCTGCTCCTTGCGATCGCCGATGTGTTGACCTGTACCAGCTTCGATCTTGTATTGGCTCATGGGTCCGGGTAGATTACACTGCTGTACGATGAAAAATTATTGCATGCGGAAAACACCGTCCAGATATTTGTAGGTCTTTGTTACATTTCTTCACGGCGGCCAAGCGTCATTTCTTTCATTCATTATTGTTCATCCGGCGCAAATACCAAGACGCCAGAAAATCCTGTCGTTCGGCTGGCATTTAGCGGTTATTTAGTGGTTATAACGTTCTGAAATCGCTACTGTGCGCTAGCCTGGCAAGATATTCACTCTTACAATACTAGTTATAGCATTCGTCAGCACAGATCATGACACCATCTGAAGAAATACAGCGTCGAATCATCGAGCTGGAAGTTGAGCACCGTGATCTGGATGCCGTCATCGAACTGTTGAACCGCGATGCCCGGCATGACGAGCTGCAATTGCGGCGCCTGAAAAAGCGCAAGCTTCAGCTGAAGGACCATATTACCTTGCTGAAAATGCAACTCGTTCCTGATATCCCTGCGTAATCTCTTTTTGTGCACAGGTAATCGTATTACCCGCCTCGCGCCGCTTTGACAGAACATTCCGATTCACCGCCCATCGCGCCGGGCGATCATGATGCCGACATCGAGCAGTTGTTTGATGCGGCAGGCCCCTTGAGCCAGGCAGTCGCCGGTTTTCGTCCTCGGCAGTCGCAGACGGAAATGGCCAAGGCCGTGGCGCAAGCGATTGCGCAGCGCCAGACCCTGATTGCCGAAGCCGGCACCGGCACGGGGAAGACGTTCGCCTACCTGGTTCCCGCGCTGCTGTGGGGCGGCAAGGTGATTCTGTCCACCGGCACCAAGAACCTGCAGGACCAGCTCTACCTGCGCGATATCCCGACCGTGCGCAAGGCGTTGAATGCGCCGGTATCGGTCGCGCTGCTGAAGGGGCGCGCCAACTACGTCTGCCATTTCCATCTCGAACGCACTTTGCAGAACGGCCGGCTGACCTCGCGCGAGGATGTCGGCTATCTGCGTGAAATCTCGCGCTTCATCAAGACCACGAGCTCCGGCGACAAGGCGGAACTGTCGAAAGTGCCGGAATCGGCGCCGGTCTGGAACCTGGTGACCTCGACCCGCGATACCTGCATGGGAGCGGAGTGCCAGTACTACCAGGACTGCTTCGTGATGAAAGCGCGCAAGGAGGCGCAGCAGGCCGATGTGGTGGTCGTCAACCATCACCTGTTCTTTGCCGACGTCGCGCTCAAGGATACCGGGGTCGCCGAACTGCTGCCATCGGCCAATACCGTGATCTTCGACGAGGCGCACCAGTTGCCGGAGACGGCGACCCTGTTCTTCGGCGAGAGCGTGTCGACTTCGCAGGTGCTGGAATTGTGCCGCGACGTGCTCGCCGAGGGACTGGCGCATGCGCGCGACGGCGCCGAATGGCCGAAAGTGGTGGCGCCGGTGGAGCGCGCGGCGCGCGACTTGCGGCTGGCCTTCCCGCAGGACGTGGTGCGCCTGTCGCTCAGCCAGATCGCGCCGTCCAGCGCCTTCTTCCCCGCCTTGGAGACATTGAAGCAGGAACTGCAGGGCATGATCGCGGTACTGGAAAACCAGGCGGAGCGCGCGGAAACGATCGAGCAGTGCCGCGCGCGCGCGGTCGAGCTGTCCACCCGGCTGGAGCGCTGGAATGCGCCGGCACAGGATGATGTGCCGCCCGAGCAGGAGCGGGTGCTGTGGGTGGAGGCGTTCTCCTCGTCCTTGCAGCTGCATCAGACGCCATTGTCGATCGCGCCGATCTTCAGCAAGCAGCGCGAAGGCTCGCCGCGCGCCTGGATCTTCACTTCCGCCACGCTCGCGGTCAAGAACGATTTCAACCACTACGCTTCCCAGATGGGATTGTGGAACGAAAGGGCGCAATCCTGGCCCAGCCCGTTCGACTACGGCCGGCAGGGGCTGCTGTATGTGCCGGACAACCTGCCGCAGCCGAATTCGCTTGCCTATACCGACGCCGTGATCGACGCCGCGCTGCCGATGATCGAGGCTGCCGGCGGGAGGGCTTTTTTGCTGTGCACCACGATACGTGCCGTAAACCGCGCAGCCGAGCGCCTGCGTGAAGAGTTCGGAAAGCGCGACCTGCCGTTTCCGCTGATGGTGCAGGGCGAGGCGGGGCGCACCGAACTGCTGGAGCGCTTCCGGGCCGCGGGTAACGCAGTCCTGATCGGCAGCCAGAGCTTCTGGGAGGGCGTCGATGTGCGCGGCGAAGCCTTGTCGCTCGTGATCATCGACAAGCTGCCGTTTGCGCCGCCCGACGATCCTGTGCTTTCCGCCCGCATAGAGGCGCTGGAGCGGAAAGGCCTGAACGGCTTCGTCCATCACCAGCTACCGGAGGCGATCATCAACCTGAAGCAGGGCGCCGGCCGCCTGATTCGCGACGAAACCGACCGCGGCGTATTGATGATCTGCGATCCGCGCCTGATTTCGAAGCCGTATGGCCGGCGTATCTGGCAAAGCCTGCCACCCTTCAAGCGGACCCGCGACGCTGCCGTGGCGCGCGCATTCTTCGCCGACGGGGACCATGACGCAGAAAGTCTCCGCCATGCCTGAGCCTGCCAGGTTGTCAAAACCGGCATGTTAGCCGCTATACTTGTGTTGACATGATGTCTGTGCCTCAGAATGGGGCGTCTGATTTCATCGTTTCGTACAAGCCGTGGAAGAGGTGACATGTCCGAATCTGCTATTTCGTTGGTCCCGGTACGCATGGGCGACATTGCTATCGGCAAGCCATTGTCGAGAGCGATCTATGACGGGCAAGGCAACCTGCTGCTGGCGTCCGGCTGCGTGATTGAAAGCCGCAACCAGCTCGACAGCCTCATCCAGCACGGATTCATCAGGGACTATGGATGGGATCAGGGGGGGGCGCCAGCAAAACCGAAAGAGAACTTGCTGGTCAAGGCATCCCGAAAACCGGTGGATACGCCGCCGCCCGAGGATCCAAGCAATGGCAAGGAAGTCGTGGTCGCAATGGACGACGTGCGCTGGAGTGTCGGCGAAACGCTCTATCTGCAGCAGGTCGACACTCCCAATGTCCGCTATTCGGTGCAACTGATCGGCTACGTCAAGAACAAGTCGATCTTCGTGACCTCGCCCATGGTCGACGGCAAACTCGAATTCGTGCGTGACGGCCAGACCTTCGTCGCACGGGCATTTTCAGGCAAGAAGGCCTATGCGTTTGTGACCGCGGCACTGAAGTCGGTGCACGTGCCGTATCCCTATCTGCATCTGTCGTACCCGAAAGAGCTGCGTTGCACCGTGGTGCGGCGCGGCGTCCGGGTGCAGGTCAAGCTGGCGGCAACGCTGTCGTTGGGACAGCCGGAGCGCAGCGCGGATCTGATGCTGAGCGACCTGAGCGTGGGCGGCGCATCCGCCGTCTGCAAGCAGGCTTTGGGGACTAAGGGAGAAGAGGGGCGGATCAGGTTGAAGGTGCGCGCCGCCGACCAGGATGAGTCCCTGAATCTGAAGGTGGCGCTGCGCTCGGTCGTGCCATCGGAGGCGGGCGAAGGATACAAGCACGGCTTCGAGTTCCTGGATGTATCCAGCCATGACAGCCTGATCCTGTCGGCGTATGTGCATCAAACGCTGGCCGAAGGCCTCTAAACGCGCCGAAGCCTTGCAAGTCCCGTCGCGCACGGGACATGGCAAGGCGTGCGTTCTTATCGTTGCGGCTGGATCACCACCTTGCCGGTGATCTTGCGGGCAGCCATGTCGTTCAGCGCCTGCGCCGTCTCGGCCAGTGCGTAGCGCCCCGAGATGTGCGGCCTGATCTTCCCTTGCGCCATCCAGCCCATCAGTTCGCGCATCGCCGCCGCATTGGCTTTCGGCTCGCGCCTGGCGAATTCGCCCCAGAACACGCCGACGATCGAAGCGCCTTTGAGCAGCGGCAGGTTGAGCGGCAGTTTCGGGATTTCGCCGTTGGCGAAGCCGATGACCAGATAGCGGCCGCGCCAGGCGATCGAGCGGAAAGCCGGTTCGGCATAGATGCCGCCGACCGGGTCGTAAATCACGTCCGGCCCCTTGCCGTCGGTCGCCGCCTTGACCGCTTCGCGCAGATCCTGCGTGCTGTAGTTGATCGTGGCGTCGGCGCCGTGCTGCTTGCAGACTTCGAGCTTTTCGTCGCTGGAGGCGGCGGCAATCACGCGCGCACCGAGCGCCTTGCCGATCTCGATTGCGGCCAGGCCGACGCCGCCGGCGGCGCCCAGCACCAGCATGGTTTCGCCAGCCTTCAATTGCGCCCGGTCGACTACCGCATGATGTGAGGTGCCGTAGGTGAGGGTGACCGCGGCTGCCGTGTCGAAGTCGAGGCCCGGCGGCATCGGCATCGCCATCTGCGCGGGCACCGCGATCTGTTGCGCGAATGCGCCCTGGCTCACGAATGCCAGCACCTTGTCGCCCGCCTTGAAGTTGCTGACGCCTTCCCCGACCGCGCGAACCACGCCGGCCAGTTCGCTGCCCGGCGTAAAAGGCAGCTCCGGCTTGAACTGGTATTTGCCCTGGATGATCAGCACATCCGGGAAGTTGACGCCGGCCGCCTGCACTTCGATGGCAATCTGGCCGGGACCGGGAACAACATCCGGCAGATCCTCCACAACCAAGGTTTCGGGTAATCCCCAGGATTTGCAGAGGATGGCTTTCATGTTGTCTCCTTGTTTTTAACGGAAAATAGAACGGTCGTTTTATTCTAGGCTTGTGCGGCAAAATGTCAATATTGCCTTGCCGAGTCTCATTAACGGCACGCGTTGCGCAAATCCGGGAAAGCGCGACGGTGTGTCTCGGTTAAAATCGCTTTATGAAGATTCTTGTTAGTAACGACGATGGCTACCTGGCTCCGGGAATCATCGCGTTGGCCGAAGCGCTGCGCCCGATCGCGGAAGTTGTTGTGGTTGCGCCGGACAGCAATCGATCCGGGAGCTCCAATTCACTGACGCTCGATCGTCCGCTGTCCGTCTTCCGGGCCGATAATGGATTTTATTTTGTCAATGGAACACCGTCCGATTGCGTGCACGTCGCACTGACCGGCGGCTTGGCGTTTCGCCCGGACCTGATCGTTTCCGGCATCAACCAGGGACAGAACATGGGTGACGATACGCTGTACTCCGGTACTGTTGCCGCGGCGACCGAAGGGTATTTGTTCGGCATTCCGGCAATCGCGTTTTCCCAGGTCGAGAAGGGGTGGGCGCATGTCGACGCCGCAGCGCGCATTGCGCGCGAGATCGTGGAGCGCGATTTCGACATGTTGCAGAAACCATATTTATTGAACGTCAATATCCCTAACCTCCCATATGACGAGATCAAGGGAATCCGTGCGGCGAGATTGGGCAAGCGTCATGAATCCGAGCCCGTGATCAGGTCGCTGGACCCGCACGGCAGGGAAATTTTCTGGATCGGCCCTGCAGGCAAGGCGAAAGATGCCGGGGAGGGCACCGATTTTCATACGGTCGCGCACGGTTACGTTTCGGTGACGCCGCTGCAGGTCGATTTGACGCATTCGGCGCAATTGGACGTGCTGAAGAAAGGCTTGTCATGACAGGTAAGGACAAGCGCTTCCCGCTGTCATTGTCTTCCGTCGTCGACAAGGCGCCTGGCGCGGCACGCGGCGTGCCATCGTCCGGGGCGCGGATTGCGACGCCACAAACCGCCACGCAAAATGCGGCGCAAAATAGCGCCGTCCGCGCATCCGGCCAGATGGATGCGCAGGTTGGCCCGCAGTTGCGCACGGCCACGGCGGCAGCGGCACATGCGCTGGCGTCGCCGCTGGTTTCCGATGCGGTGCGCAGCGCCATGGTGGCACGCGTGGCCAAACAGGGCGTCAGGGATGGCAAGGTGCTGGCGGCGATGGAGGCGGTGCCGCGCCACCTGTTTGTCGAATCCGGGCTGGCCAGCCAGGCGTATATCGATGCCTCCTTGCCGATCGGCCATCATCAGACCATCTCCCAGCCATATATCGTGGCGCGCATGATCGAGATCCTGCGTGCGAACGGTAATGGCGGCGAACTCAATCGCGTGCTCGAAATCGGCACCGGATGCGGCTATCAGGCCGCCGTGTTGTCACTGGTGGCAAAAGAAGTCTATTCGATCGAGCGCATCAAGCCGCTGCACGAACTGGCAAAGACAAATCTGCGTCCGCTGCGCATCGCCAATATCCGCTTGCACTATGGTGATGGTATGCTTGGGCTTCCGCAAGTGGCGCCGTTCGATGGCATTATTCTCGCCGCCGCCGGACTGCAGGTTCCGCAGGCACTGCTGGAGCAGATGAGTATCGGCGGCAGGCTGGTGGCCCCGGTAGGCGAGCGCCGCCAGGTGCTGCAACTCATCGAGCGGGTCGGCAAGTTCGAGTGGACCAACACGACCCTGGAAGATTGCCATTTTGTTCCGCTGCGCCCCGGCACCGTATGAGAAGCCTACCAAGGACAACGCGCTTACCTGCCGCGCCGCACCGAATGATTAACTGAATGAGAATGAACAAAGCACGTTTCATATCCCTGCTGATCTTGCCGGGTCTGCTTGCCGCATGCGGCACGACCCGCCATGCCGCGCCTGTCGTCGACCGCACGCCAGGGGGCAAGACCAGCGAGGCCGCCAAGGCTGCCGCGCCGGCGCCCGCAACGCCGAAGCAGGCCGACAGCCGCGGTTACTATGTGGTCAGGCGCGGCGACACGCTGATCCAGATCGCATTGGACTTCGGACAGCACTACCGCGACCTGGTAGTGTGGAACAATCTTGCCAATCCGAACGACATCAAGGTCGACCAGGTATTGCGCGTATTGCCGCCTGAAGGCGGCGCGCAGACGGGCAGTGCCGCGACGTCGTCCGGCGTCGAGGTCCGGCCTTTGGGGCCTGCCGCGCCATCGGCCGCACCGGTGTCGAACAAGTCGGCGCCGCGCGGCGAAAAGCGTCCCTATTCGGAAGCGACCATGGCGGAAATGCAAAAGCCGGACAGCGGCAATCCCGCCGCATCGGCGCCGCCGGTAGTGGCGAAGGTGGAACCCGCCAAACCGGCCGAGAAAGCGCCCGAGGTGCCGGTTCCGGCTACGCCCGAGGATGAAAACCTTTCCTGGATCTGGCCGGCGGATGGAAAGGTCATTGCAACCTTTAGCGAAGGCAAGAAAGGGATCGACATTGCCGGCAAGCTCGGCCAGCCGGTGGTGGCGGCAGGACCCGGCAAGGTCCTCTATGCCGGCAGCGGCATCCGGGGCTATGGTAACTTGGTCATTGTCAAACATTCGAACAACTTGCTGTCGGCTTATGCGCACAACAAAACCATCTTCGTGAAAGAAGATCAAACTGTCAGCAAAGGCCAAAAGATTGCAGAAATGGGCAACTCCGACAGCGATGCCGTCAAACTGCACTTCGAGATTCGTCAACAGGGAAAACCCGTCGATCCATCAAAATTTCTGCCTAGCCGATAGATACTGATGACCCGTATTCCACACGATCCGCTCGACGATGATGCTTCGGACGACCTGTCCGACGACATTTCGCTCAATACGCCCGACGAGGCGGAAGCCGCGCTCATCGACGACAGCGAAGGCGACGAGGCGCGTGTGGACAGCGTGGCGGCGGCGGCCGTGGATCCCATCGACGAACTCAAGACGGTGCTGGCGGCCGAACTGTCGACCGACACCACGCAGCACTACCTGAACCAAATCGGCGCGCGTCCGCTCTTGACAGTGGAGCAGGAGATTCATTACGCGACGCTGGCCAAGCAGGGGAATTTCGAGGCGCGCCAGAAAATGATCGAGCACAACCTGCGGCTGGTGGTGTCGATCGCCAAGCACTATATCAACCGCGGCGTCGTGCTGCTCGACCTGATCGAGGAAGGCAATCTCGGCCTGATGCGCGCAATCGACAAGTTCGAGCCGGAGCGCGGCTTCCGCTTTTCCACCTACGCGACATGGTGGATCCGTCAGAGCATCGAACGCGCGATCATGAACCAGGCGCGCACCGTGCGTCTGCCGGTGCATATGGTGCGCGAACTGAACCAGATCCTGCGCGCGAAATACCACCTCGAGGCGCAGCACCATGACGGCAAGGATGCGACGGCCGAGGATATCGCGCACCTGGTCGACCGGCCGGTCGAGGATGTGCAGGACATCCTTGCATTGTCCGAGCATGCGACTTCGCTGGACGCGCCGCTGGATAACGATCCTCAGGCCAGCCTGATGGACATGCTGCCGGGCGATCTGGACGACGGCCCCGACTCGCGCGCCGAACATCACGAGATGACGGTCCTGGTGCGCGACTGGCTCAAGAAACTGCCGGACAAGCAGCGCGTCGTCATCATCCGCCGTTTCGGCCTCGACAACGACGATCCGGCCACCCTCGAAGAACTGGCCGCGGAGATGAGTGTGACCCGGGAGCGGGTCCGGCAGATTCAACAGGAAGCACTGGTCAAGCTCAAGCGTGCGCTGACCGCGCGCGGCGTCGGGAAGGACGCGCTGTTGTGATTCCCGTCCTGGTGTTCGACATCGAGACGATTCCCGATGTGGCTGGCTTGCGCACGCTGAATGGCGCTCCCAAAGACATGACCGACGCGGAGGTCGCGGAAGCGGCCTTCGCCGCGCGCCGCGAGCGGACCGGCTCGGACTTCCTGCAGCATCACCTGCATCGCGTCGCGGCGATTTCATGCGTCTTTCGCGACGACGAGGGGTTTCGCGTGAAGTCCCTCGGCCACCCGCAGGACAGCGAGCACAAGCTGATCCACGATTTCTTTCGCATCATCGACAAGTACACGCCGCAGCTGGTGTCGTGGAATGGCGGCGGCTTCGACCTGCCGGTGCTGCACTATCGCGCCATGATCAACGGCGTAACCGCGTCGCGCTATTGGGAGATGGGTGACGAGGACCGCGACTTCAAGTGGAACAATTACCTGAGCCGCTACCACACGCGCCACCTCGACCTGATGGATCTGCTGGCGCTGTATACCGGGCGCGCCAATGCGCCGCTCGACGAACTGGCCAAGCTGTGCGGTTTTCCCGGCAAGCTCGGCGTGGACGGCTCGCAGGTCTGGACCCTGTTTCAGGAAGGGCGGCTGCGCGAGATACGCGACTACTGCGAGACCGACGTGGTGAACACCTATCTGGTCTACTGCCGCTTCCTGCTCATGCGCGGCATCATGACGCGCGCTTCCTACGAGACGGAAATCGAGCTGGTCCGTTCCGCGCTTTCCGCATTGGACGGACAGCACTGGAAAGAATATCTGGCTGCGTGGCAGCCGGCCCGCTAATCCGTATAATTCCGCCATTCCTTACTTTTCTCGCCGGAATGAACGTCCGGCCATCCAATCCTCATGCAGCACCCCATCATTGAAATCGAGTCCCTCGACATGGAGGGCCGCGGCGTCGGCCATTTGCAGAACGAAGACGGAACGCCAGGAAAAGTCATCTTCGTAGAGGGGGCGCTGCCGGGCGAGCGGGTCAGTTTCCAGTCTTTCCGTAAGAAGCCCAAATGGGAAGCGGCAACGCTGACCGAACTGCACCGCGAATCATCGCTGCGGGTCAAGCCGCAGTGCGCGTATTTCGGCACCTGCGGCGGCTGCGCCATGCAGCACCTGGAGCCATCGGCGCAGGTATCGATCAAGCAGCGCGTACTGGAAGATAACCTTTGGCATCTGGGCAAGGTGCGTGCGGAAACCATAATGCGGCCGATTTACGGACCGACCTGGGGCTATCGCTACCGCGCGCGCCTGTCGGTGCGCCATGTCCAGAAAAAGGGCGGCGTGCTGGTCGGCTTCCATGAGCGGAAGTCCTCCTTCATCGCGGACATGAAGACTTGCGAAATCCTGCCGCCGCATGTGTCGGCGATGCTGGTGCCGCTGCGCGGCCTGGTCGCCTCGCTATCGATCTTCGACCGCATGCCGCAGATCGAACTGGCGGTCGGCGAAGGCGTGACCGCGCTGGTATTGCGTAATATGGCGTCCCTGACTGCCGAGGACGAGGAAAAGCTCAAGGCGTTCGCCGACGAATACCGGATCCAGTGGTGGCTACAGCCGAAAGGGCCGGATACCGTCTATCCGTTTTATCCGGCCGACACCGAACTGCAGTACCTGCTGCCGGAATTCGGCGTGCGGATGCCGTTCAAGCCGACCGATTTCACGCAGGTCAACCATCAGATCAACCGGGTGCTGGTGGCGCGCGCGCTGCGCCTGCTGGATGCAAAGCCGGACGAGCGCGTGGCGGATCTGTTTTGCGGTCTTGGCAACTTCACCCTGCCGATCGCGACACAGGCGCGCGAAGTGGTCGGCATCGAAGGCAGTTCGACGCTGACCGAGCGTGCGCTCGACAATGCGCGCGTCAATGGTCTGGATAAAAAGACGACGTTCTATTCGCGCAATTTGTTCGAGGCAACGGCGGAAGATTTTGTTGCGCTCGGCAAGTTCGACCGGATGCTGATCGATCCGCCGCGCGAAGGGGCGATGGCGGTTTGCCAGGCGATCGTCGGCATGGGCGACGCGCATCCGGAACTGAAGCCCAGGCGTATCGTCTATGTATCCTGCAATCCGTCGACGCTGGCACGCGACGCCGGTTTCCTCGTGCACCAGGGCGGATATGCCCTGACGCAGGCCGGCGTGGTGAACATGTTCCCGCACACTGCGCATGTGGAGTCGATGGCAGTGTTCGACCTGCCCAGTTCGCATTGAAATAAAAAAAGCCGACCATGCAGGTCGGCTTTTTCCGGACGATGCCGCTTAATCGCGTTCGCCGCCGAAGATGCCAAGCAGCGCCAGCAGGTTGCTGAAAATGTTGTAAATGTCCAGGTAAATGGCCAGCGTTGCGGAAATGTAATTAGTTTCCCCGCCATTGATAATCTGCTGCACATCGAACAGGATGTAGGCGGAAAAAATCACGATCGCCAGCACGGAAACGACCAGATAGAGTGCGGGCAAATGCAGGAATGCATTTGCCAGAGCTGCAACCAGGATTACCAGCGCGCCGGCAAACAGCCATTTGCCGAGGCCGGAAAAGTCGCGCTTGGAAACGGTTGCGATCGTTGCCATCCCGGCAAAAATGGTGGCGGTGCCGCCGAATGCCGTCATGATCAGCGAAGCGCCGTTCGAGAAGTGCAGAGTGTGTTCGATCAGGCGCGACAGGATCAGGCCCATGAAGAAGGTGAAGCCCAGCAGGACGGCCACGCCCACGCCGGAGTTCTTGGTTTTCTCGATCGCGTAAAAGAAGCCGAATGCGATGCCGAGGAACATCATCAGACCGATGAACGGGCTTCCGGGAAAAAAGGAAAGCTTGAACTGGACGCCAAGCCAGGCGCCGAGGATGGTCGGGATCATCGACAGCGCCAGCAGCCAATAGGTGTTGCGCAGGACGCGGTTGCGGACCACCAGCGCTTCGCCGGTTGCGCCATAAGTTTGCAGACGTTGATTCATTGTGCCTCCGATTTCAAGTGGTTCCGATTGGATGTTCAAAGAATAGCACGATGCTGCGCTGCGGGACGGCCGATAAAGGGCGTTTGGGCCCGGGCTGCGCTTTCTGGGCCGAAATCGCTTGGGCTGGGTGATTCGTGGTAGAATCAAAGGTTAGTTCTAATTCTCAATTAACAATCTTAACCCTTTCTTTTTATTGGAGTTTTTACAGATGGCAATCGAGCGCACCCTGTCGATCATCAAACCGGACGCAGTCGCCAAGAACGTGATCGGCCAGATTTACACCCGTTTCGAAAACGCCGGCCTGAAGATCGTCGCTGCCCGCATGGCGCAACTGTCCCGCGCCGAAGCCGAAGGTTTTTATGCGGTGCACCGCGAGCGTCCGTTCTTCAAGGACCTGGTCGATTTCATGGTTTCCGGTCCGGTGATGATCCAGGTTTTGGAAGGCGAAAACGCCATCGCCAAGAATCGCGAACTGATGGGCGCGACCGACCCGAAGAAGGCCGAGAAAGGCACCATCCGCGCCGACTTCGCCGACTCCATCGATGCCAATGCCGTGCATGGTTCCGATGGCCCGGATACCGCCAAGGTCGAAATCGCTTATTTCTTCCCGGCGCTGAACGTTTACTCGCGCTGATTCACTCACATTGATGGAAAGTGCCGTTCGATTTGATGCTCCATGGTTTCAAGTATGAACGGCAGAATGCATAGCAGTTATGACGGCTCTCACCAACTTGCTGGATCTCGATCCCGCGCAACTCGTCGCATTTTGCGGCGAGTTGGGTGAAAAGCCGTTTCGCGCCAAGCAATTGCAGCGCTGGATACACCAATTCGGCGCCAGCGATTTCGACGCAATGACCGATCTGGCCAAGTCGCTGCGCGACAAGCTCAAGGTACGCGCAACGATTGCCGCCCCCGCCGTGATCAGCGATCACACCTCGGCCGACGGCACCCGCAAGTGGCTGCTGGATGTCGGGCAGGGCAATGCGGTCGAAACGGTATTCATCCCCGAAGAAAATCGCGGCACGCTGTGCGTTTCCACGCAAGCGGGCTGCGCAGTCAACTGCCGCTTTTGCTCCACAGGCAAGCAGGGCTTCAGCCGCAACCTGACCGTCGGCGAAATCATCGGCCAGCTGTGGATGGCCGAATTCGCGCTGCGTAAGTCGAAAGGCATCGCGCCCGGCCCCAAGGGCGAGCGCCAGATCACGAATGTCGTGATGATGGGCATGGGCGAACCGCTCCTGAATTTCGAGCCGACCGTGACCGCGCTCAGGCTGATGCTGGACGATAACGCATATGGCCTGTCGCGCCGCCGCGTTACCGTGTCCACTTCCGGCGTGGTGCCGATGATCGACAAGCTCGCGCAGGAATGCCCGGTTGCGCTGGCGGTGTCGCTGCATGCGTCGAATGACGCCTTGCGCGACGGACTGGTGCCGCTGAACAGGAAATATCCGCTGACCGAACTGATGGCTGCGTGCCGGCGCTACCTTGAATTCGCGCCGCGCGATTTCATCACTTTCGAATACTGCATGCTCGACGGCGTCAACGACACTGACGAGCATGCGCGCGAACTGGTGGCGCTGGTGAAGAACGGCGCAGAACCGGTGCCGTGCAAGTTCAACCTGATCCCGTTCAATCCGTTCCCGGAGTCGGGATTGAAGCGTTCCAACAATGTGCGCATCAAGGCCTTCGCGCAAATCCTGATGGATGCCGGCATCGTCACCACCATCCGCAAGACGCGCGGCGACGATATCGACGCCGCCTGCGGCCAATTGGCGGGCGAAGTGCAGGACCGCACCCGGGTACAGGAACGCATGCGGAAAATGGCGGAATACCAGGAAAAGTTCGGAAAGAATTTTGGCCGTATCGTAGAGGTGCCCCGGTGAAAAGAACGACAGGCGTGTCCTGGCTGATTGCCGCCTTCACATCTGCGCTGCTGCTGGCCGGCTGCGGAAGCAATCCTGCCGCCGGCGGCAAGGGCGAGTTGCCGACCATCTCCGATCAGACCGACAACCAGAAGCGCGCCAACATCCGGCTGCAGCTGGCGGTCGGCTATTATGAGCAACGACAGTTGCCGGTGGCGCTGGATGAAATCAAGCTGGCGCTGCAGGCCTATCCGGATTTCGCCGAGGCCTATAGCATGCGCGGTCTGATCTACATGGACATGGGCGAGATGCGGCTGGCGGAAGAGAACTTCCAGCAGGCGCTCAGGCTGGCCCCGAACAATCCGGACTTCAACAACAACTATGGCTGGTTCCTCTGCCAGAACGGGCGCGAGCGCCAGTCGATTGCCTACTTCGAATCGGCGTTCAAGAACCGCGGCTATCAGTCGCCGGCAAAAGCACTGAACAATGCCGGCGTCTGCAGCCTGAAATTCAAGGATAAGGTTGCGGCGGAAAGATACTTTTCGCAAGCATTTCAGCATGATCCGGGCAACCCGTCAACCAACGCCAATCTGGCGAGAATCTATTTCGAGCGGGGCGATTACGAGCGCGCGCGCTTTTACATCGGCCGGGTGATGAAGGCCGACGTCATGACGGCGGATGTGTTGTGGCTGGCAATCAAGATCGAACACCAGCTTGGAGACCGCACGGCGGAAGCGAGTCTGCTCAACCAGTTGCGGCGACGTCATCCGGATTCGCCGGAGTACGCCGCATATCAACGTGGGGCATTCAATGAGTGATCCGGGAATGAACGACGCGCCGGGCAATGCGGCTGCTCCGTCGGACATGCCGCATCAGCCTTCTTCGCCGGGGGCGCAGCTCGCGGCATTGCGCCAGGAGCGCGGCTGGACAGTGGAGCAGGTGGCTAGCCAGTTGAACCTGGCGCCGCGCCAGGTGCTTGCCATCGAGAGCGACGATTATGCATCCTTGCCCGGAATGCCGATCGTGCGCGGATTCGTGCGTGCCTATGCGAAGTTGCTGAAGGTCGATGCGGCGCCGCTGCTGGCCATGCTGGGCGGCGAAACCGTCCTGATGCAGGAACCGCTGGTGCCGCGCAAGACATTGTCGACGCCTTTTTCGGAGGCGCGCCTGCCGTCCATGAGCGACCGGCCCGGCCTGTCGTCGAAATGGGTGGTCGGCGGACTGCTGCTGGTGTTGCTCGTGGTGGGAATCTGGTCGGCGCAGCAAAGTCAGGTGGTCGCCGATTTGCAGAATGCGGCGGCGACGCAGATTAAGGAAGCGCTGGGCCATCTGCTTGGTTCGGGTTCGAAGCCGCAAGGCGGCGCACCGGAAAAAGCGACACCCCAGCCCGAAACGGCCGCCCCGGCGACGCCGCCAGCTGTCACGGCCAGCCAGCCTGCCAGCGCGCCGCCTGCTGAATCTGCTGCCGTTGCCCCCGCGGCGGAGCAGCCGGCGTTCCAGCAACCGCCTGCTCCGGTCGCCGAAACCGCCGCACCGCCAACCGGCAAGGAAGTCAAGGATACGCTGGTGCTGCAGGCGAGGGAGGAAAACTGGGTCGAAGTCAGGCGTATCGACAGCAAGCGCAGCTTGCTGTCGCGCCTCATGAAGCCGGGCGAAACCGAAACCGTCGAAATCACCGAGCCAGTGTCGCTGGTGATCGGAAATGCTTCCGGCATCGACGCGACCTTGCGCGGCGAACCGCTTGAAATCAAGCCCGGCCGCAGCAATATCGCCCGGTTAAACCTGAAGTAAAGGCGAGCATGTCCTTACAGAACACTCCAATTGCATCCGGTCCCAATGCGCGCCGCACCAGCCGCAGTGTTGCGGTGCGCTATGGCGCACGCGAAGTCATCGTCGGCGGCGCCGCGCCAGTCGTGGTCCAGTCGATGACCAACACGGATACCGCCGACGCGATCTCTACCGCGATCCAGGTCAAGGACTTGGCGCGCGCCGGCTCCGAGATGGTCCGCATTACCGTCAATAATCCGGAAGCCGCGGCGGCCGTGGTCGCGATCCGCGAACAACTCGACAAGATGGGCATCGACGTGCCGCTGGTCGGCGATTTCCATTACAACGGCCACAAGCTTCTCAATGACTTCCCGGAGTGTGCGCAGGCGTTGTCGAAGTACCGCATCAACCCCGGCAATGTCGGGCAGGGCGCCAAGCGCGACACGCAGTTCGCGCAGATGATCGAGGCCGCCTGCAAGTACGACAAGCCGGTGCGCATCGGCGTGAACTGGGGCAGCCTGGATCAGGCGCTGCTGGCGCGTATCATGGATGAAAATGCGCAGCGCGCCGAGCCCTGGGATGCGCAGGCCGTGATGTACGAGGCATTGGTGACTTCGGCGATCGAAAATGCGCAGCGCGCCGAGGAACTCGGACTGGCAGGCGACAAGATCATCCTGTCGTGCAAGGTGTCGGGCGTGCAGGACCTGATCGCCGTGTATCGCGAGCTGGCGCGGCGCTGCGATTATCCGTTGCATCTGGGCCTGACCGAAGCCGGCATGGGCAGCAAGGGCATCGTGGCGTCGACCGCGGCCTTGTCGGTGCTGCTGCAGGAAGGCATCGGCGACACCATCCGCATCTCGCTGACGCCGGA
>OFCW01000147.1_pt1 | contig 27562 bp, 27 predicted proteins | sample 1520951 | NCBI WGS metagenome assembly OFCW01 (sample SAMEA4349680, study PRJEB24078) | microbial mat metagenome | biome: Terrestrial Biome; feature: Habitat; material: Microbial Mat | place: India | collected 2012-06-12 | depth 10 m | reverse complement strand
AGGATTTGCAACGCTGCGTACCGCCCGGAATCAGGATGCGCGACACGCGAGGACTGGTTCAGCGTAGCTCTCGCGCAATGGCAGAAAGATATCGGTGATGGCCGCGTTTTCCGGCACGTCGGGAAAAAATGTCACGCGCTGCAGGAAGAGCGGAAAGTCGCGCAATTCTTCGCCACTATGCGGCAGCCAATCGGAAAACAGGTAGCGTATGCTGCCGGCCAGCGTGTTGTCGGAGCCGATGTGGCGCAGTACCGCGCAGCGGCCGGCCGGGATCCTTGCGCAGGTCACGCCGAACGGATTGTCCTCGACGCCGCGCTCGATGGCGGCACACAGGTCGATGCGAAAGTCCTGCGGCGCGACTTCCGACGGATCGTCGTAGAGGATGTTGTAGGTGGCGCTGACGGCGGGCGGCAGGCGGTTCTGCTTGCGCCAGGCGATGAAGTCGCGCACCGAGTTTCCGACCAGGCGCGGGTCGCCGCGATGCGCAAGCACCGCGATCCTGGTCTCGTTGAAGTGGATGATGCGGACTTGTCCGGGCTGATGGTCGGGTTGCATGTGATCGCTCCTCATGTCGCACAACGGTTGAAAGGCGGCGTGCCAGGAAGACCACTGCGGCTGTTTCCGGAATGCGGACGGCGCCTGCCCGACCAGCCTCCTGAATGCGCGCGCGAACGCTTCCGGTCCGTCGTAGCCGTTCGCGAGTGCGATGTCGGTGACCGGCAGCTCGCTGCGGAACGCAAGCTGCCAGGATGCGCGCTTCAGGCGGCTGAGCTGGACATACTGGTACACGCCGATGCCGAAGAGGGCGGAAAACTGCCGGTGGAAGTGATATTTCGAGAATGCGGCCAGGCCGCAGAGCCGGTCTGCCGTCAGTTCGCCGTCCGGATTGGCGTCGATGAATTCAAGCACCTTGCGGAATCTGGCGCGGTAGTTGGCGGCGGATGCGGCATTCAAAGAAATACCTCTTGAAAGTTCATGGCAGCTCACAGGCTATCGCACTCGAAGCAAGCGGACCTGGCAGAAGTTGCTGAATCAACCTCCCGGCCGAGGCAGCGCCGCGAGCATCTCCGCCACTTTCCGGATAGCGGCCTGCAGCGCAGCCGGATCATAGCCGGGCGAACGCGCGTTCATGAAGCCGTGGCGGGTGCCGGGCACGATTTCCGCGTCGACGCCGGGACGGCGCAGCCGCGCCGCGAGCTTGGCGGCGTCCACGGATTTTTCATGCTCGGCGAAGATCAGCTTGACCGGGCAGGCCGGCGTCAGCCCGGCGAAATCGCGGATGCGCGAGCCATAGAACAGGACCGCCAGCGCGACCGCCGCCCCGCAGCTTGCCAGCGCCACCCACGCCGCCGTCGCGCCGGCGCTGAAGCCGACCAGCGCCTGTGGCCGCGTGGCACCGATCGCCTGCGCCAGGCGCGCCGCGTAGGCATCGATGCCGCCCTGGGCGATGAAGGCTGCATAGGCGTCTTCTTCGCGCGCAAATTCCGGCTGCGCACCGGCATAGGGAGAGACGATGGTTGCCGTGCCCGGCAAAGCAGCCGCCAATGCCGCAAGTTCCGGCGTGGCGCCGAAGATGTCGGCGGCGACCAGCAGTGTCATCGGCGCGCTCACATTGCGCGGCCGTCGAAGTGCTGCACCGGCATGGCCGCGAGGTCGATGCCGTCGACGCAGCGCAGGTTGACCGCGGCGATGCGGTTGCCCTGGGGATCGACGCCTTCGGCATACGGGTGAATGCCGCAAGTCGGGCAGAAGCGATGGCGGATCACATGCTTGTGGAAGGTGTAGCTGGCGGCGGCGTCCTCCGGCGTCAGCAGGTGAAATTTTTCGCGCGGCACGAACCACAGAAGCGAGCCCTTGCGCGAACAGATCGAGCAATTGCACGCCAAGGCCCCGTTGATCTCGCCCTCGACCTCGAACGCGATCTTGCCGCAGTGACAGCTGCCTGTATGGATCATGTGAGCTCCTTGTCGGTATGTTTTTTATCGCCGGATTGCATGGGAGGCTGCACGATTTCGTGAGCGTGCCTCCGGCGGCAGCATAGCGCAATCTGAAAAGCGCCGCGCGGGAATACAATACCCGCTTTCGTCACGTATGCACCGGCTTCGCCCTCGTCATGCCATCCACCCGTCATCTTTCCCTCGTTTCTTCGCGCCCGGCAAGCGATCCCCTGCAAGACTGCAGCCTAAGCGAGCGCACCATCGTCGAACTGCTTGCCGTCAACGGCGAGGCGCTCGGCAAGACGCGCCTCCTCGAATACCTGCGCCAGATGGGCGTGCGCGATGCGCGGGGGCGCGGCTTTACCAACGTCACGATCGGCGAAACGCTGGCCCGCCTGCGCGAGCGCGGGCTGGTGGCGGCGCCGGAAGGCAGCGGCTTCGTCTGCGCGCCGCACATCGCGCCGCAGGTGCTGCGCGCGGCGCTCGACAGCGGCAGCTTCGATGCGCTGTGCATGGCGATCGAGGATGTCGACCCGACCCGGCGCCACTATGGCGGCTATCTCTACATGCGCACCTATCCGCAAGCCGTGGCGCGCCTGCGCATGGCGATGCTGCGCGGGCTGGCGCCGCAGGAATTGCTGCCCTGGCTGGAAGCCTGCCATCAGTTCGTGGCCTCCGCCGAATCGCATCCCTATGCCGAGGCTTTGGGCCGGGCATTCGACCCCGCCCTGTTCGCGCATTTGCATCCGCAGGTGCAGGAGCAGGCGATGGCTTTTTTGCTGCTGCACGCCGTCGATATGCCGGACTCGGCGCCGGCCATACGCGCGCATGCCGAAGGCATGGTCGCCTCCGGCGCCGGCGAGGCATCAGGCCTGCGCCTGGCGCTGGCCAGGCATTTGCTGCTGTGCGGCCGGCTGGCGCAGGCGGAACAGCTGGCGGCGGGCGATATGGCCGCGCAAGTGCGGGCGGCGGCGGCCTGCCTGCGCGGCGAATCCAGCGCGGCCTTGCCGGCGTTCGAGGCCGCGCTCAAGCTGCGGCGCAAGGAAGCGGGCAAGCGCAATGTCGCCCTGCCCGGGTTGCCGGGGGCGCTGCACCTGCTGTCCCTGCTGCGTTCTCCCGATCCGCAGGCCGGCAAGCAGGCCGACGGCCTGCTCGACGCGGCGCGCCGCACCCTGCGCGGGGGCGATTTCGCCGTCTGGCGCCAGCTGTATCCGCTGCGCCAGGTGCTGGCAGGGACCATGAAGCCGGAGCAGGCGCACGGATTTCTCGACACCACCACCTGGGCGCTGGCGCGGCTGTTCCGCGAGCTGGTGCGCTACTGGATCGGCTTGCCGGCCGCGCGCGAGCAAGTCGCGGATCTGGCCGAGCTGGCGACGCAGGCCGAGGCGGCGGGCTTTGACTGGATCGCGGCGCAGGCGGCGGCCTTGCTGGCGCGGCGCGGCGAGACCGGGGCCGGCTGGGGCGAACGCGCGGCGGCGTGGCGCGCGCAGCACGGCTTTACCGATGCCTGCGACTGGTTCGCGCCGCAGGAGGCCTGGCAGCGCCAGCTCGATGCGCTGATCGCCTTGCGCCAGGCGCCCGCCGCCGCGAGCGCGCCCGCCGAGGGGCAGGTGCGCCTGGCGTGGCTGATCGCCTACGATCCGAAATGGCATACCCTGATCGTCGAGCCGCGCGAACAGAAGCGCGATGCGAAGGGCCAGTGGACGCGCGGCCGGCCGGTTGCCTTGAAGCGCCTGTGCGAGGACGCGGCCGCCATGCCGTATCTCACCGAACAGGACCGCAGCGCGGCGGCGGCCATCCGCGCGGTGTCGAACTATTACGGCGCGTCGGGCTACGAGATCGACGGCTACAGGGCGGCGCTGGCGCTGGTCGGCCATCCGCATCTGTATCTGCGCGAAGTGCCCGACGCGCGCCTCGAACTGGTGCGCGGCGAGCCGGAACTGGTGGTGCGCGAGGAGCGCGGCCGCTTGCAGCTGGCGCTGCAGCCGCCCATCGACGCGCAGGCCGGCGCGGTGCGGATCGAGAAGGAAACGCCGACGCGCCTGCGCGTGTATGCGATCAGCGACGAGCACCGGCGCATCGCCGCCATCATCGGGCGCGAACTGTCGGTGCCCGCGCACGGCCGCGAGCAGGTGCTCAAGGCGGTCGGCGCGCTGGCGTCGTCGATCACGGTGCAGTCGGCCATCGGCGGCGCGGCCGAGGCGGAGGCGGTGGAAGCCGAGCGCCGCCTGTTCGCGCACCTGCTGCCGCATGAGGGCGGCTTGCGCGTGCAGCTCGCGGCGCAGCCGTTCGGCGCCAACGGTCCGGCCTATGCGCCGGGCCACGGCAGCGACAACGTGATCGCCGAAGTCGACGGCAGGCGCGTGCAGGCGCGCCGCGATCTGGCCGCCGAGCGCGCCGCGGCGCGCGCGCTCGTGGCGGCCTGCCCCGCGCTGGCCGAAGCGGATCACGCGCACGACGAATGGCTGCTGCCCGAGCCCGCCGCCGCGCTCGAACTGCTGATGCAGCTGAAGCCGCAGGCCGAAGGCGGCAATCTCGTCCTCGCCTGGCCGCAGGGCGAGAAATTCCGCATCGCCGGCAGCGCCGGATTCGCGCAGCTGCGCCTGGCCATCAAGGGCGAGCGCGACTGGTTTTCCGCCAGCGGCGAATTGCGCATCGACGAAGACACCGTGCTGGATTTGCGCCGCCTGCTCGAACTGGTCGCCAACAGCGCCGGCCGCTTCATCGCGCTCGACGACCGGCGTTTCGTCGCGCTGACCGAGGAATTCCATCGCCGCCTGCGCGACCTGGCCGCGCTCGCCGATACCGCAGCGCAGGGCGCGCGCGTGCATGCGCTGGCCGCCGCCGCGCTGGAAGACCTCGCCGCGACGACCGAAAAGGAAGGCGCGCTCAAGGCCGACAAGAAATGGAAGGAGCATCTCGCGCGCCTGGCCGAACTCGATGCCTACCAGCCGCAGCTGCCGGCCACGCTGCAGGCCGAATTGCGCGACTATCAGATCGAGGGCTTCCGCTGGCTTGCGCGCCTGGCGCACTGGGGCGTCGGCGCCTGCCTGGCCGACGACATGGGGCTCGGCAAGACGGTCCAGACGCTGGCACTGCTGCTGCTGCGCGCACCGGGCGGACCGGCCTTGGTGGTGGCGCCGACCTCGGTGTGCACCAACTGGATGGCCGAGATCGCGCGTTTTGCGCCCACGCTCAACGCGCGGCTGTTCGGCGCCGGTGACCGCAGCGAAACGCTGGCGCGGCTGCGGCCCTTCGATGTCGTCATCGCCAGCTACGGCCTGCTGCAGCAGGAAGCGGAGCTGTTTGCCGGCGTGCAGTGGCACACGGTGGTGCTCGACGAGGCGCAGGCGGTCAAGAATGCGGCGACCAAGCGTTCGCAGGCGGTGATGGCGCTGCAGGGCGATTTCCGTCTCGCCGTCACCGGCACGCCGCTGGAGAATCATCTCGGCGAGCTGTGGAACCTGTTCCGCTTTCTCAATCCCGGCCTGCTCGGCTCGCTCGAACAGTTCAATGCGCGTTTCGCCGCGCCGATCGAGAAGGAGCGCGATGCCGAGGCGCGCGCGCGCCTGCGCCGCCTGATCCGGCCGTTCATGCTGCGCCGCACCAAGACCCAGGTGCTGGCCGAGCTGCCGACCCGCACCGAGATCGTGCGCGACGTCGAACTGTCGAAGGAGGAGGCGGCGCTCTACGAAAGCCTGCGGCGCGGCGCGCTGGAGCGCCTGGCGCAGTCGGAGGCGCCCGCCGGCCAGCAGGCGCTGCAGATCCTGGCCGAGATCATGAAGCTGCGCCGCGCCTGCTGCCATCCGAGCCTGGTCGCGCCCGAACTGGGCCTGGCCGGCAGCAAGCTGGCCGCCTTCGGCGAACTGGTCGAGGAATTGCTCGCCAACCGGCACAAGGCGCTGGTGTTCTCGCAATTCGTCGATCATCTGGCCATCCTGCGCGGCTGGCTCGACGAGCGCGGCATCCGCTACCAGTATCTGGACGGCGCGACGGCGATGGCCGAGCGCAAGAAGCGCGTCGACGCCTTCCAGGCCGGCGACGGCGACATCTTCCTCATCAGCTTAAAAGCCGGCGGCACCGGCCTGAACCTGACCGCGGCCGACTACGTGATCCACATGGACCCGTGGTGGAACCCGGCGGTCGAAGACCAGGCTTCCGACCGCGCCCACCGCATGGGCCAGCAGCGGCCGGTGACGATCTACCGGCTGGTCGCGCGCGGCACGATCGAAGAGCAGATCGTCGACCTGCATCGCCACAAGCGCGACCTGGCCGACAGCCTGCTGGCGGGCGGCGAGGCGGCGGCGAAGATGTCGGCCCAGCAGATGCTGGAGTTGCTGCGGCAGGGGTAGGAATGCCGGCGGCACGCCGGCAACGGGAAGGGGCGGGTTTCGCTTGGTCAGCTGCACGTGCAGCCGCCGCCCCCGCCGCCGCAACCTCCGGTGCGGCCGGGCGTCTGCACGGCGTACCCGGCATTGGCCAGCGCCGCCGCCAGGCTCTGCTTCGACGTGCGGCCGGCATCGAATTGCACGCTCACTTCATTGCGCAACAACGATGGCGTGACCGCGCTGACGCCGGCGACGCCGCTGAGCACCCGCACGGCGTCGGCCATCGATTCCTGGGTTGTCGCTGCTTTGAATTGAAAAATCTCGGATTGCATCTTTCTTCCTTTGTCATGCCCCCGGGACGGGGATGTCGCAAACGGCATTGTGCCATAAAGATTCATTGTGAATGAATCTTATTGTGCGATCTGGGCTCGTCATGCGTTCGTCGTGCCCGGAATGACCCGGTTGCGCATTGTCGAAGGGATAAATCCATGCTGGCTGTGTGGAAAATGCGCGACAGTGACTAATGCACTAGGGCAAGATTGACTCAAGTCAAAGTTTGGGAAGAAAGCCGTCCGTTAGCATGTGCCTGCCACGTCAAGGATTGCCGGCGTTCTGAACCCATCCGGCAAGCGCGCGGCGAGCGGTCCAACGGCGGGCTATCCCACCGGCTGCATGCGGCAGCCGGCGTGGCATCGTGCGCTCCGGTTCGCCTCGCATCCTTGAGCGAATAACGTCGGTCCGGGACCGACACGAACAGGAGTTGCCATGGAAGCCAACAAGGCCCCGACCAAAGCGCAGGAATTGCGCGCCTTCCTCGTCCTCACCGTCGTCACCGCGCCGATTCTGGCGGTGCTGGCCGTCGGCGGATACGGATTCTGCGTCTGGATGATGCAGCTGCTGACCGGCCGCCTGCCGGGCGGTTAAGGAGCGGCGCATGGAACAGGAAATCCACATCGCCGGCGTGGTGCTCTACGCGCAGCCGGCCCACCTCGATTCGGTCAAGTCGTGCCTCGCGGCCGTGCCCGGCGCCGACCTCCACGCCGAGAGCGGCGGCAAGCTGGTCGTCACGCTCGAAACCGACAGCACCAAGCGCACGCTCGACATCATGGATGCGCTGCGCGCGCTGCCCGGCGTCATCGACGTCGTACTCGTCTATCAACATGCGGAACCCTTGAGCGCGCTCTCGGTTCCCTTCACCGCACTCGACCAGGAGGTCTCACCATGAAGCTCACGCGACGCGACTTCATCAAGCAAACCGCTGCCGTCACGGCAGCCACGTCGGTCGGCATTCCGATCGAATCGATCGCGTCCAACGTCGTCACCGACGCCGCGAAAACCAGGATCACCTGGAGCAAGGCGCCGTGCCGCTTCTGCGGCGTCGGTTGCGGCGTCAACGTCGGCGTCAAGGACGGCCGCGTGGTCGCCACCCACGGCGACGTCAACGCCCAGGTCAACCGCGGCCTGAACTGCGTGAAAGGCTACTTCCTGTCCAAGATCATGTACGGCCAGGACCGCCTGACGAAGCCGCTGCTGCGCATGAAAAACGGCAAATACGACAAGAACGGCGAATTCGCGCCGGTGTCGTGGGATGCCGCGTTCGACATCATGGCGCAGAAGTTCAAGCAGGCGCTGCGCGACAAGGGCCCGGCCGGCATCGGCATGTTCGGCTCCGGCCAGTGGACCATCTGGGAAGGCTATGCGGCGGCCAAGCTGTTCAAGGCGGGCTTTCGCTCGAACAACATCGACCCGAACGCGCGCCACTGCATGGCCTCCGCCGTGGCCGGCTTCATGCGCACCTTCGGCATGGACGAGCCGATGGGCTGCTACGAAGACATCGAGAATGCCGACGCCTTCGTGCTGTGGGGCTCCAACATGGCGGAAATGCATCCGATCCTGTGGACCCGCATCACCGACCGCAAGCTGTCGAACCCGCAGGTGAAAGTGTCGGTGATGTCGACCTACGAGCACCGCAGCTTCGACCTGGCGGATCTGCCGATCGTGTTTGCGCCGCAGACCGATCTGGCGATCCTGAACTACATCGCCAACTACATCATCAAGAACAACAAGGTCAACAAGGACTTCGTCAGCAGGCACACGCGCTTTGCGCTGGGCAACACCGACATCGGCTACGGCCTGCGTCCCGACCACCCGCTGCAGAAGGCCGCGAAGAACGCCGGCCCCGACGCCGGCGGCAGCAAGCCGATCAGCTTCGAGGAATACGCGAAGTTCGTCAGCACCTACGACGCCGATTACGTGTCGAAGCTGTCGGGCGTATCGAAGGACAAGCTGCAGAAGCTGGCCGAGCTGTATGCCGACCCGAAGGTCAAGGTCACGTCCTTCTTCACGATGGGCTTCAACCAGCATACGCGCGGCGTCTGGTGCAGCAACCTGCTGTACAACCTCCACCTGTTGACCGGCAAGATCTCCACGCCGGGCAACAGCCCGTTCTCGCTGACCGGCCAGCCGTCGGCCTGCGGCACCGCGCGCGAAGTCGGCACCTTCTCGCACCGCCTGCCGGCGGACATGGTGGTGACCAATCCGAAGCACCGCGAACACGCCGAGAAGATCTGGCAACTGCCGGAGGGCACCATCCCCGACAAGCCGGGCTTTCACGCCGTCGTGCAAAGCCGCATGCTCAAGGACGGCAAGCTCAACGCGTACTGGGTCATGTGCAACAACAACGCGCAGGCCGGCCCCAACGTGATGCAGGAAATCCTGCCCGGCTGGCGCAACCCGGCCAACTTCGTGGTCGTGTCCGACCCCTATCCGACCACCAGCACGATGGCGGCCGACCTGGTGCTGCCGACCGCGATGTGGGTCGAGAAGGAAGGCGCGTACGGCAACGCCGAGCGCCGCACCCAGTTCTGGCACCAGCTGGTCAATGCGCCGGGCGAGGCGAAATCCGACCTGTGGCAGCTCGCCGAGTTTTCCAAGCGCTTCAAGATGGAAGAGGTGTGGCCCAAGGACTTGCTGGACAAGGCGCCGCAATGGCGCGGCAAGACCCTGTTCGACCTGCTGTTCAAGAACGGCACGGTCAACAAGTTCCCGCTCAGCGACATCGAGGCCGGCTACGACAACCACGAGGCCAAGGCCTTCGGTTTCTACATCCAGAAGGGCCTGTTCGAGGAATACGCGTCGTTCGGGCGCGGCCACGGCCACGACCTGGCGCCGTTCGACACGTACCACAAGGAGCGCGGCCTGCGCTGGCCGGTGGTCGACGGCAAGGAAACGCAATGGCGCTACCGCGAGGGCAGCGACCCGTACGTGAAGCCCGGCGAAGGCATCCGCTTCTACGGCCAGCCCGACGGCCGCGCGGTGATCTTCGCGCTGCCGTACGAGCCGCCGGCGGAAGCGCCCGACAAGGAATACCCGTTCTGGCTGTCGACCGGCCGCGTGCTGGAACACTGGCACACCGGCACCATGACGCGCCGCGTGCCGGAGCTGTACCGCGCGGTGCCCAACGCAGTGTGCTTCATGCATCCGGAAGACGCCAGGCAATTGGGCGCGCGGCGCGGCGACATGATCGAGATCGCGTCGCGGCGCGGCATGATCCGCTCGCGCGTGGAGACGCGCGGACGCAACAAGCCGCCGCGCGGGCTGGTGTTCGTGCCGTTCTTCGACGCCAGCCAGCTGATCAACAAGGTCACGCTGGACGCGACCGACCCGATCTCGTTCCAGACCGACTTCAAGAAGTGCGCGGTCAAGATTCGCAAAGTATAGGAGAGCGACATGAACCTCAAACAAGCCTTCATGGCCCTGCTATTGGCCGTGCCGCTGCTCGGCTCGGCCGCGGATTTCATCGACGCCATGCGCGGCCCGACGCCGGCCGACCAGACCACGCAGCCGCCGCCGCTGGTCAATCCGGACAACAGCGACATCAAGCGCGCGCGCAACTACGCGATGCAGCCGCCGGTGGTGCCGCACAAGATCGACGGCTACCAGCTCGACAGGAACGCCAACAAGTGCATGATGTGCCATGCGCGCACGCGCACCCAGGAGAGCCAGGCGCCGATGATCAGCGTCACGCACTACATGGACCGCGACGGCAACTTCCTGGCCGAACTGTCGCCGCGCCGCTACTTCTGCCTGCAGTGCCACGTGCCGCAGGCCGACCTCAAGCCCTTGGTGGACAACGGCTTCGTCGACGTCGACACGCTGATGAACAAGCCAGCGGCCCCGGCGAAGAAGAAGTGAGAGGCCGATCATGAAAAAAGTCCTCAAGGTGTACTGGGACATCCTGCGCCGTCCCAGCACCCACCTGAGCCTCGGGTTTCTGACGATCGGCGCGTTCATCGCCGGCGTCGTCTTCTGGGGCGGCTTCAACACGGCGATGGAGGCGACCAACACGGAAGCCTTCTGCACCGGCTGCCACGAGATGCGCGACAACGTGTATCAAGAATTGCAAAGCACCATCCACTACAGCAACCGCAGCGGCGTGCGCGCGATCTGCTCGAACTGCCACGTGCCGCACAACTGGACCGACAAGATCGCGCGCAAGATGCAGGCGTCCAAGGAAGTGTGGGGCAAGATCTTCGGCACCATCGACACGCGCGAGAAGTTCCAGGAAAAGCGGCTGGAACTGGCCACGCACGAGTGGAACCGGCTGAAGGCGAACAACTCGCTCGAATGCCGCAACTGCCACCAGTTCGAGTCGATGGACTTCACCCGGCAGAGCAAGCGCGCGGTGGAGGCGCACTCGACTTATCTCGCCAAGGGTGAAAAAACCTGCATCGACTGCCACAAGGGCATCGCGCACCAGCTGCCGGACATGTCGAACGTGAAGTGATGGAGCAAGCCGGTTCGGGCGGCATCGCGACGGCGGTGCCGCTTTTTTTTTCGGTCAGACGTCGTTCAGACGTGCGGCACGTGCGGCGCGCGGGCCTCAGTCCTCCGCCGCCTTGTCCGCTGGCGCGGCAGACTCCATGCCCCACTCTTGCCAGTCCTCGCCGAACAGCTCGACCGGGTGCTGCGTGCGCTCGGAGCCATTGCCGCAGGCGAGCGATTCTTTCGGACAGTACTTGTCGCATCCCCAGCAGATCCGCTCGGGGTTCTTGGGATGGATGGGAAACTTCTTTGCCATGGCAAGATGCGAGTGCGTTAATGACCTTGGATGGCGGCGCCGTGCGCCGCGACGATCAGATCCGGATCGTCGGCATGCTCGATGAGGATGCGGCGCACCCGCTCTTGCCACAGCGCCGCAAATTCGCTCAGCTCCTGCCGGGTTGCCAGGCCCGCCAGGATGGAGCGCAACAAGAGCGCGGTGCGCGGATCCGGCGCGACCCGGTTCATCCGCATGGACAACGCCACCGCGGCGCCGTTGTCGAGCCGCTCGAAGCGCACCTCGCCTTCTACCGCGCAGGCGAAATACATCAGGTTCTGGCGCCGGAATTCGCGCCCGATTCCCTTGAAACCGCCCAGCCCGGCCGCGCCCGTGATCAGGCTGACCACGCTGCCGACAACGCCCGTCACGCCGTCGTCGAGCGGCGCGGCAAAACGCACCTGGACGGCGCCGCGTTCGGGCGTCTGCTCCGGATAAAGCATGGCCAGCGCCCGGCGTGTCATCAGGTAGGCGCCGGCGACCGTCGGGCAGGAGTGCCCGGCCAGGCGCACCGCATCGATATAGCGGTACGTGATCATGCCGTCGTGGCAGGCGCCGAGAAATTCGGCGAGACCGTCATGCACGGTGATGACGGGCGCCTGATCGAAAAATGCAGGGTAGTTCATTGTCTTGGCGTCGAACGTGCCGAACCGGGGCGTGCTATCGGATGCGTCGCGGCCGCATCAGCCGCCGCAACTTCCGCAGCACATCCCTGCCGCGCCGTGCGCCGGCTGCCTGACGCCAATGCCGGCTTGCTGCAATACCGTGCGCAATGCCTGGGGCGAGGTGACGTCTTCGTCGAACTCGATCGTGACGCTGCCGCTGGCGGTCGCGATGGCGGCCTTGCGCACGCCCTGGGCGGCATTCAGTACGCGCGCGACATGCATCGCGGCGGCCTCGTCCAATGCCCCTGACAATTGCAATGTTTCTGATTTCATGTCTGTCCTTCACAACGGTTATATCGGCTCGCAGTGCGAGTACGGACTACTCTACCATAAGATTCATTTGAAATGAATCTTTAAATCCGGTATGGTCTTGCCCGCTTCCATTGGAGCCGGGGCAGCCGGGCCGGCGGGCGGCTGCGGTTAAGATATCGGAATTGTCCAATATGCATCGCCTTTCACCGCAATGAAACTCGAATTCGACCTCGCAGAGCTGGAAGCCATGCTCGACACCTGGCGCCAGTCGACCAATCTGGAATTGGCGATGACGGACCAGTTCAAGATCCACATGATGGCCAACCGGCGCCAGATTCTCGAAAACCTGCTGCAGACCGGCAGCGGCTGGGAGCAGCTGCTGCGCTGCGCGCGCCCGCTCGATGGCGGTGACAGGACGGCGCTGGCCGCGCTGCGGGACAAGGTCAAGGCCTTCGTTGCGTGGGCGGCCGCCGAACTGGACGGCCTCGATAGCCTCGATAGCCTCGACTGAAGCGCGGCGGGGAAGGAACGCTATGCCCTATGCGTCCAACGACGGCGCTGGAGCGGCGGCGAGCGGGATCGGCAGCCAGGCGCGCCACCACATTCTGCAAAACGCCCTGGCCGCGCGCGCGGCGCTCCTGCCGCACATTGCATCTTTCCTGCAAGCGGCAGGGCCGGCCTGCGTCACTGGGGCATGCCAAAAAGACATTAAGCATGCTGAAGACAATGCGCCGCACGACTTAAGCACGCCTTAAGATTCGCGCCGGATCATGGCGGCACGCCTACCAAGGAGTTGCCATGAACCTGAATACCTTTCTTCGCTTCCCGCTGCTGCCGTGCGCCGCGCTGGCCGCCGGCCTCGCGGTTTGCGCCGTTCCCGCGGCGGCGGCGACCCCGGCCGAACTGCTGTCGGGTTACGCCGCCCAGGCCGGGGCCTCGCCGTCTCCCGAGCGCGGCAGGCAGTTTTTCGCCAGCCGCCACGGCCATGAATGGGCCTGCGCTTCCTGCCACGGCGAGCAGCCCACGCAGGCCGGCAAGCATGCGGCCACCGGCAAGCCGATCCGCCCGCTGGCGCCGGCTTTCAATCCCGAGCGCTTTGCCGACGCGGCCAAGACCGAGAAATGGTTCCGCCGCAATTGCAACGATGTCGTGGGGCGCGAGTGCACGCCGGCCGAGAAGGCCGATGTGCTGAGCTGGCTGGTCACGCTCAAGCCCTGAGCGCCGCATTATCTTGATGGAGAACCGATCATGACCTTCCGACTACGCCTGTTTCCGCTCTTGACCGCATCCGCCATCGCCGGCGCCGCGCTGGCCGACGACGGGCATCAGGGCAAGCGCGTGCCGCTGCTGCCGAAGTACCAGCAGGAGTGTTCCGCCTGCCACATCGCCTACCCGCCCGGCATGCTGCCGGCGGCGTCCTGGCAGCGCCTGATGAACAACCTGCCGCATCACTTCGGCACCGACGCCTCGCTGGATGCGGCCAGCGTGCAGCAATTGTCGGCCTGGCTTGCCGACAACAGCGCAGGGCGCGCGCGCGCAGAGCCGCCGCAAGACCGCATCACCCGTTCCGCATGGTTCGTGCGCGAGCACGACGAGGTGCCCGCCGCCGTCTGGAAGCGGGCGGCGGTGAAAAGCCCGTCCAATTGCGCCGCCTGCCATACCCGAGCCGACCAAGGAGATTTCAATGAACATGCCGTCCGCATCCCGCGCTGATGCCAGCGCAACCGAACCGCAAGGCCGCCGCATCCTGGTGTGGGACGCGCCGGTGCGCGTCTTCCACTGGCTGCTGGTGCTGAGCTTTGCCGGCGCCTATCTGACCGCCGAGAGCGAGCGCTGGCGCCTGCTGCATGTGACGCTCGGCTACACGATGGCGGGGCTGGTCGCGTTCCGCCTGGTGTGGGGCCTGATCGGCACGCGCCACGCGCGCTTCGCCTCCTTCGTGCGCGGCCCGTCGGCGGTGGCGCGCTACCTGGGCAGCCTGCTGCGCGGCCGGCCCGAGCATCATGCCGGCCACAACCCGGCCGGCGCCCTGGCGATCGTGGCCCTGCTGCTGCTGGCTGCGGGCGTGGCCGCCTCCGGCTGGGCCACCTATAACGAGGTCGCCGGCGACTGGCTGGAAGAGCTGCATGAAGCGATCGCCAACCTCATGCTCGCCCTCGTCGGCATCCACGTCGCGGCGGTCGTGATCAGCAGCCGCCTGCACCATGAAAACCTGGTGCGCGCGATGATTACCGGGCGCAAGACCGGGCAGCCGGCAGAAGGCATCCATAGCGCCTGGCGCAGCGTGGCAGCCCTGCTGCTGGTTGCGGTGCTGGGTTTCTGGTGGCTGCAATGGCAGAGCGCGCCGGCAGCCGACCGTCCGGCCGCGGCAGCCCATGTCGCCGGCGACGATGATTGAGGGCACAACGCACGCGCGCGGCGCTTGAGCTTGCCGGGCCGGCCAATACAATGAGGGAAGATGCTCATCGGACGGCTCATCCATCTTGAAAACCGCCCCGCCAGGTACGCGCACGGTCCGGCAATGGTTCAACCTGCTGGTGATCGCCTGCATCCTGCCGGCGGCCGCCGCCGCCATCCTGCTGCTGTATCACTCTTACCAGCGGGAACGCGCGAGCGTTGAGCGCAGCACGATCGCCACCGCGCGCGCCCTGATGCAGGCGGTCGACCGCGAACTGGCCAGCGCCCAGGGCGCCTTGCAGGTGCTGGCCACCTCGCCCCTGCTGGCCGAGGGCGATCTTGCCGGGTTTTACCGCCAGGCGCAGGAAGCGCTGCATTACCGGCCCGGCATTAACATCCTGCTCAGCGACCGGCATGGCCGGCAACTCTTGAACACCCTGCGGCCGTTCGGCGCTGCCCTGCCGCCCCACGGCAATCCGGCGCAGTTGCAGCGGCTGTTCGATACCGGCCAACCCATCGTTTCCGATCTGTACTACGGGATGGTGGCGCAACGGCCGCTGATCAGCATCGACGTGCCGGTGCGGCGCGGCAATCGCATCGTGTACGACTTGTCGATGGCCGTCGTGCCGGAACAGCTGGACGAGATCCTGCGGCGCCAGCAGCTGCCGCAGAGCTGGCCGGTCGCGATTTTCGACAGCGCCGGCGTGATCGTCGCCCGCACCCGGGAATCGGAGCGATTTGTCGGACAGCAAGGCATTCCATCGCTGCTGCAGCGCATGCGCGAAGTGCCGGAAGACGCTGTCGAGGCCGTCACGCTGGAAGGCATTGCGGCCATCGTCGCCTTCAGCCGTTCCTCGGTCTCCAACTGGGCGGTGGCCATCGGCGTTCCGCGCCGCACCTTGACGGCGGAATTGTGGGCCTCGGTGTCCTCGGTGATTGCCGGCGCCGTGCTGTTGCTGATATCCGGCTTGCTGCTGGCGCGTTTTATTGGCGGCAAGGTCACCCGCTCGGTACAGGCTCTGGTCGAGCCGGCGATGGCGCTCGGCTACGGCAAGCCGATCGTCGTGCCGCCTTTGCAATTGCATGAAGCCAACGACGTCGGCCAAGCCCTGCAGCGCGCCGCGCAGCTGCTGCAGGCGCGCACGGCGGAACGCGACCGCGCCGAACAGGCGCAGCAGCAGATCCGGCAAATCCAGCAGCAGCTCGAACGCAGCGAGGCCCTGCAACGCGCCATTTTCGAGCAGGCGCCGGACGCCATCCTGCTGGTGGCGCTGTCCGGCGCCATCGTGCGCGCCAATGCGGAAGCGGAACGGGTATTCGGATATACCCCGGCCCAATTGCAGCGCATGACGGTGGAAGAGCTGCTGCCGGAAGAGGCGCGGCAACGGCATGCGGCATTGCGCGCCTCCTTCTTCGCCGCGCCGCAGCGGCGCCCGATGGGCAGCGGCATGTGCCTGTCCGGGCGCCGCGCCGACGGCGCGCGTTTTCCGGTGGATGTCATGCTCAGCCCCTTGCATGCGAACGAGGAGCAGCTGGTGATCGCGACGGTGCGCGACGTCACCGAGCAGCGCCGCAACGAGGAAGCCCTGCGCGAAAGCGAAAAGCGCTTCCGCAATACCCTGGAACATGCGCCGATCGGCATGTCCCTCGTGTCGCTCGACGGCCGCTGGCTGGAAGTCAACAACGCCATGTGCGAACTGGTCGGCTACCGCCGCGACGAATTGCTCAAGCGGCGGATCCAGGAAATCACCCATCCGGACGACGTGGAGCGCGACGTCACTTGCGCTGCGCAGCTGCTGCAGGGAGATGTGCGCGTCTATCAGCTGGAAAAGCGCTACATCCACAAGGACGGGCACATCGTTCCCGTGCTGCTGACCCGCTCGCTGCTGCGCGACGACCAGGGGCGGCCGCTGCATTTCATCACCCAGATCGAGGATATCAGCGCGCGCAAGCGCGCGCAGGAACGCCTGACCGCGCTGAACAACCGGCTGGCGCTGGCGACCCAGGCCGGCGGCATCGCGGTGTGGGAACTGGATTTGCGCACCCGGATCTTCTGGTGGGACAAGCGCATGTACGAGCTGTACCAGGTGCAGCCCGAGCAAGACGTCACCAGCGAGCTCTGGTGGCAGCGCATTCATCCCGATCACCAGGAGCGCGTGCGGCGCGAGTTCGACGCCGCGGTGGGCGGCGGCGCGTTCGCCATCGAGTTTCCGATGGTCTGGCCGGATGGACAGCAGCGCATTGTGCGCGCCAAGGCGCTGCTGTCGCGCGATGCCGCCGGCCAGCCGCTTTCCTTGACCGGGGTGTGCTGGGACGTGACCGAAAGCCGGCAGCGGGAAGAAGCGATCCGCATCGCCCTGCGCGAAAAGGAAACCCTGCTCAAGGAACTCTATCACCGCGTGAAAAACAACCTGCAGGTGATCAGCAGCCTGTTCAACCTGCAATTGCATGCGCTGCCGCCGGGCGTCGCGCGCGAAGCCTTGCGCGACGGCGCCAACCGCGTGCGGGCGATGGCACTGGTGCACGAGAAACTGTATCAATCCGGCAATCTGTCCTCGATTGCGCTGGACGACTACATCGCCAGCCTGTGCGCCCAGCTCGGCAACGCCAGCGGCGCCGAGCAGCGCGGCATCGAGATGGCCATCCAGGCCGAACGCATCGAAGTCGGGCTGGAAATCGCCGTGCCCCTGGGCCTGCTGCTCAATGAGCTGATCTCGAACAGCCTCAAGCATGCATTTCCGCAAGGCCGCGCCGGCCGGATCGTCGTGCGCCTGGCGCGCCAATCCGAGGACGCCGTGCATCTTCTGGTGTCCGACGATGGGATCGGTTTTCCGGTGGAATCTTGTCTAACTTCTTCTCATTCCCTGGGTCTAAAGCTGGTGGGCGCGCTCGCCGCGCAACTGGATGGCAAGCTGGACCTGCGGGCCGAGGCCGGCACCCGTGCCAGCCTGGTGTGGCGTCTGGCGCGGCATCCCGAAGGCGGACTGCGCCTGGCCTCCGGTGCCTCATAACAACGTCTCATCACGGGCCAAGGGCAGCCCGGCGGAGAATCGCATGATTGCAGAAAATACAGGCGTCACCGGCCTGGAGCAGGCCTGCAAACCGCCTGCTCCCAGAATCCTGGTGGTGGAGGACGAGGCCATTGTCGCCATGGACCTGGAGGCCCAGCTGCGCGACATGGACTACGACGTGTGCGGCACCACCGACAACGGCATGGATGCGATTGCGCGCGCCTGGGAACAGCGCCCGGACCTGATCCTGATGGATATCGTGCTCAAGGACGCCATGGACGGCGTGGAAGCCGCCGGCCATATCAGCCATGCGCTGCACATCCCGATCCTGTTCCTCACCGCCTACAGCGATGCGGCCACGGTCGAGCGCGCCGCGCAGGCCGCGCCCTACGGCTATCTGACCAAGCCGTTCCAGGCCAGGGAACTGCGCGCGGCGATCGAGGTGGCGCTGTTCAAGGCGCAGCTGGAGCGCCGCCTGCGCGAGTCGGAACAGTGGTTCGCGTCGATGCTGCGCTGCGTGGCCGACGGCGTGGTCGCCACCGACTGCGACGGCCAGGTGCGCTTCATGAACCTGGCGGCCGAGCGGCTGGCCGGCTGGCGCGCCGACGAGGCGCTCGGGCGCGCCGTGGAGGAGGTGGTGCCGCTGCGCGACCGGCGCGCCGGCCGCACGCTGGCTTCGCCGGTGCGGCGCGCGCTGGCCGAGGGCACGGCGGTCGGGGTGGATTTCGGCACCCTCCTGGTCAGCCGCAGCGGCGCGCGCCTGCCGATCGACGACTCGGCCGCGCCGATTCGCGATGGCGATGGCCGCACGCTGGGCGCGGTGGTGGTGTTTCGCGACGTGCGCGAGCGGCTGGAGGCGGAGGAGCGCCTGCGCCAGAGCGAGCAGCGCTTTCGCAACGCCTTCGATTTCGCGCCGGTGGGCATGGCCCTGGTCGGCCTGGACAACCGCTTCTTGCAGGTCAACGGCGCGATCTGCGCCCTGCTGGGACGCTCGCAGGAGGAATTGCTGGGCGCCGATCAGACGCGCTTTTCCATGGCCAAGGAAATCGCGCACGAGCGCAGCCTGCTGTACGAGCTGCTGCTGGGGCAGGCCAGTTCGGTGCAGTTCGAAAAGCGCTACCGCACCAAGGCGGGCGCCGACATCTGGACGCTGGCGAGCGTGTCCCTGCTGCGCCAGAACGACCAGGCGCTGTGCTATCTGTGGCAGGTGCACGACCTCACCGAGCGCAAGAACGCCGAATACCGGCTCGCGCGCCTGGCCCATTACGACCCGCTCACGGGGCTGGCCAACCGCGCCTGGCTGGGCGACGAGATCGAGCGCCAGATCGGGCAGGCGCGCCGCCGCCAGCGGCAGTTCGCGGTGGTGTTCCTCGACATCGACCACTTCAAGCAGGTCAACGACAGCCTGGGGCACGAGGCCGGCGACGAGCTGCTGGTGCAGGTGGCGGCCAAGCTCAAGGCCGCCGTGCGCGAGACCGACTCGGTGGCGCGCCTGGGCGGCGACGAGTTCGTGATCCTGCTGCCGGAGATCCGCTGCGCCGAGGACGTGCTGGTGGTGACCGACAAGGTGCAGGCCGAATGCGCGCGGCCGGTGCGGGTGGCGGACCAGGAAATGAGCATCGGGGTCAGCCTCGGCGTGAGCCTGTTCCCGGACGACGCGCAGGACGCCCGCACGCTGCTCAAGTATGCCGACAGCGCGCTGTACTACGCCAAGGCCGAGGGGCGCAACAACCTGCAGTTCTACCGGCCCGAGCTGACCCGGCGGCTGGAACAGCGCATGAAGCTCGGCAACGGCCTGCGCCTGGCGCTGGAACGCGACGAGTTCGAGCTGCACTTCCAGCCCATCGTGGCGCTGGACGACGGCAGGGTGCTGGCTGTCGAGGCGCTGATCCGCTGGCGCCATCCGCAGCTCGGGCTGCTCCAGCCGGACACCTTCATCCCGCTGGCGGAGGACATCGGCCTGTCGGTGCCGATCGGCGAATGGGTGCTGGGCGAGGCCTGCCGCCAGGCGGCGTCCTGGCCCGGCGCCGGCACCGCGCCCGTCCTCGCGGTCAACGTGTCGCCGCACCAGTTCAAGACCGGCGGCCTGGTGCCGGCGGTCGAGCGCGCGCTGGCCGAAAGCGGCCTGCCGGCGGGCCGGCTGTGCCTCGAAATCACCGAGCGGCTGCTGCTGGAACACACCGAGCAAAACCTGGAGACCATTGCGCAGCTCAAGGCGCTGGGGGCGCGCATCGCCATCGACGACTTCGGCACCGGCTACTCGTCGCTGTCCTACCTCCGCCGCTTCGGCCCGGCCGAACTGAAGATCGACACCTCGCTGGTGCGCAACGTCGCCGTCAATGCCGACGACGCCGCCATCGTGCGGGCGGCGATCGCGATGGCGCACAGCCTGAAGATCGGGGTCGTGACCGAAGGGGTGGAGACGGCGGCGCAGCAGGCGTTCCTGCTGCGCGAGCATTGCGACCTGGCGCAGGGGTATTTCTATCGCCGGCCCTGCCCGGCGGCCGAATTCGGCCAGTGGCTGCGGCAGGGCGGACACGCGGCGTGCTAAAGCGCGCGCGCGATGATTTCCTTCATGATTTCATTGGCGCCGCCGTAGATGCGCTGCACGCGCGCGTCCGCGTACATCTGCGCGATCGGATATTCGAGCATGTAGCCGTAGCCGCCGAACAACTGCAGGCAGCGGTCGACCACCGCGCATTGCAGGTCCGAGATCCAGTACTTCGCCATCGACGCCAGCACCGTGTCCATGCGGCCCTCGATCATGTCGACGATGCAGCGGTCGATGAAGGTGCGCGCCACCGTCGCCTCGGTCTTGACTTCGGCCAGCACGAAGCGCGTGTTCTGCATCTCGATCAGGGCCTGGCCGAACGCGCGGCGCTCGCGCGTGTGCTCGACCGTCAGCTGCAGCGCGCGCTCGATCGCGGCCACGCCCGACACGCCGAGGATGGTGCGCTCGTACGGCAGCTCGGTCATCAGCTGCGCGAAGCCCTGCCCCTCGACGCCGCCCAGCACGTTCTGCGCCGGCACGCGCACGTTGTCGAAGAACAGCTCGCAGGTGTCCTGCCCCTTCTGCCCGACCTTCTCCAGGATGCGGCCGACCTTGAAGCCGGGGCAGTCGCGGGTTTCCAGCAGTATCAGCGACACGCCCTTGGCGCCGGCGGCCGGATCGGTTTTCGCGACCACCAGGATCAGGTCCGCCAGGTAGCCGTTCGAGATGAAGATCTTCGAGCCGTTGAGCACGTAGCCGTCGCCGTCGCGCATGGCGGTGGTGCGGATGCTCTTCAGGTCGGAGCCGGCGCCCGGCTCGCTCATCGCGATCGCCGCCACCATCTGGCCGGACGCCAGCTGCGGCAGGTATTTCTTTTTTTGCTCCTCCGTGCCCTGGTTGAGCAGGTAGTGCGCGACGATCGCATGCACATGGATGCCGAACGCGGTGTCGCCCGCGTACGCCAGCTCCTCGAACACCACGCACTGGTGCGCGAAGCTGCCGCCCGAGCCGCCGTACGCATCGGGGATGTCGGCCAGCAGGATGCCGAGTTCGCCGCCCTTGCGCCACAGGTCGCGGTCCACGTGCTGCTGCTTGCGCCATCTGTCCTGGTGCGGCGTGACCTCGGCGGCGATGAAGCGGCGCACCGCGTCGCGGAAGCTGTCCAGTTCCGGGGTCATCCAGGGGGAGGTGTAGGTCATGTTGTGTCTCCAGGGGTAGTGTTCTTGTTACGTCAGTTCGAGAAAGATGCTCCCTCTCCCGCAGGCGGAGCGGGGGAGTCAATCACCCTGCGCAATACATCGTCACCACGCAAGCCCCGCCCAGCCCGAGGTTGTGCTGCAGCGCCACGCGCGCGCCCTGCACCTGCCGCTCCTGCGCCGTGCCGCGCAGCTGATGCGTCAGCTCGTAACACTGCGCCAGGCCGGTGGCGCCCAGCGGATGCCCTTTCGACAGCAGGCCGCCGGACGGATTGGTCACCACCTTGCCGCCGTAGGTGTTGTCGCCGTCGCACACGAACTTTTCCGCGCCGCCTTCCGGGCACAGTCCGAGCGCTTCATAGGTGATCAGTTCGTTGTGCGCAAAGCAGTCGTGCAGCTCCACCACGTCGACGCCGTCCGGCCCGATGCCGGCGTCCTGGTACACCTTGTGCGCCGCTTCCTGCGCCATGTCGAAGCCGACCAGCCGCATCATGTCGCCCGACGCGAAGGTGCTCGGGCGGTCGGTGGTCATCGCCTGCGCGACGATGCGCACATCCGTCTTCAAGCCACGGCGCTTGGCGAACTCCTCGGACACCAGCACCGCCGCCGCGCCGCCGCAGGTGGGCGGGCAGGCCATCAGGCGCGTCATCACGCCCGGCCAGATCATCGGCGCGTTCATCACGTCTTCCTCGGTGACCACCTGCTTGAACAGCGCGAGCGGATTGTTGGCCGCATGGCGGCTGGCCTTGGCGCGGATCTTGGCAAACGTTTCCAGCTTCGTGCCGTACTTCTTCATGTGGGCGAGGCCCGCGCCGCCGAAGTAGCGCAGCGCCAGCGGAATCTCCGGCATGCCCACCAGCTTGTCGGTGACCGCGTCGAAATCGTCGAACGGCGCCGGCCGGTCGCGGAACACCGACCCCAGCGCGCCCGGGCTCATCTGCTCGAAACCCAGCGCCAGCACGCAGTCGGCCGCGCCGCAGGCGATCGCCTGGCGCGCCAAAAACAGCGCGGTCGAGCCGGTCGAGCAGTTGTTGTTGACGTTGACGACGGGGATGCCGGTCATGCCGACCTGGTAGAGCGCCTTCTGGCCGCAGGTCGAATCGCCGTACACATAGCCGACGTAGGCCTGCTGCACGTCTTCATAGCCGATGCCGGCATCGGCGAGCGCCAGGCGCGCGGCGGCTGCGCCCATGTCGTGATAGCTGGCGCTCGCGCCCGGCTTGGCGAACGGAATCATGCCGACGCCCGAAACAAATACCTTGCCGCTCATGTCTGGTCTCCCCTGGTTGGCCGCAAATTATAGGTCGTCCGACCTAAATCCGGTTTATTATAGGTCAACTGTACGATTCGTCAACGGAATGGGATAATCGCGGCTTATCGAACCTGTCGTCCGGCCATGACTCCTGTCCTGAAAAGCTCGCTCAAGCGGAAAACCTCCAGCACCACGGAAAAGGGCTACGAACGCGCGCGCGACATCCTGCAGGCGGCGCGCGAGATCTTCGCGGCGGAAGGCTACGGCGGGCTGTCGATGCGGCGCGTGGCGGCGCAGGCCGGCATCAGCCTGTCCAACGTCCAGCACTATTACCGCAGCAAGGATGCGCTGGTGGAGGCGGTGCTGCTCGACACGCTCAACCAGTTCCAGGAAAAGATCGACAGCATCACCGCGTCGATGGCCGACGCCTCGCGCGTCGACCAGTTCCTGTCGGCGGTCGACATGTTCCTCGAAGAGCTGGGCGCGCCGCTCATGCGCGGCATGTTCTTCGAATTCTGGGCGCTGGCCACGCGCAATACCTTCGCCTCGACGCTGATGGAGCGCATGCAGGCGCGCGAGCGCAAGGCGATCTTCAACCTGATCCGCGGCATGTCGGGCGCCATCTCGGACCAGGAATACATGGTGCGCGCCGCGCTGATCGTGGCGCAGATCGAGGGCCTGATGCTGTTCCGCGTGCGCAACCGGCCCAAGCGCCCCGAGCTGGAAGGATTGGAGCAGGCGGCGCGCGAGGCGGTGCTGCGGCTGGCCACGCAGCCGTAGCGGCCCATGATTGCTGTCAATACTTGAGATTTCTCGTCGCGTAAAAGAGGACAATCTGCGATGCTGTTGCACGCACGCACAAGACTTGCCGATTAACCACCCACCGGAGCCCGAACGCCATGCCACCCCTGCCGAACCCGCTTGCGTCTGCCGCTGAAACCCTGCCGCCGGCGCCGCCCATTGTGCCGGACGTCGATGGCCGCCCGCGCTTCGGCCGCTTCGCCGGCAGCGTGCGTGACATCGACTGGCGGCGGCTGGCCGCCCCGCATGCGCGCAGCGCCGTCTGGCGCCACTTCCACCACAAGCGCTGGCAATACGTCGCGCTCGCCACCGAGGAACTGTTTTGCGGGGTTGCGATGGTCGATCTCGGCTGGACCAATACCGCGTTCGCCTATGCGTTCGACCGCAAGCGGCGGGCGGAAGTCGCGGGCTATTCGCAGAACGGCTTGCCGGGGCTGGGCGCGCAAGTCGCCGCGCATCCGGGCGGCGACAGCACCTTCGGCTGGCCGGGCGCCCGCATCCGCTACCGCGCGCAAGAGGGCCGGCACCAGCTCAGCCTGCGCTGCCGCGGCTTCGAGATCGACGCCGAATTCGCCGCCGGCGACGCGCCCTTGCTGCTGGCGGTCGGCCCGATCGCCGGCGGTTCGGTGCATGCGACCCAGAAGTCGGGCGGCATGCCGCTGACAGGCGAGGTGCGCACTGCCCATCGCCGCTACCGGCTCGACGGCGGCGTGGCCAGTTTCGACTATTCCAACGGCCTGCTCGCGCGCGAAACCTCATGGCAGTGGGCGTCCGCGCACAGCCTGGAACTCGGCTTCAACCTGCAGGCGGGCTACTTCGGCAATCACGAAAACGCGCTGTGGCTGGACGGGCAGCTGATCCCGCTGGGCGCGGCGCGTTTCGACTACGACCGCGCCAATCCGCTCGCGCCCTGGCATATCCGCACCGAAGACGGCTTGCTCGACCTGCAGTTCATGCCCGAGGGGGCGCGGCGCGAAAACAAGAACCTGCTGGTCGCCGCATCGCGCTACATCCAGCCGATCGGCAGCTTCTCCGGCTGGGCGCGGTCCGGCCCCGACGCGCCGCCGCGCAAAATCGAACGGCTGGCCGGCGTCACCGAAGACCATTATTCGCGCTGGTAGCCTCGCTGGCAGGCTATTTCCTGAAAATCCACAGCAGCAGCGACGCCAGCACCGATAGCACGATGCTGGTCATGATCGGGAAGTGAAAGCTGAAGCCTTCCCGCACGACGTTGATGTCGCCGGGCAGGCGGCCGAAGGGCAGCTTCGACAGCCACGGCCAGGCCAGGCCCGCGATCAGCAGGATCAGTCCGGTAACGACAAGAAAGCGCTGCATGATAAACCCTCGCTGTGTCCTCCGCACCGGATTGGATGCGGCGTTGCGCCTATCATTCCCGTTCCGGCGCATCTGCGTCAAGGATTTGCTTTGCAGACAATGGGATACTTGGTACGGATCTTGAAAGCCGTGCCCGCAATCCGCAACTGAAAACTGGTGTATTTGTCCCGGAGTCGCCATGGAACGTCAGCTGAAAATCAATCTCTGGTATCTCGCCTTTGCCCTGTTCGGCGTGCTGTTGCTGCGCGATGTCTGGTTGATGAGCCGCCAGGTCGAGGCGCTGCCCTACAGCCAGTTCATCCAGGAGTTGAAAGAGGGAAATGTCAACGAGATCGCGGTCGATCCCAACTTCATCCGCGGCACGCTGCGCCGCCCGCTGAAGGAAAACGGCCCGACCGAGTTCGTCACCACGCGCGTGGAAACCGATCTGGCGCGCGACCTCGCGCAATACAACGTCAAGTTCACCGGCGTCGTGCAAAACACGCTGTTGCGCGACGTGCTCGGCTGGGTGGTGCCGGTGGCGATCTTTTTCGGGCTGTGGATGCTGGTGATCCGCAAGATGGCGGAAAAGAACGGGCTCGGCGGCGGTTTGTTGTCTATTGGCAAGAGCAAGGCCAAGATCTATGTCGAAACCGACGTGCGCACCAGCTTCGACGATGTCGCCGGGGTGGACGAAGCGAAGGAAGAGTTGCGCGAGGTGGTCAACTTCCTGAAGGACCCGCAGCGCTACGGCCGGCTCGGCGCGCGCGTGCCCAAGGGCGTGCTGCTGGTGGGGCCGCCCGGCACCGGCAAGACCATGCTGGCGCGCGCGGTGGCGGGCGAGGCGGGCGTGCCGTTCTTCTCGATTTCCGGCTCGGAATTCGTCGAGATGTTCGTCGGCGTGGGCGCGGCGCGCGTGCGCGACCTGTTCGAGCAGGCGCGGCAGAAGGCGCCCGCGATCATCTTCATCGACGAGCTCGATGCGCTGGGGCGCGCGCGCAATTCCTACGGCGTGGGCGGCCATGACGAAAAGGAGCAGACCTTGAACCAGCTGCTGGCCGAACTCGACGGCTTCGACCCCTCGTCCGGCCTGGTGCTGCTGGCCGCGACCAACCGGCCGGAAATCCTCGACCCGGCGCTGTTGCGCGCCGGCCGCTTCGATCGCCAGATCCTGGTCGACCGGCCGGACAAGACCGGGCGGCTGGCGATCCTGAACGTGCATATCCGGAAAATCAAGACCGCGCCGGACGTGGACCGCGAAAAGATCGCCGCGCTCACCCCCGGCTTTTCCGGCGCCGACATCGCCAACCTGGTCAACGAGGCGGCGCTTTTGGCCACGCGGCGCGGGCGCGACGCGGTGACGATGGACGACTTCAACGGCGCGATCGAGCGCATCGTCGCCGGCCTGGAAAAGAAGAACCGCCTGCTCAATGCGCAGGAGCGCAGGATCGTCGCGCACCACGAGATGGGCCATGCGCTGGTGGCCATGTCGCTGCCCGGCACCGACCCGGTGCACAAGGTGTCGATCATCCCGCGCGGCGTGGGCGCGCTCGGCTACACGCTGCAGCGCCCGACCGAGGACCGCTTCCTGATGACGCGCGAGGAGCTGGAGCGCAAGATGGCGGTGCTGTTGGGCGGGCGCGCCGCCGAGCAGATCGTGTTCGGCCACCTGTCGACCGGCGCCGCCGACGACCTGGTGAAGGTCACGGATATTGCGCGCAGCATGGTCACGCGCTACGGCATGGACAAGAAGCTCGGCAACCTCGCGTACGAGGAGGAGCGGCACGCGTTCCTCGGCGTCGAGCAGATCGAGCGGCGCGCGCGCAACTATTCCGAACAGACCGCGCGCGAGATCGACTGCGCGGTGCGCGAGATCGTGGATGCGGCGTATGCGAATGCGCTGGATATCCTCACGCGCCGGCGCCGCCTGCTGGAGCAGGCGGCGGCCCGCCTGATGGAAAAGGAAACCCTGGGCGAGGAAGACCTCGCGAGCCTGCGCGAGGCGATGCCGGCGGCGGCCTGAGGCGCTCAGGCGAGCGGGACATGCGGTTTTATGCGATGCATTGCGGAGATTGACAATCGGGTTCTGCCACGTTCGTGACGACGTGTCCGTCGGGACCCGCCTGCACATCCGTCGGGGCTGCGGCGTGGCAGGGAGCGTGCCAACGCGGCCTCCGTGGCGGAGGCTAAAGTGAAGCTAGCCGCCAGCCCGCTTGCGGGCGGTCCGTGTTGAGCGAGAAATTAAAGGCTTGTCATAGGTTTCCACGTAGGCATCAATGAGTTTCCGAATCATCCGTTGATACTGTGTGTGATGTTTCGCCGCTTCGGACTTAAAGAACTCGATGCTCTTCTTGCTGAGGGCAATGGTGACTTTTACGCCCTCTTCGCGAAATGCCAGCTCCTCCGGCGGAGGCAGAAAATCCCGAATGACTTTCGCCTCAATCGGTTCATCGGTGTATTTAATTTTCGCGTTCATAAATGGCCTTTCCTTTCCGCCAGTAGCCGGCACGAAAGATGCGGATCAGATTGCCACGATAAGTAAAGCGGACAGTCAGAACACCGCCATTCACTACGCCAAAGCAAAAGTAGCGTTTCTCCGTTTTACTATGAGCAAGATCTTCCGCAATAACTCGATTGGGATCAGCGAAGGCGTACTGTGCCAGAGAAGGCGTACTGTGCCAGAGAAAACGGCACGCCATGCTTCGTTTGGTTTTCCGCGTCCTTGTCTGGATCCCATTCAAATCTTGTTTTTGTCATCAGGCCAGTCTAGAGCCTGTTATGAACTGTCGCAGGGGGCGCGCAGCGCCAGGAACAGGCTGA
>OFCW01000146.1_pt1 | contig 27607 bp, 28 predicted proteins | sample 1520951 | NCBI WGS metagenome assembly OFCW01 (sample SAMEA4349680, study PRJEB24078) | microbial mat metagenome | biome: Terrestrial Biome; feature: Habitat; material: Microbial Mat | place: India | collected 2012-06-12 | depth 10 m | reverse complement strand
ACCCGAATGTCATGACCACCAATCCGGAAATTTACAGAAAAGAGGTTGCACAATCTGATCGCCAGCCTTCTCGCCTTTGCCCAACTTGCCCGTGCCGAAGTCATCGACATCGACAACACCCAGCTCGAAAAACTGCGCCAGAGCGGCGTGCCTGTCATCGACATCCGCCTGCAAACCGAATGGGAAGAGACCGGGATCGTCGCCGGGAGTACCTTGCTCACCTTCTTCGATGCCCAGGGAAAATATGATGCCGCCGCCTGGCTGGCAAAGGTCAAGTCCATTGCCAAACCAAACGAACCGGTCATCGTGATTTGCCGAACCGGCAACCGCACCAAGCCGGTCAGCCAGTTCCTGTCACGACAAGCTGGTTACACCACCGTGTACAACGTCCGACAGGGCATCAAGGGCTGGATTAGCGCCGGCGGACCTGTCATACCGGCCAGCCAGAGCATCGCCGCATGCAAGGCAGCGAAAACCTGCTGAGACACCCCGTTGACCGCAAACGCTGCGCCAGCTGCGAACGCTGGGGCGGATTCCGGCAAGCAGGCAGCGCCCCGGATCATGTGCTGATCGAGGCAGAAACCAGCACCGGCCTTTGCCAGGGCGGCCCCTGGGATGGTTCGGAACGTCGGGCGCGGTCGGCCTGTGGACACTGGAGAAGCTGGACACCCGATCCGGCCGAAACGCGAAATCAGCTGCAAGCCCTCGCTTGATTGGCGTGCCCGGAGGGACTCGAACCCCCGACCTGCTGCTTAGAAGGCAGCTGCTCTATCCAGTTGAGCTACGGGCACTTGAGGGTGATGCGAAGAGGAATTGGTCGGGGCGGTGGGATTCGAACTCACGACCCTCTGCTCCCAAAGCAGATGCGCTACCAGACTGCGCTACGCCCCGACACGGGAAGGTGCATTCTACCATCACCGGGAAAGGCGTGCCAGATCAGGCAACTGTCTTTACCGAAGAAACAAACCTTGCCTCGATTTCGCCTTCATGATATTTAATCGCTTTTTCGTCATCAGGCGCACAAGGCACAAGAACATGGCAGAAGAACTGCTCCACAAGCACTTCACTCCCTACCAGCCCAAGGCAGGCGAGGAGTACATGAGCAACAAGCAACTGGCTCACTTCCGCAAGATTCTCGAAGCAATCAAGAAGGAGTTGAGCGAGGATATCGACCGCACCGTCCACACCATGCAGGACGAGGCGACGGTTTTTGCCGACCCGAACGACCGGGCCAGCCAGGAAACCGACATGGCCATCGAACTGCGCAACCGCGACCGTGAGCGCAAGCTGATCAAGAAAATCGACGAAACCCTGGGCCGCATCGAGAGTGGCGATTACGGTTTCTGCGACAAGTGCGGCGTCGAGATCGGCATCAAGCGCCTGGAAGCCCGCCCGACGGCGACCCTGTGTATCGATTGCAAGACGCTCGACGAACTCAAGGAAAAACAGATGGCCAAATAAGGTCATTGCCTGCCAAGGAAGGCTTGCTGACCCAGCAAGCCAAGCAATGAAAAGGGCACCTCGCGGTGCCCTTTTTGCATTCGGAGAGAAAGCTCCTTATTGCTGCTGTTGCTGCTGTTGCTGAGTCACAGCCTCCGGTGCGGCAGCGGCGCCCTCTTCCTCGGCCACGGCCTTCATCGACAGCTTGACGCGGCCACGGTCATCGGTTTCGAGAACCTTGACGCGCACGACCTGGCCTTCCTTGACGTAGTCCTCGACCTTGTTGACGCGCTCCTTGGCGATCTGCGAAATGTGCAGCAGGCCATCCTTGCCCGGCAACACCTGAACGATGGCACCGAAATCAAGAATCTTCAGCACCGTGCCTTCGTAGATCTTGCCAATCTCGACTTCCGCCGTAATGGCATCGATACGGGCGCGAGCAGCGGCGGCAGCGTCGCCGGAGGTAGCGGCGATGGTGATCGTGCCGTCGTCCTGAATGTCGATGGTGGTGCCGGTTTCCTCGGTGATGGCGCGAATCACGGCGCCACCCTTGCCGATCACGTCGCGGATCTTTTCCGGATTGATCTTGAAGGTATAGAGACGCGGTGCGTAGGCGGACATCTCTTCACGGTGGCCGGTCACGGACTGCTGCATCAGACCGAGGATGTGCATGCGGGCTTCCTTGGCCTGGGCCAGTGCAACCTGCATGATTTCCTTGGTGATCCCCTGGATCTTGATATCCATCTGCAGGGCCGTCACCCCCTCGGTGGTGCCGGCGACTTTGAAGTCCATGTCACCGAAGTGATCTTCGTCGCCCAGGATGTCGGTCAGCACCGCAAAGCGGTTGCCCTCCTTGATCAGGCCCATGGCGATACCGGCCACGTGCGCCTTGAGCGGCACACCGGCATCCATCAGCGCCAGGCAGCCGCCGCAGACGGAAGCCATCGACGACGAACCGTTGGACTCGGTGATTTCGGAGACGACACGCATCGAGTACGAAAAATCCTCCGGCTTCGGCAGCACGGCGAGCAGCGCACGCTTGGCCAGACGGCCGTGCCCGATTTCACGACGCTTCGGCGAACCGACACGGCCGCATTCCCCGGTCGCGTACGGCGGCATGTTGTAGTGCAACATGAAACGGTCACGATACTCGCCGGCCAGTGCATCGATGATCTGCTCGTCACGGTTGGTGCCCAGCGTGGCGACAGCCAGGGCCTGGGTTTCACCGCGGGTGAACAGGGCCGAACCGTGGGTACGCGGCAGAACGCCGGTCCGCATGGTGATCGGACGCACGGTGCGGGTGTCACGACCATCGATACGCGGCTGGCCGGACAGGATGCGGCCCCGTACGATGGCCGCTTCCATTTCGAAGAACAGGTTGCCAACCGTGTTGGCATCCGGCGCGCCTTCTTCGCCGGTGCACAGGGTAGCCACCGCTTCGGCGGAAAGCTCCTTGACGCGCTGGCTACGGGCCTGCTTGGAGGTAATGCTGTAGGCCTCTTCGAGGCGGGCACCCACCAACTCCTTCAGGCGGGCCACCAAGGCTTCGTCCTTGGCCGGCGGTTGCCAATCCCACTCCGGCTTGCCCGCTTCCTCGACCAGTTCGTTGATAGCGTTGATCGCCTTCTGCATTTCGGTATGACCAAAAACCACAGCGCCGAGCATGACATCTTCCGGCAGTTCCTTGGCTTCGGATTCGACCATCAGGACGGCTGCCTCGGTGCCGGCGACGACGAGGTCGAGTTGGGTATCCTTGAGCTGAGTGGCGGTCGGGCACAGCACGTACTGGCCATTGATGTAGCCGACGCGGGCGGCGCCGATCGGGCCGTTGAACGGGATGCCGGAGATCGCCAGTGCGGCGGAAGCACCAATCATGGCCGGGATGTCGGCATCGATTTCCGGGTTCAGCGAAATGACCGTCGCAACAACCTGAACTTCGTTATAAAAACCGTCCGGGAACAACGGGCGGATCGGACGGTCGATCAGGCGGGAAGTCAGGGTTTCCTTTTCCGAAGGACGGCCTTCGCGCTTGAAGAAACCGCCGGGGATACGGCCGGCAGCGTAAACCTTTTCCTGGTAATCGACGGTCAGCGGGAAGAAATCCTGACCGGGCTTGGCGCTCTTGGCGCCGACGACGGTGACCAGAACGACCGTCTCTTCCATCGACACCACCACGGCGCCGCTCGCCTGACGGGCGATTTCACCGGTTTCAATCGTCACCTGGTGATCGCCATAGGCGAAGGTTTTTTTCACGACATTAAACATGTACTTCCTTTCACACTCATCACATTAATCAACAATAACAACAACTTACAACAATAAAACAACGGTGCTGCAAAAACGAAAAAAGCGGCCGGGATGATCCGGGCCGCCTTTTTTCCAATCTCGGCTGAATTACTTGCGCAGGCCAAGCTTGGTAATCAGGGTGCGATAACGCTCGATATCCTTGCCCTTCAGGTAGTCGAGCAATTTACGACGCTGCGAAACCAGGCGCAGCAGGCCGCGGCGGGAATGATGATCCTTGGTGTGCTCCTTGAAGTGCGGCTGCAGGTCGTTGATACGAGCGGTCAACAGCGCGATCTGAACTTCCGGAGAACCGGTGTCACCCTTGGACTGGGCGAATTCGGCGACGATACTCGCCTTGTTTGCAGTGGTCATTGCCATGTCAAACTCTCTTTCGTTGTTGCGACGCCGCCCCAGTTTGATAGAGCCAGCGCCAGTTGGAAAACCGTCCAGGACGGAAAACTGGAATTATAGCAGATCAAGCGACCAACTGCACCAGCCTCTTCGGCCAGAGCAAGCCCCCCGGACCCGGCTCACCCACGCCCAGCAGGCGCCCGTCGACATAGACACGCAGCTTGCCCTGCAAGCCGCTGGGTAGGGCAACCGGATTGCCATGACTGAAGCGGTTTGCTTCTAGTGCGGCAAGATGCACCGCCGGCAACGACTGCAGCAAGGCGTCGACCGGCTGCAAATGGGCAAGGCGCCCCGCTTCGTCCTGCATTTCCAGTTGCTTCAGCGTCACGCTGCGATCGAGCACCAAATCACCTACCCGGGTCCGCCGCAAGGCTGTCAGGTGGGCGCCACACCCGAGTGCCTCACCGATATCGGCAGCCAGGACACGGATATAGGTTCCCTTGCTGCAGGAAACGCGCAGGCGCAGCACATCACCCGCCAAGCCAAGCATGTCGAGCGCATGGATCGTGACCTCCCGCGCCTCCCGCTCGACTGCGATGCCTTGCCTCGCCAGTTCGTACAACGGACGTCCGTCACGCTTGAGGGCGGAATGCATGGGAGGAATCTGTCGAATGGGACCGGTGAAGCGCGGCAACAAGCGCTCGACGTCGGCAACGGACACCGTGACCGCCGTGCGGGTCAGCTCTGTGCCCTCGGCATCGCCTGTATCCGTCGTGACCCCCAGTTTGACATCGGCTTCGTACGTCTTGTCGGCATCGAGCAGATCGGCCGAAAACTTGGTAGCCTCACCAAAACACAAGGGCAACAATCCGGTCGCCATCGGGTCCAGCGTTCCGGTATGCCCCCCCTTGGCTGCCGAAAACAGGCGACGCGCCTTTTGCAAGGCATCGTTCGATGTCATGCCCGGGGCTTTGTCGAGCAAAAGGATCCCGTTAACCTGCCTCCAGGTTTTCTTGACCTTGGGCTGCATGGTGGAAAGTTATTCGTTCGGGGTCTGATCGGACAACGCGTTGGCCTGGTCAATCAGTTGCGACAGGCTGGAACCGCGCTCCAACGAATTGTCATACACGAAGTGCAGTTCGGGCAGCGTGTGAATATGGATACGGCGCCCCAGTTCGCGGCGCAGAAAGCCGGAAGCCCGCTTCAGGCCACGCTCGATATCCGCCAGATGGTCGGAATTGAGCGTGGTGAAGAAGACCTTGGCATGGGCGTAATCCGGCGTCAGCTCGACCGCAGTCAGGCTGATCATCCCGACACGCGGATCCTTCAGCTCGGTGCGAATCAGATCGGCCAGGTCGCGGCGCACTTGCTCCGCGACCCGGTCACTGCGTTGAAATCCTCGGGACTGCTTCTTCATTACAGCGAACGAGCCACTTCCTGGATTTCGTAAACTTCGAGCTGGTCGCCAACCTGGATATCGTTGTTACCCCGCAACGACAGACCGCACTCGAAGTTGGAGCGTACTTCCTTGACGTCGTCCTTGAAGCGCTTGAGCGAGTCGAGTTCACCATCCCAGAGCACGACGTTGTTGCGCAACAGGCGGACGCGGGAAGAACGCTTGACGACTCCCTCCAGCACGTAGCAACCGGCAATCGTGCCAACCTTGGAAATGTGGAAGACCTGGCGAATCTCCACCATGCCGGTAACCTGCTCGCGCTTTTCGGGCGCCAGCATTCCGGACAGGGCAGCCTTGACTTCATCCACCGCATCGTAAATCACGTTGTAGTAGCGGATATCGACGCCAAAGTTTTCGGCCAGCTTGCGTGCGCCTGCATCGGCCCGGATGTTGAAGCCAATGATGACGGCACCGGAAGCCTGCGCCAGGTTGACATCGGATTCGCTGATCGCACCGACCGCGCCATGCACGACCTGAACGCGAACTTCGTCGGTCGACAGCTTCTGCAAGGTCTGCACCAGCGCCTCCTGCGAACCCTGCACGTCGGCCTTGACGATGAGCGGCAGGGTCTTGACCTCGCCCTCCTCCATCTGCTGGAACATGTTCTCCAGCTTGGCGGCCTGCTGCTTGGCCAGTTTGACGTCACGGAACTTGCCTTGACGGAACAGGGCAATCTCGCGCGCCTTCTTCTCGTCGTTCAGGACAATGGCCTCCTCTCCGGCTGCCGGAACATCGGCCAGGCCGAGAATTTCGACCGGAATCGACGGACCGGCCTCGCTGATCGGCTTGCCGTTCTCGTCCAGCATGGCGCGCACCTTGCCGAACACCTGCCCGGCCAGCACGACGTCGCCCCGCCGCAGCGTACCGGACTGGACCAGCATGGTTGCCACCGCACCCCGCCCCTTGTCGAGACGGGCCTCGATGATCAGCCCCTTCGCCGGCGCATCCTTCGGCGCTTTCAGTTCAAGAATTTCTGCCTGCAGGAGCACCTGCTCAAGCAATTCGTCTATACCGGTACCTTTCTTGGCCGACACCGGGCAGAACGGCGAATCGCCGCCGTACTCTTCCGGAATCACGCCTTCCGCCACCAACTCCTGCTTGACACGCTCGGGATTGGCATCTGGCTTGTCGATCTTGTTGACAGCCACGACCAAGGGCACACCAGCCGCCTTGGCATGGTGAATGGCCTCCTTGGTCTGCGGCATCACGCCGTCGTCAGCCGCAACCACCAGAATGACGATGTCGGTCGCCTTGGCACCACGCGCCCGCATGGCCGTGAAGGCCTCGTGACCCGGGGTATCGAGGAAGGTGATCATGCCACGGCCGGTTTCGACGTGATAAGCGCCGATGTGCTGCGTAATGCCGCCAAATTCACCGGCCGCCACCTTGGCACGGCGGATGTAGTCGAGCAGCGAGGTCTTGCCATGGTCGACGTGCCCCATGACCGTGACCACCGGCGCCCGCGGTTCAAGCGGAATATCCTTGTGCTCGACATTCTCCTCGAGGAAGGCATCCGGGTCGTCCAGCTTGGCGGCGACCGCCTTGTGGCCCATCTCCTCGACGACGATCATCGCCGTTTCCTGATCCAGCACCTGATTGATGGTGACCATCGAACCCATCTTCATCATCGCCTTGATGACTTCGGTCGCCTTCACGGCCATCTTGTGGGCCAAGTCGGATACCGAGATGGTTTCGGGCACATGCACCTCGCGGGTAATCGGTTCGGTCGGCGCCTGGAAGCTGCCCTGACCTTCGTCCGACTTGGACGATTTCTTGTGGCCATGGCGATTGTCCTTCCAGCCACCGGCACCGTCGCCCCCACGGGTCTTGATGCCGGGCTTCTTCTTGCCATCATCTGCCGAACGGCCGCCCTTTTCTCCCTTCTTGAGGCCGGCATCCGGCTTCTTGTGCAGCGTTCCCTTCTCGCCTTCGCCAACCTTGGCCTGGGCGGCAGCCTGCTGCTTGGCCTGCTCGGCCACCTTGGCCGCCGCCGCAGCGGCTTCCGCCTGCTGGCGCATGAGCGCCAACTGGGCTTCGCGGGCCTGCTTTTCCTTCAACTCCCGCTCCTGGATTTCACGCAGGCGGTTGCGACGACGGGCCTCCTCTTCGCGGGCCTTGAGCTCCTTTTCGCCGATGATCGCCGCACGGTCGAGAACCGGTGCCGGCGCAGGCTTGGCCGGCACTTCGACCACCGCTTCCTTGACGACCGGTTCCGGCTCCGGTACCGCCTCGACAACCGGCTCCGGTTCGGGAACGACCACCGGCTCGGGGACGACCTCGACCACCGGTTCGACCACCGGCTCCGGGGCGACCTCGACAATCGGCGCAGGCACCGGCTCAGGCGCCACATCGGCCGATTGTTCGACGATGTCATCGCGCTTGACGAGGACGCGCTTCTTGCGAACCTCGACCTGCACGGTACGGGCCCGACCTTGGGCATCGGTCGCCTTGATTTCCGAGGTCTGCTTGCGGGTCAGAGTGATCTTGGTCTTCGACTCGTCGCCGTGCGAACGGCGCAGGTAGTCGAGAAGCTTCGCCTTGTCCTGATCGGTCAGGGTATCGTTGGCACCTCCCTTGCTGACCCCGGCCTTGCTCAACTGTTCGAGCAGGGCCGCGAGCGGCATTTTGAGTTCAACGGCAAATTGTGAAACTGTTGTTGCGGACATACTTTGCTACCTCCCGCTCACTCGAACCAGTGAGCCCGTGCCTTCAGAATGAGTTCCTTGGCACGCTCGTCGTCGATGCCGGTCATTTCGGTCAGTTCATCGACCGCCAGTTCCGCGAGGTCGTCGCGGGTCTTGACGTCGTGTTCGGCCAACTTGGCGGCCAGTTCCTTGGTCATGCCTTCAAGACCGATCAGATCCTCCGAAACGCTTTCCAGCTTCTCCTCGGTTGCGATGGCCTCGGTCAGCAGCACATTGCGGGCGCGATTGCGCAGCTCGTTGACGATCTCCTCGTCCAGCCCGTCGATTTCCAGCATTTCGGCCAGCGGCACGTAAGCCACCTCTTCCAGGGTCGAGAAGCCTTCGTCAATCAGCAAATCGGCGAGCTCTTCGTCGATATCGAGCTTTTCCATGAAGGTGACGCGCGTCACGGCATGTTCGGCTTCGGACTTCTTGGCCGACTCGTCCTGCGTCATCAGGTTGATCGTCCAGCCGGTCAACTCGGAGGCCAGACGAACGTTCTGGCCGCTGCGCCCGATGGCGATGGCGAGGTTGTCCTCGTCCACGACAACGTCCATGGCGTGCTTTTCTTCGTCAACGACGATCGAGGAGACCACGGCCGGAGACAGGGCACCGATCACAAACTGGGCCGGATCGGCCGACCACAACACAATGTCGATATTCTCGCCACCGATTTCGTTGCGCACGGCAGTAACCCGCGAACCGCGCAGGCCGACACAGGTTCCGATCGGATCGACGCGCGGATCGTTCGACTTGACGGCGATCTTGGCGCGCAGCCCCGGGTCGCGGGCACAGGCTTTCAGCTCCATCAGGCCGTCGGCGATTTCCGGAACTTCCAGCTCGAACAGCTTGATGACGAATTCCGGCGCCGTGCGCGACAGGATGATCTGAGGGCCGCGCGCATTGCGGTCGATGCGCAGCAGGTAGGCCTTGACACGGTCCCCGATGCGCAGATTCTCCTTCGGGATCATCTGCTCGCGCGGCAGCAGGGCCTCGATCTTGCCCGCTTCAATGATGGCGTTGCCCCGCTCCATGCGTTTGATCGTACCGGACACGATATGCTCGCCGCGGCTCAGGAAGTCGGAGAGGATCTGCTCGCGCTCGGCGTCGCGAATTTTCTGCAGGATGACCTGCTTGGCGGCCTGGGCACCGATACGGCCAAAGTCGATCGGCTCCAGCGGCTCTTCCAGATAATCGCCCGCCTCGACATCGGGGTCTTCCTTGCGCGCTTCCGACAGCGGCACCTGCAGGTATTCGTTGACGTACTCTTCGTCGGGAACCACCTGCCAGCGACGGAAGGAGTCGTAGTTACCCGTATTGCGATCGATCGAAACGCGCACCTCGGCCTCGTCGTGGATACGCTTTTTCGTCGCGGAAGCGAGCGCCAGCTCAAGGGCACCGAAAACGATTTCCTTGGCGACGTTCTTTTCGCGGGCCAGTGCATCGACCAGCAGCAACATTTCACGGCTCATGGGCTAAAACCTCCTAGTCCTTCAGTCGAATCGGGGCACCAGGCGTGCCTTCTCGATATTGGTAAATTCCAGTTCCACATCATCCTTTTCCAGGCGCAAGCCGACCTTGCCATCCCGGCAGCCGAGCAGTTGCCCCTGGAAATTGCGGCGCCCGTTCTGCGGAATGCGCAGCTTGATCTGAATATCCTGACCAGCGAAGCGTGCGAAATCCGCCTCCTTTTTGACGACGCGATCCATCCCCGGCGAGGAGATCTCGAGGCGATCGAAATCGACATTCTCGACCTCGAACAGACGCGTCAGCTGGTTGGAAACCTTAGCGCAATCCTCGACATCGACACCGTTTTCCTTGTCCGGCGCATCGATGAAGACGCGAATCGTGCGGCCGCGCGGCGACAACTCGACATCGACGAGTTCATAGCCCATACCGACAACGGTGGTTTCCAGCAGCGTATTTAAATCCATGGCCACAAATAAAAAATGGGCGAAACGCCCACCTTGAGAAAACAAAGATGCCCTACCCCAAAAGAGCAGGAGGAACAAACCCGTGAATTATAACGGATTTATTCCTCCCCGACAATCCATTCAGGAAGTCTCCGGCCCTTTCTGGTGGCCTGGCGCGGTCTTGGCCAGCTCGCGCAGCAGGGCCCTCACCTCATCCTCGCTCAATTCGTACGAGCGGCCCCGCTTCAGTTGCGGCGGCAGAACGAAGGGGCCATAGCGAACCCGGATCAGGCGGCTGACCGTGCAGCCAACAGCCTCGAACATACGCCGCACCTCACGGTTTCGCCCTTCGAACAGGGTGACGCGGTACCACTTGTTCGCCCCCTCGCCCCCGGCATCAACCAGGCTGGCGAAGCTGGCCAGGCCGTCCTCCAGCGCGACGCCATCGAGCAATTGCTGCTGCGCCTCCGGAGTCAGTTCCCCCAGCACACGGACAGCGTATTCACGCACCAGCCGGGAACTCGGATGCATCAGCTTGTTGGCCAGCTCACCGGAAGTGGTAAACAGCAACAGGCCCGAGGTGTTGAAATCAAGGCGGCCGACGTTGATCCAGCGCCCGCCGCGCATGCGCGGCAAGGCGGCAAAGACCGAAGGCCGGCCGTCCGGGTCGTCGCGCGAAACGATCTCGCCTTCCGGCTTGTGGTACATCAGCACGCGCGGCGGGCGCGAACTGCCAGTAAAACGGATGTTGATCAGGCGACCGCCAACCTTGACCCTGTCGCTTGGCACGACGGATTGTCCGATGGTGGCGACGACACCATTGACGCTGACCTTGCCGGCAGCGATCCACTCTTCCATTTCGCGGCGCGAACCGACGCCGGCTTCGGCCAGCACCTTTTGCAGGCGAACCGGCTTGGCCTCGGCAAGCGGACGGCCGTCGCGGGCGATCTGGCCGCGATTGGCCCGGCCACCGGTGTTGGGCGCCGGTTTGCGGCGGGAAACGGGTTTCGCGGCCGGCACGTCGATCACCGGGGAGTCCCGGCGCGGGCCACGCCCGCGGCTCGGTTGATCGGCCCCCGCGGGCTTATTTGGCGATGGGCGGAAGGGGGTGCGTTTATTGGTCATTGTTCCAGTTCCAGTGTCTGGCTGATTTGTTCAAGCGGTGGCAGTTCGCTGACGCTGCGCAGGCCAAGATCATCAAGGAACTGCCGGGTGGTGGCAAACAACGCCGGCCGGCCCGGTGTTTCGCGGTGGCCGACAACGTCGATCCAGCCACGCTCCTCCAGGGTCTTGATGACATTGGCATTGACTGCCACGCCGCGAATTTCTTCAATGTCGCCGCGCGTCACGGGTTGACGATAGGCGATGATGGCGAGGGTTTCCAGTACGGCACGCGAGTATTTCGGCGGGCGCTCGGGATTGAGGCGTTCGAGATAGGGGAGATACTCGGCCCGGGTCCGAAAACGCCAGCCGGAAGCGACCTGCACCAGTTCGACCGGCCGGTCGGCCCACTCCTCGCGCAACTGGTCGAGCAGTTTGCGCAGGATATCGGTCGACAATTCCTCGTCGAACATCTTTTTCAGGTCGCTTGGCATCAGCGGCTCGCGTGCCGCGAGCAACGCCGCCTCAAGTACTTTCTTGACCAGGCTCGGCTCCATCGCCCTCCTCCAGGACCGCTTCCGGTTCACCGGCATTCAAATTGATGTAGATCGGCGCGAAGGCTTCGGTCTGCGTGATGCGGATCATCTTTTCCCGCCCCAGTTCGAGCATGGCCAGAAAATGCACGACCAGGCCCGGTGGCCCCATGTCAATGTCGAACAGGGTTTCGAACTGCACAAAGCCCCCCCTCTCCTGCAGGGTGCGCAGAATGATGCCCATGTGCTCGCGTACCGACAGTTCCTCACGGCCGATCTTGTGATGCTTCTTCAACCCGGCCTGACGCACGACGGCCATCCAGGCTTCCTTGAGATCATCGACCGAAACTTCGGGCAGGCGCACCAGCAAGGATTTTTCGACCAGGGTTTCGACCCAGAAGAATTCACGGTCGGCCTGTGGCATTTCGTTCAGCTTCTGGCCAGCGAGCTTCATTTGCTCGTATTCCATCAGCCGGCGCACCAGTTCGGCCCGGGGATCTTCGGGCTCTTCGCCCTCGGCCAGCTTCGGACGCGGCAAGAGCATGCGCGATTTGATCTCGATCAGCATCGCCGCCATGACCAGATAGTCCGCCGCCAGCTCCAGGTTTCGCGCCCGCATCGCTTCGACGTAATCGAGATACTGCCGGGTCAGCGGCGCCATCGGGATATCGAGAATATCGATGTTGGCGCGCCGGATCATGTAGAGCAGCAGGTCGAGCGGCCCCTCGAACGCGTCGAGCATGATCGCCAGTGCATCGGGCGGGATATACAGGTCGAGCGGCAACTGCTCCATCGGCTGGCCGTAGATACGGGCCACCGGTTCGAGCAGGTCGCCTTGGGCGGCCGGCACATCCAGCACATCGAGTTCGGCCGTCATGTCACGAGGCCGCGATGCGGCCCTTGCCCTTGTAATGCAGATGCAGGTTGCGGAAGTAGATGACGAGCCCGAGCGCCTGGCCAAAGATGAAGACCGGGTCTGCCCGATGAATGGCATAGACGGTAAGCACCAGCCCGCCGGCAATACTGAAATACCAGAAGGCAACCGGGACGACGACCTGTTTGGCCTTTTCGCTCGACCACCACTGGACGACAAAGCGCATCATGAACAACGCCTGCCCACCAAAGCCGATGCCGATCCAGATCAGCGTCTCCCAGTCCATGCCAAACATCAGTGGTATTCCAGCCCCATCGCTTCGCGCACATCGCGCATGGTTTCACGCGCCAGTTCGCGGGCCTTTTCGCAGCCGTCGGCAATGATGTTCTTGACCAGCGTCGGGTCGTCCAGATACATCTGGGCCCGTTCGCGCATCGGCATCTGTTCCTTCAGGATGCCGTCGATGACCGGTTGCTTGCACTCGATGCAGCCAATACCGGCTGTCTTGCACCCGTGGCTGACCCATTCCTTGGTGCTGTCGTCGGAATAGACCTGGTGCAACTGCCAGACCGGGCAACGCGCCGGATCGCCCGGATCGGTGCGGCGCACGCGGTTGGTGTCGGTCGGCATGCTCTTGACCTTCTTGGCCACCGACTCTTCCGATTCGCGCAGGGTAATGGTGTTGTGGTAGGACTTGGACATCTTCTGCCCGTCCAGGCCCGGCATTTTCGATTCCGGCGTCAACAGGTAGCCCGGCTCGACCAGGATCATCTTGCCGGTGCCTTCCAGGTAGCCGAACAGGCGCTCGCGATCGACCGCCGACAGGTGCTGGATTTCGTTGAGTACGGCCTTGGCCTGCTCGACGGCTTCCTTGTCGCCGTTCTGCTGGAAGCGGACGCGCAATTCTTCGTACAGGCGGGCCTTCTTGCTGCCCAGTTTCTTGACGGCCTCGCGGGCCTTGTCCTCGAAACCCGGCTCGCGGCCGTACATGTGGTTGAAGCGGCGGGCCAGCTCGCGGGTGAACTCGACGTGCGGAATCTGGTCTTCGCCGACCGGCACCTTGTCGGCCCGGTAGATCAGGATGTCGGCGCTCATCAGCAGCGGGTAACCGAGGAAGCCATAGGTCGTCAGATCCTTGCCGGCCAGCTTTTCCTGCTGATCCTTGTAGGTCGGCACGCGCTCCAGCCAGCCGAGCGGGGTCATCATCGACATCAGCAGGTGCAGTTCGGCATGTTCGGGCACCTTGGACTGGATGAACAGGGTGGCCTGATTCGGATCGACACCGGCAGCCAGCCAGTCGATGACCATGTCCATCGACGACTTCTCGATCCCCTGCGGATTGTCGTACTGCGTGGTCAGGGCATGCCAGTCGGCAACGAAGAACAGGCAGGGATATTCATGCTGGAGCTTGACCCAGTTCTTGAGAACCCCGTGGTAATGGCCAAGATGCAGGGCGCCTGTCGGGCGCATGCCGGAGAGAACACGTTCAGCGTACATAGTCGATTAGTAGAGACCAAAAATAAACTCGATAATCCCGGCCGACAGCATGACCAGCGGGTTCATGACGGCGCCGAGGATACCGGTGAACAGCAGCAGCAGCAAAATCGGGAAGCCCCACGGCTCGATGCGGGCGAATTTCCAGGCCAGGGTGTGCGGCAGCAGGCTGACGGCGATGCGCCCGCCGTCGAGTGGCGGCAGGGGCAGCAGGTTGAGCACCATCAGCACGCAGTTGACAACGATGCCGACCTTGCCCATTTCGGAGAGCGGCAAGGTGAATTCGTTACTCGGCATCAGCCAGGCGAGCTTGAGCACGAAGGCCCAGCAAAAGGCCATGAACAGGTTGGCGGCGGGACCGGCAGCAGCCACCCAGAACATGTCCTGCTTCGGATTGCGCAGGCGACCGAAATCGACCGGTACCGGCTTGGCATAGCCGAACAGGAAGGAACCGCCGGAAAAGAGCAGGATGGCGATCGGGATGACGATGGTGCCGACCGGGTCGATATGACGCAGCGGATTGAGGCTGATGCGGCCCATCTGCCAGGCGGTCGGATCGCCGAAATGGCGCGCCGCATAGCCGTGCGCCGCTTCGTGCAGCGTGATGGCAAAGATCACCGGCAGGGCCGATATCGCCAGGGTCTGGATCAGGCTTTCCAGCATGTCGTCAGTCGAGTCCGAACAAGGCCAGCGAGCCGCGCCCGGCGCGCACCAGTTCCGGCGCCGAGCCGGTCAGATCGATCACGGTCGTCGGTTCGATGCCGCAATGACCGGCATCGAGGATCAACTCGATCTGGTCATCCAGGCGATCCTGAATTTCCCAGCCTTCGGTCAGGGGGGTTTCGTCACCCGGCAATTGCAGGGTCGTGGTCAGCAAGGGCTCGCCCAACTCCTCCAGCAAGGCGAGCGCAACCGGATGATCGGGGATGCGCAGGCCGATGGTCTTGCGTTTCGGATGCATGACCCGGCGCGGCAATTCCTTGCTGCCTTCGAGGATGAAGGTGTAGCTGCCGGGTGTCGCCGCCTTGAGCAGGCGGTACTGCGCATTGTCGACACGGGCATAGGTGGCGATTTCCGACAGGTCGCGCACCATCAGCGTCAGGTGATGACGGTCGTCGACCTGGCGAATCATCCGGATACGGTCGAGCGCCTCCTTGTCGCCCAGATGGCAACCCAGCGCGTAGCAGGAGTCGGTGGGCAAAGCGACCAGCGCACCGTCGCGGATGAACTCGGCAGCCTGCACGAGCAGGCGCTGCTGCGGCGAGTCGGGATGGATGTTGACGAGACGGGCCATGCTCAAAGTACCAGACGCCAGACAGGTTTGAGATCTTCGGGCAGTTGCGGCAGCTTGCCGAGATCGACGTAGCTTTCCTCCGGACCGTGAAAATCCGAGCCGCGCGAGGCGTAAAATTCGTAGTGCCGCGCCAGCCGGGCAAAATGCATCACATGATCCGGCGCATGGCTGCCGCAGGTCACCTCGATGCCACGCCCACCGAGCGCCTTGAACTCATCGAGGAAGCGGCGCATCTGGGCGCCGGACATCTTGTAGCGCCCAGGGTGTGCGACCACGGCCACGCCACCGGCACCGCTGATCCATTTCACGGAATCCTCCAGCGTCACCCATTGGTGATCGACGTAGCCGGGTTTGCCCGGCGTCAGGTAATGCTGGAAGACGCCGGGCACATCGCAGGCAATGCCGATCGACACCAGATAGCGGGCAAAGTGGGCACGCGAGATCAGGCTCGGGTTGGTCACGAAACAGAGGGCGCCCTCATAAACACCGGGGATGCCAACGGCGGCAAGCGCCTCTCCCATCCGCCGGGCACGCTCGACGCGCCCCTGGCGCAAGGCCTGCAAGCCTTCGACCAATGCCCGATCCCGGGCATCGAAACCCAGGCCGACGATGTGAATCGGAATGCCCTGCCACTCGATGGATATCTCGACACCATTGACAAAGCGCATGCCGGCCTCCTCGGCCGCCGCCCTTCCCTCCGGCAGGCCACCGATATCATCGTGATCGGTCAGCGCCCACAGATCGACGCCGTTGGCAGCCGCCCGCCGGGCGACGACCGCCGGCGGCAGCAAACCGTCGGAAACGATGGAATGGCAATGAAAGTCGAAATTGGCAGGCGTCACAGGCAAGCGCTTGAAGTCAAAGGACGAGTTTATCATGAAGGCCGGACCGCCCGGATTTCCTTGTGCGGCGCAGCATGTTGATTCGACCGTGCCATCCCGCTATAGTGCCCTCCATTCCGTGGGAGAGGGCAGTACGATCTGCCGCCGAAGGCGCAAACCCACCCGAAAACGCTCAGGCAAAAGGACCGCGGAATCAGCAACTTACCGCTGAAACTCTGGAGAGCGACGACAGCCGCCAGGCAAGCGTCCACCGATGGGGCAAATCTCTCAGGTATCGAGGACAGAGGGGTGAAACGCAAAACGCGCGTTTTACGTTTCACCCCTTTTCCGTTTCCAGAAACGGCTTTGAGAAAAGCCACTAAAGGATTGATATGCTGAAGAAAACGGTTTTGAATGCTGCACACCGCGCGCTCAACGCCCGGATGGTGGACTTTGGTGGCTGGGACATGCCGGTCAACTACGGCTCCCAGATCGAGGAGCACCATGCCGTCCGCAACGATTGCGGCATGTTCGACGTGTCGCACATGTGCCCGCTCGATCTGGTTGGTGCCGATTGCCGCCCTTTCCTCTCCCGCCTCGTCGCCAACGATGTCGCCAAGCTCACCGTTCCCGGCAAGGCGCTGTACTCGGCCATGCTCAATGAAGCCGGCGGCGTCATCGACGACCTGATCATCTACTTCCTGACCGACACCCGCTTCCGCATCGTGGTCAATGCCGGCACCGCCGAGAAGGATCTGGCCTGGATGCAGGCCAAGGCCGCCGAATGGCAGATGGACGTCACCCTCACCCAGCGCCGCGATGGCGACAACGCCCTCGGCATCATCGCCGTGCAAGGCCCGAACGCCCGCGCCAAGGTCTGGTCGGTACTGCCACAGGCCAAGGCCGCGACCGAAGGGCTGAAGGCTTTTTTCGCCGCTGAAGTCGACCAGTACTTCATCGCCAGCACCGGTTACACCGGCGAGGACGGCTTCGAAATCATGCTGCCGGCCGGCGAGGCCGAAAGCCTGTGGAACAAGCTCAAGGATGCCGGCGTCGCCCCCTGCGGCCTCGGTGCCCGCGACACCCTGCGCCTCGAAGCCGGCATGAACCTCTACGGCCAGGACATGGACGAAACCGTATCGCCGCTCGACGCCGGCCTGGCCTGGACCGTCGCCATGAAGGACGAGCGCGATTTCGTCGGCCGCGCCGCGTTGGCGGCCAACGGCCAGCAAAAGCAGTTCCTCGGCCTGATCCTGCTCGACAAGGGTGTGCTGCGCAGCCACCAGAAGGTCGTCACCGCCCAGGGCGAAGGCGAAATCACCTCCGGTTCCTTCTCGCCGACGCTACAGCAATCCATCGCGCTGGCCCGCCTGCCCATGGGCGTGCAGATCGGCGACGAAGTGCAGGTCGATATCCGCGGCAAGCTGCTCAAAGCCAAGGTCACCCAACCCGTCTTTGCCCGCAACGGCAAGGCTGTTCAATAAATTCCACCCATTCAGGAGAAAACCATGTCGAACGTCCCGTCCAACCTCAAGTACGCCGCCTCCCACGAGTGGGTTCTGAAGAACGCCGATGGCTCCGTCACGGTCGGCATCACCGACCACGCGCAGGAAGCGCTCGGCGACCTCGTTTTCGTCGAGCTGCCGGAAGTCGGCGCCCATTACGCCAAGGACAAGGAAATCGCCGTCGTCGAATCGGTCAAGGCGGCAGCCGACGTCTACGCCCCGATCGCCGGCACCGTCACCGAAGTGAACCAGGCCGCCGCCGACGCCCCCGAATCGGTCAATGCCGACGCCTACGCCGCCTGGCTGTTCAAGCTGAAGCCGGACAACCTGGCCGACGTCGATGCCCTGCTCGACGCCACTGCTTACCAAGGCATTGCCGACGCAGCCTGAGATCTTCGCGCTCACCGGATGCCGTGCCACCGCGGCATCCCGGCCGCCCGCCCTGATCGCGGGCCATTTCCCGTTTTCCCGCAAGGATAGCCATGCCCTTGAACCAGCCCCTTTCCGCCCTTGAACAACACGATGAGTTCATCGGCCGCCACATCGGCCCCTGCGCCGCCGAAATGCGCCAGATGCTGGCCGATATCGGTGCTGCCAGCCTCGACCAGTTGATCGACCAGACCGTTCCCGCCGCCATCCGCCTGCCGGCTGACCTGCCGCTGCCGGCACCACGTCGCGAGCACGAGGCGCTGGCCGACCTCAGGGCCATCGCCGACAAGAACGTCATCAACAAGTCCTGCATTGGCATGGGCTATTACGACACCCTGACGCCCAAGGTCATCCTGCGCAACGTCATGGAAAACCCCGGCTGGTACACCGCCTATACGCCTTACCAGGCCGAGATCGCCCAGGGCCGCCTGGAAGCGCTGATGAATTTCCAGCAGATGGTCATCGACCTGACCGGTCTGGAAATCGCCAACGCCTCGCTGCTCGACGAAGCCACTGCTGCCGCCGAAGCCATGACCATGGCGCGCCGCGTTTCCAAGTCACAATCCAACCGTTTTCTGGTCGATGCCAATTGCTTCCCGCAAACGATCGACGTCGTGAAGACCCGCGCCGCGTATTTCGGCTTCGACCTGGTCATCGCGCCGCTCGACAGCATCAAGGGCGAGGAATTTTTCGGCGCCCTACTGCAATACCCGGGCGATAACGGCGAAGTACGCGACCTGAGCGAAGTCATCGCCGGCCTCAAGGCCAAGGGCGCCTGCGTCGCCGTCGCCACCGACCTGATGGCCCTGGTGCTGCTCAAGTCGCCGGGTGCCATGGGCGCCGACATCGCCCTCGGCTCCAGCCAGCGCTTCGGCATCCCGATGGGCTTCGGCGGCCCGCATGCCGCCTTCTTCGCCACCCGCGAGGCCAATGTCCGCGCCATGCCGGGCCGCATCATCGGCGTTTCCAAGGATGCCCGCGGCAAGACTGCCTACCGGATGACGCTGCAGACGCGCGAACAACACATCCGGCGCGAGAAGGCCAATTCCAACATCTGCACCTCGCAGGTGCTGCTCGCCAATATGGCCGGTCTGTACGCCGTCTATCACGGACAGCAAGGCCTGAAGACCATTGCCACGCGCATTCATCGCCTGACCGCCATCCTTGCTGCCGGCCTGAAGCTGGCCGGGGTGAGCCTGCTCGCCGAACAATTCTTCGACACGCTGCACATCGACCTTGGCGCTCGCGCCGAAACGGTCTATCGCGATGCCCTGGCGGCCGGCTACAACCTGCGTCGTGTCGCCGCCGGCGTGCTCGGCATCTCGCTCGATGAAACCTCGACCCGTCACGATGTGGCCGCGCTATTCAAGGTCATCGCCCGGACGACGCTCGATATCGATGCCATTGATGCCCAAGTCATCGGCCTGCCGAACGCCCTGCTGCGCAGCGACGCCGTGCTCACCCATCCGGTGTTCAACACGCACCATACCGAGCACGAGATGCTGCGCTACCTCAAGTCGCTGCAGAACAAGGATCTGGCGCTCGACCACTCGATGATCTCGCTCGGCTCCTGCACCATGAAGCTGAACGCCGCCAGCGAGATGATCCCGGTCACCTGGCCGGAATTCGGTGGCATTCACCCGTTCGCCCCGCGCGATCAGGTACAGGGCTACCACGAGATGATCGGCAGCCTGACCGAGTGGCTGAAGACCGTCACCGGCTTCGACGCCATCTGCATGCAGCCGAACTCCGGCGCGCAAGGCGAATACGCCGGCCTCGTCGCCATCGCCCGCTACCATGCGAGCCGTGGCGAGGGGCATCGCAAGGTCTGCCTGATTCCCCGTTCCGCCCACGGCACCAACCCGGCAACCGCCCAGATGGCCGGCATGCAGGTGGTCGTCGTCGATTGCGACGATAACGGCAACGTCGATGTCGCCGACCTGAAAGCCAAGGCCGAAGAACACAAGGACGACCTCGCCTGCCTGATGATCACCTATCCGTCGACGCACGGCGTCTTTGAAGAGGCGATCATGGAAATCTGCGCCATCGTGCATGCCAATGGTGGCCAGGTTTACATGGACGGCGCCAACCTCAACGCCCAGGTCGGCCTCACCTCGCCGGGCTTCATCGGCGCCGATGTCAGCCACATGAACCTGCACAAGACCTTCGCCATCCCGCACGGTGGCGGCGGACCGGGCATGGGTCCGATCGGCCTCAAGGCCCATCTGGCCCCGTTCATGGCCGACCACGTGGTCGCCGCCACCGGCGACGACAGCCGCGTCAACAAGGGCCAGGGCGCCGTTTCCGCCGCCCCGTTCGGTTCGGCCTCGATCCTGCCGATTTCCTGGATGTACCTCGCCATGCTGGGCGGCGAAGGCGTCAAGAAGGCCACGCAAGTCGCCATCCTCAACGCCAACTACGTCGCCAGCAAGCTGAAGGACCACTACCCGGTGCTCTACGTCGGCAAGAACGGCCGCGTCGCGCACGAGTGCATCCTCGACATCCGTCCGATCAAGGCCGCCACCGGCATCGCCGAAATCGACATCGCCAAGCGCCTGATGGACTACGGCTTCCACGCGCCGACGGTGTCCTTCCCGGTGGCCGGCACCATCATGGTCGAGCCGACCGAGTCGGAATCCAAGGCCGAGCTGGATCGCTTCATCGCCGCGATGATCAGTATCCGCAACGAAATCCACCGCATCGAAAAGGGTGAACTGCCTGCCGACAACAACCCGCTGAAGAATGCCCCGCATTCGCAGGCGGACGTCATCGAAGGCGAATGGACGCGTCCCTACAGCCGCGAGGAAGCCGTCTTCCCGCTGGCCTGGGTCAAGGCCAACAAGTTCTGGCCGAGCGTCAATCGCATCGACGATGTGTATGGCGACCGCAACCTGAACTGCGCCTGCCCGCCGATGGAAGCCTACGCCCGCTGATGGTCGATTTCTCTGCCAATGCTAAGTGGCCCAATGTCCCCGCCTGTTACGACTGGTTGTCGCTTGACCGGCGTGGGGACTGGCGGCTGCAAGGCGAACGCGTCACGCACCGCGGCCTGATCGACTTCCTGAACAAGCAATACGCTTCGGATGAGTCAGGCCGCTGGTTCGTGCAAAACGGGCCGCAGTGGGTTTTCGTGACGCTGGCCGCCACGCCCTGGATCTTCCGGCGCGAGGGCGAACGCTTCGTCAGCCATACCGGTCAGTCGGCCGGTGCGATACACGGCATCTATCTCGACACCGAAGGCAATGTGCTGCTGGCAACCGGCCTCGGCATCGGCCTGCTGGATGACCGCGACCTGGCCGGTTTCCTTGCGGAATGCCAGGGGCCGGATGGGCAACCGGCCAGCGAGGAGGCGCTGGTCGACCTGTTGAACCGCGGATCGGAGGTTATTTTCTGGAATGGTCACCGCCTGCAACCGATCCCGGCCGACGACCTGCCCCGGCGGTTCGGCTTCGATCCCGCGCCGAAGCCCTGACCGGCCTCAGTCCGCGAGATAGGCAGCACGCCAGACGGCAATCTCCGGCAAGGTATCGGCGGCGTCCTCGAGCAGGGCAGCATGAGCCTGCAACAGCAGCTTGCGCTGCCGGGCGTTCAACTTGGCCGGAAAAACCGGCAGCAGTTCAACCCACAGATCCCCTGCCCGATGCGTGCCGCGTCCGGGATAGCCCTTGCCCGCCAAGTGCACCACGCGGGACTCAACGCCACCGGGTTCGAGCGAATACGGGACGATTCCGCTCAGGGATGGCAGTTCGATATCGGCGCCGGCCATCATGGCCAACGCGCTGACCGGCATCGTGAAATGCAGGTCGCGCCCTTTCAACTGGTAGAGGGGATGGGCCGCAATCACCAGGGTCAGGTAGAGATCGCCGGCCGACAATGCGTCGTCGCCCGCTTCGCCCTGCCCAACCAGGCGCAACTCATCGCCCGGCAACATGCCCGGCGGAATGGTGATTTCCAGACTCACCTCGTCAACATCCCGACCGCTGCCGCCGCAATCAGGGCAGATGCGTTCCGTAAACAAACCACGGCCGTCACAGGCTGTGCAGCGGACCAGGATCCGCCGGGCGTCATGAACACGACCACTGCCGTGACAGGCCTCGCAAAAGCGGCTCCGCGTCAGGCCGGCCTCTCCGCTGCCATCACAGGTAAGGCAAGGCTTGCCGCGGAAATAATGCATCGGCTTGCGGCAGCCGGCAGCCGCCTCCTCCAGGCTGACCTCGATATTCAGCCGAATATCCGCAGCCTTGGCAACCGGCGGTTCCGGTGCCTCCGGCGTGGCCTCATCGGCACGGCTATCCTCGTCGAGGATAGCCGGCTGATGGGCCGCCAACAACTGCTCGTAAGCCGCGTTGATTTCCTTGAATCGCTCGGTGGCCTGTGGATCGTCGCTGCGATCGGGATGCCAGCGCATGGCGAGGCGGCGGTAGGCGCGCTTCCAGTCGGCCGGCGTCGAATCGTGGGCTACCCCGAGAATCAGGAAAGGATCAATGTTCATTGCAAACGAATTGTCGCCGGACGCCCTGTCGCAACCGCACGGCCTTCACGCTCCCTCGGCCTCGCGGAAGGCGGCCCCCGCCGCATCCCTGGCCGACAACAAGGGGGCTCCTTCGATCGGCCAGGCAATGGCCAGATCGGGATCGTTCCAGGCGATGCAGCGCTCATGTTGCGGCGCGTAGTAGTCCGTGGTCTTGTAGAGGAATTCCGCCGTTTCCGAAAGCACGACAAAACCATGTGCCAGCCCGGCGGGAATCCACAGTTGTTTCCTGTTTTCTGCCGACAGGATTTCGCCCACCCACTGCCCATGGGTTGGCGAGTCCTTGCGGATGTCCACCGCCACGTCAAACACCGCGCCCTGCGTGACGCGCACCAGCTTGCCCTGCGGCTGTACGGCCTGATAATGCAGGCCGCGCAGGACGTTGCGGACGGACCTGGAGTGGTTGTCCTGCACGAAATCAACGGCCAGCCCGGTCGCCTCCTGAAAGATGCGCCGGTTGAAGCTCTCGAAGAAGAATCCCCGCGCGTCACCAAACACGTTCGGTTCGAACAGCAACACGCCGGGAATCCGGGTCGGGGTCGCCTTCATCAGAACACTCTTTCCTTGAGCACGCTCATCAGATACTGGCCATAGGGATTCCTGAGCATGGGCTGGGCCAGTTTCTCCAACTGCCCGGCATCGACCCAGCCCTTGCGATAGGCGATTTCTTCCGGGCAGGCGATTTTCAAACCCTGGCGTTTTTCGATGGTGGCGATGAACTGGCTAGCTTCGAGCAGGCTCTCGTGCGTACCAGTATCGAGCCAGGCATGGCCGCGGCCCATGAGCTGAACGTTGAGTTGACGGCGTTCCAGGTAGATGCGGTTCACATCGGTGATTTCCAGCTCCCCCCGTGGCGAAGGCTTCAGATCGCGGACGATGTCGAGCACCTGGTTATCGTAGAAATACAGGCCGGTCACGGCGTAGTTGGATTTGGGCTGCCGCGGTTTTTCTTCCAGGCTGATCGCCCGCCCGGCGGCATCGAACTCGACCACACCGTAGCGCTCCGGGTCATGCACGTGATAGGCAAAAACCGTGGCCCCGGCTTGCTGCCGGCTGGCTTGGGCCAGATCGTGGGCAAACTCATGACCGTAAAAAATGTTGTCGCCCAGCACCAATGCGCTGTCGCCACGACCGACAAAATCGCGGCCGATGATGAAAGCCTGGGCCAGCCCGTCCGGATTCGGCTGGATGGCGTATTGCAGGTTGAGGCCCCATTGGCTGCCGTCACCGAGCAGTTGCTGAAAGCGCGGCGTGTCCTGCGGTGTCGAGATGATCAGGATGTCCCGGATGCCGGCCAGCATCAGAGAACTCAAGGGATAGTAAATCATCGGCTTGTCGTGGATCGGCAGCAGTTGCTTCGATACGACCAGGGTGGCGGGATAAAGCCGGGAGCCGGACCCGCCGGCTAGAATAATTCCCTTGCGTTGTTTCATGCGTGCCAGCCCCGGTACTGATCCGCCCTCTGTCGCCCGGCAGCCCGCCTCACGCTCCTGACCCAGGCCTGGTTGTCGAGATACCATTGCACGGTCTGGCGGATGCCACTCTCGAAGGTTTCGGCCGGCCTCCAGCCGAGTTCGCGTTCGATCTTGCTGGCGTCAATGGCATAACGGCGATCATGGCCAGGCCGATCCGGGACGTGGGTGATCTGGGTTTGGTAAGACAATCCATCGGCCCGCGGCTGCAGTTCGTCGAGCATGGCACACAGGGTCAGCACGACATCCAGATTCCGCTTCTCGTTCCAGCCGCCGATGTTATAAGTCTCGCCGACCTTGCCGGCTTCGAGGACGCGGCGGAGCGCGCTGCAGTGATCCTTGACAAAAAGCCAGTCGCGGATTTGCCGGCCGTCGCCATAGATGGGCAGCGGCTTGCCGGCCAGGGCATGGTGAATGACCAACGGAATAAGCTTTTCCGGGAAATGGAAAGGACCGTAATTGTTGGAACAATGGGTGGTCAGGACCGGCAGGCCGTACGTGTGGCAATAGGCTCGAACCAGGTGATCGCTTGCCGCCTTGCTTGCCGAATAGGGGCTGTTCGGTGCGTAGCAGCTGGTTTCGGTGAAGGGCGGATCACTCTCGCCGAGTGAGCCATACACTTCGTCGGTGGACACGTGCAGGAAGCGGAACCGGCTCCTGGCCGGTTCCGCCAGTCCGGCCCAGTAGGCACGCGCCGCTTCGAGCAGGCGGAAACTGCCGACAATATTGGTTTGAATGAAGTCTTCCGGACCGTGGATGCTGCGATCGACATGCGATTCGGCGGCAAAATGGAGTACGGCACGCGGCTCGTACTGGGACAGCAGGGCACTGACCCGCCCGAAGTCGCCAATATCGCCCTGGATAAAAACATGGCGCGGATCGCCCTGCAGGCTGGCGAGGTTCTCCAGATTGCCGGCATAGGTTAGCGCATCGAGGTTGATGACAATTTCATCGGACAGGGCCAGCCAGTCCAGCACGAAATTGCTACCGATGAAGCCGGCCCCGCCGGTCACGAGTATGCTCATACGCTGATCCCTGTTATGCCGAGTAACGAATTATCGTTTGAAAGGGGCGGGATGGCGAACCCCCGCTGATTCAATGGGCGTCCGGCGGCAGGATCCGGCCGACCAAGTCGCTGATCAGGCTCGCCGTGATGCCCAGCCGATCCCGATCCGGGTTGTATTCAACGATTTCCAGCGCCCGGAATCCGGACAAGCCGGCCATGCCGGAGAGCGCCTCCAAGACATCGCGCGCGCTCAGCCCCTCCGGTTCCGGACTTCCTACGCCCGGCGCCAGCAGCGGATCGATGGCATCCAGGTCGATGGTCACGCCGAAACCCGCTGGCGCAGCCGTCACAACAGCCAGGGCTTCATGCAGGCAATCGGCAAAGCCTCGCTGCGCCAGTTCGATGCTGTCGACGATGCGAACCCCGCTGGCCCGTAGAAAATCGATCTCCTCGGGCTCATAACTACGGGCCCCGAGCACGACCGTATGCCCGGCACTGACCTGCGCCCCGGACAGGCCGATATTGAGCAGGCGCTTGTCACCCCGCCCGAGCAGGCAGGCCAGCGGCATGCCATGAATGGCGCCGGAATAGCTGGTTTCAGGCGTATGGCTGTCGAGATGCGCATCGATCCACAGCAAACCCACCGGCTGCCCGGCGACCCGCGCCACACCGCTCCACGTTCCGATCGCAATGGAATGATCGCCGCCGATGACGACCGGAAACGCGCCGCCACGCAGGGCATATTCGACCTCATCGGCCAGCTGCCGGCACAGCCCGGCAATCCGCCCCGCCGCACCGCCCCCCTCGCCAGCCGGCGCAAACAGCGTCCGCCCCCAATCGACCCGAGGATGATGCGCTAGCGCGTGCCAGGCCTGCGAACGATGAAAGGCAACCGGCCCGTCTTCGCAGGCCTGATCCTGCGCCCCGAGGCCGCTGGCGGCACCGATGATCCGGACGCGGGCGTGTTTGCGTGCATGGGCGAGGGGCATCGAGGATCCCCATCAGGACTGAACGGCAATCTGGCGCACCCGACTTCGCAGTTCCGCCATCTCGGCTTCCAACGCAGTGACCCGGGCACGCAGTTCCTCCAGGTCCGGATGGGGCGCAAGCGGCCGGGCGCTTGTCTGGCCGGTTTCGAGTCGCGGCTGGCCGCTCAGTAAATGCATCCAGCGATTTTCTCGGGCACCGGGCAGGCGCGGCAGTTCGACGACCAGCGCCCCATCGGGCCGGGCAGCCAGTTCCTCGAGAAACGCCTCGACCGATGAAATGTCTGCAAACCGGTAAAGGCGCTCGCAATTGAGTCGCAGTTCGCCGGCCGTCTGCGGGCCACGCAGCATCAATACCGTCAGCAAGGCCAAGGCCTGACTTGGCACACCGAGAACCTTTTCGAGCTGATGCTCGAAGCGGCTGACACGGCTGCCGCTGACCTCCCTCACCCACCCCTTGTCCTTCAGCGCATCGACCGCCACGAGGATCTCGGATTCGGTTGCATCCATCACCGGATTGCGGCTGGTTTTCTGATTGCATCCAGCCTGCAACGCATTCACCGAAAGGGGATAGGTATCGGGAACCGTCCGCTGTTTCTCGACCAGCGTACCAAGAATGCGGGTTTCAAGCAGCGAGAGTTCGGGCAACTTGTCGTTCATGAATAGTCCAGGGATGTGAGATTCGAGGCGAAGGGAAAAAAGGAGCCATGCCAGACATGGTAAATCTACAGCGCGACATGCGCATCGTTGGCCGCGTCACGCGGTTCCCGCTCATCCAGCCGGGGATGGGCCCCGTTACCGATTCCCAGCCTCTTCGATTTGTGATGACACGCTACACCCGACAATCTGTCGGCGACGACGTGTCGCGTTGCTCATCGGAACGTCCTCCTGCGCCTTACGGTATCCTTTCCGACTTTAAAGGCCGCAATGCAGCGAATCACAGCGGCCGCCCCCGTGTTCTCGCCCCATACGCCCGGGCCCGTCCATTGCCTGACCATGATGAAACGTAACAACTGGTTTCTTTATATCATCGAATGCACCGATGGCAGCCTGTACACCGGCATCACCGTCGATGTGGAAGCGCGCTACGCTGCACACTGCGCGGGTAGCGGTGCCCGTTACACCCGCGCCCACCCGCCGCACCGCCTGCTCGGCTTCGAAAGTCACCCCGACCGATCGTCAGCCACGAAGGCCGAATACCGGATCAAGCGCCTGAGCGCGGCCAAAAAGCGGCAATACGCCGCAACACTTCAACGCCTTTCCTGAAAACAAAAAAGCGCCCCGAGAGGCGCCTGATTGCTTGATGTAGTCCTGGCGGAGACGGAGGGAGATTCCGCAGAACGAACATAAGCATTTGATTCCTTTATACTACAACGACTTACAGGCTTAACATGTGGTAACTTCATGTGGTAAATTGATGTGGTAACTACC
>OFCW01000145.1_pt1 | contig 27625 bp, 25 predicted proteins | sample 1520951 | NCBI WGS metagenome assembly OFCW01 (sample SAMEA4349680, study PRJEB24078) | microbial mat metagenome | biome: Terrestrial Biome; feature: Habitat; material: Microbial Mat | place: India | collected 2012-06-12 | depth 10 m | reverse complement strand
GCTTGCGCCACTACCCCCTCAAGATAGCGTGTCTACCAATTTCACCACGTCGGCTTATATTTTGTCTGCCTGGCGAGGACTTGGACCAGACAGAACCACTTGCGTTACTTGTTACTTCGGTATTTCCTTTGCCTTCGATGCTGCATCCGCCACACCGACCGGCGCCTCGCCACCTACTTTCGCCGGCTGCGAGACAGACTCGGATTGTACCGCTTCTTGCATCACACTGCCAGTCGTTTTTGGCTTATTTGAACCAATGTAAGCCAAGGCAAGGCTGGTTGCAAAAAAGACAGCCGCCAGAATACCTGTCGTACGACTCAGGAAATTGGCCGAACCCGTCGCACCAAACAGACTACCCGACGCACCACTCCCGAAGGCCGCACCCATATCCGCCCCCTTGCCATGTTGCACCAGGACGAGACCGATGATGGCAATCGCCACCAGAATATGAACAGCCAGAACGACCGAAAATAACCAGTTCATGTATCAACCCATCAATTTGCCACCCGGCAAATTGCCAGGAAATCTTCAGCAACCAAGGCCGCACCGCCGATCAAGCCACCATCGACATCGCACTGCCCGAACAATTCTTCCGCATTCTGCGGCTTGACGCTGCCACCATAAAGAATGCGCAACACCCCTGCCACACCGGCATCAATCCCGGCGACCCGGGAGCGAATCGCCGAATGGACCGCCTGCACCTGCAACGGAGACGCAGTCACTCCCGTACCAATCGCCCAGACCGGCTCATAAGCAACCACCGCCGCCCTCAATGCCAGAATGCCACACGCGTCAATCACCGCGTCCAACTGGCGAAAAACGACCGCATCGGTCATTCCCGCCTCACGCTCGGCAAGCGTTTCCCCCACACACAAAACGGGAAACAGACCGGCCCGCTGCGCGGCGGCAAATTGGGCCGCCACCCGCTGATCGGTTTCACCATGCAGCGCACGGCGCTCGGAGTGACCAACCAGCACATAGCGGCACCCAAAGTCGGCAAGCATCGCTGCCGAGACCTCGCCGGTGTAAGCACCAACGGCATGCTCACTGACCGACTGCGCCCCCCAGGCGACCGCAGTACCCGACAGGGCAGACTGAACCTGCGCCAGATACGGATATGGCGGGAATACCGCAACTTCACATGCCAGGCCATCAACCCCCGCCCGGATGGCATCGAGCAACATCGCATTCTGCGCAAGGCTGCCGTGCATCTTCCAGTTACCAGCGACAAGCTTTTTGCGCATAGGAGCGGGATTCGTGTGGCGAAAAACCTTTGGATTATAGCGATTGGGCGATTTTGTGGTCAATATCAACCGGGCGGCGAAACGCGTTACTGGGCGCTTTCCCGCACGACAGCCGCCAGTTTCTCTGCGGCATCCAGAACTTCTGCCGCATCCTCCCCCTCCACCATCACCCGCAGGAGCGGCTCGGTACCGGACGCCCGCAACAAAACGCGCCCCCGGCCCGCCAGACGGGCTTCGGTATCCAGCACGGCCGCAGCAATCGAAGGATGATCACGCCAGGAGAACCCCCGGGCAACCGGCACATTGATCAATTTCTGGGGATAGAGAACCAAATCGCCCAGCAAAGCCTTCAAATCACCGCCGGCCTCCTTCAAGGCAGCCAGAACCTGCAGCGCCGCCACGATGCCGTCACCCGTGGTGTGGCGATCCAGGGCCAGAATGTGGCCGGAATTTTCCCCACCATAGAGCCACCCCTTGTCGTTCAGCATTTCAACCACATAGCGATCCCCCACCGCTGCACGCGCAAAGGGCACCTGTAATTTGGCCAGGGCGTGCTCGAGTGCCAGATTGCTCATCAGGGTACCCACCACCCCCTTGACCGGGGCAAGACGGAGACGGCTTCGTACAATGGCATAAAGCAGCTGGTCACCATCATAAAGATTACCCTCGGCATCGACCATTTGCAGGCGGTCCGCGTCACCATCCAGAGCGATACCCAGATCGGCCCGATTGGCCAGCACCGCTTCGCACAAGGCCCGCGGCGCCGTCGCACCAACCGCATCATTGATATTCAACCCGTTCGGCTGAACACCGATGCTGACCACCTCCGCACCGAGTTCGTGAAATACGCTCGGCGCGATGTGATAAGCCGCACCATGCGCACAGTCGGTCACGATCTTGAGGCCGCGCAAATCCAGATCGTTCGGGAAGGTGCTCTTGCAGAACTCGATATAACGGCCGCGCGCATCGTCGATCCGCCTGACCCGTCCCAATTCGGCAGGAGGGGCACACACCATCGGTTCGTCGATCTCCGCTTCAATGGCTTTTTCGACGTCATCCGGCAGTTTCGTACCCCGCGACGAAAAGAACTTGATCCCGTTATCGTAGTACGGGTTATGCGAGGCCGAAATCACGATCCCGGCCTGCAAGCGCAACGCGCGGGTCAGGTAGGCCACCGCCGGCGTGGGCAACGGCCCGACCAGACAGACATCAACACCGGCCGCAGAGAACCCGGCCTCCAGCGCCGATTCAAGCATATAACCCGAGAGACGGGTATCCTTGCCGATCAGGACAGCGGGCCGCTCTCCGGCCGGCATTTCGCTTTGCCCAAGCAATACCTTCCCAGCCGCATAGCCCAGCCGCATGACGAAATCCGGTGTAATCGGCGCCTGCCCGACCCGACCACGGACACCGTCGGTACCAAAATACTTTCTGCTCATTTGCTTTCCCCATTTTCAACCGCTGCCCAGACAGCCAAGGCATCCCGAGTCGCTGCAACATCATGCACCCGTAGTATTTTCGCACCCTTTTGTGCTGCCATGAGCGCAGCCGCAACACTGGCGGCCTGCCGTTGCGCCACCGGCCGACCGGTGATCGTTCCAAGCATGGTTTTCCGCGAAACCCCGACCAGCAACGGCAGGTTCTCCACCGCTAGCTCGGGCAGGCTTCGAAACAGCGCCAGGTTGTGCTCCAGCGTCTTGCCGAAACCGAAGCCCGGATCCAGGACAAGCTGCTCAGCCCGGATTCCGGCAGCCTGACAACGGGCCACGGCGTCCGCCAGAAAACGGCGAACTTCGGAGACGACATCGGCGTAGCTTGGCGCTTGCTGCATGGTTCCCGGCTCACCCTGCATATGCATGAGACAGATACCGCACCCGCTTCCGGCAACCACCTCAAGCGCCCCCGGGCGGGACAAGCCGGCAATGTCATTGATCATGCTCGCCCCCGCCTCAAGTGCGGCACGCATGACGACTGGTTTGTAGGTATCGACCGAAACGGGGATACCCCAAGGGGTAATTTCGCGCAACACGGGGATCAGACGGCGCAACTCCTCGTCTTCCGGAGTCGGAATGGCCCCCGGGCGCGAGGATTCGGCACCAATATCCAGAATATCCGAACCCGCTTCGAACTGCGCGCGCGCATGTCGGATGGCGCGATCCACATCGCCAACCAGACCGTCTCCGGAAAACGAGTCGGGCGTCAAATTGACAATACCCATGATCAATGGGCGATCAAGGGACAGGGAATAGGAACCGCACTGCAAGTTGTTCATGGCAAAAAAGAAAAAGCCGGGACAACGTCCCGGCCAGGTTTGAAGGAGGGAGAATCAGGCAGGAGCAGTCGCGCTCGGCTCGGCACCCGACGAATCATTCGATGCCGACGAACGGGAAGACCCCTGAGATGGCTTCGGGGGGCGCGGCGGCTTGCCGGCCATGATGTCGTCGATCTGCTCCGCATCGATGGTTTCCCATTCGAGCAGGGCTTTGGCCATTGCTTCCACCTTGTCGCGGTTTTCCTCGAGCAGCTTGCGCGCCAGGGCGTATTGCTGGTCGATGATGCGGCGGATTTCCGCATCCACTTTCTGCATGGTGGCTTCCGACACGTTCTTGTGCTGGGTGACGGAACGCCCGAGAAAGACCTCGCCATCGTTCTCGCCATAGACCATGACTCCCAGATCAGACATGCCATAGCGGGTAACCATGTCACGCGCCATCGCCGTTGCGCGCTCGAAGTCGTTCGAAGCGCCGGTCGTCATCTGGTTCATGAACAACTCTTCCGCGATGCGGCCACCGAACAGCACGGCGATACGGCTCATCAGGTACTCACGGTCATAGGCATAGCGATCCTGCTCCGGCAACTGCATGGTCAGGCCAAGCGCACGGCCGCGCGGAATGATGGTGACCTTGTGCACGGGGTCGGACTTGGGCACCAGCTTGGCGACGACCGCATGGCCCGACTCGTGATAGGCGGTATTCATCTTCTCTTCCTCGGTCATGACCATGCTGCGACGTTCGGCGCCCATCATGATCTTGTCCTTGGCCATTTCGAAATCATCCATATCGACCAGTCGCTTGTTGCGACGGGCGGCAAAGAGGGCAGCCTCATTGACCAGATTGGCCAGGTCGGCACCGGAAAAGCCGGGGGTACCGCGGGCAATCACGTCGGCCTTGACATCACCGGCGATAGGCACCTTGCGCATATGCACCTTGAGGATTTCCTCACGACCACGAATATCGGGCAGCGGAACGACAACCTGGCGATCGAAACGCCCGGGGCGGAGCAATGCCGGGTCCAGAATATCCGGACGGTTGGTCGCCGCAATGACGATGATGCCGGAATGCCCCTCGAAGCCATCCATTTCGACCAGCAGCTGGTTCAAGGTCTGTTCGCGCTCATCGTTGCCCCCGCCGAGACCGGCACCCCGATGGCGACCGACTGCGTCGATTTCATCAATGAAGATGATACATGGCGCGTGCTTCTTGGCATTCTCGAACATGTCGCGGACACGGGCGGCACCGACACCGACAAACATTTCAACGAAATCCGAACCGGAAATACTGAAGAACGGCACCTTGGCCTCACCGGCAATGGCCTTGGCGAGCAGGGTTTTGCCCGTACCCGGATTACCAACCATCAGCACCCCTTTCGGAATGCGACCGCCGAGCTTCTGGAATTTCGAAGGATCGCGCAGGAAATCGACCAGCTCCTGCACCTCTTCCTTGGCCTCGTCACAACCGGCGACATCGGCAAAGGTGATGTTGTTTTGCGCCTCGTCGGTCATCCGGGCCCGCGACTTGCCGAAGGAGAAGGCGCCCCCCTTGCCACCGCCCTGCATCTGGCGCATGAAGAAAACCCAGACGCCAATCAGCAACAGCATCGGGAACCAGCTGACGAAAATGTTCATCAGGAAAGATGGCTCTTCCTCCGGACGCGCCTCGATCTTGACACCATTTTTCAGGAGGTCGGAAACCAGCCAGAGATCGGGCGGCGCATAGGAGGTGATACGCTTGCCCTCCGTCGTGGTCGCCTTCAGCGTGCGCCCCTCCATGACGACCTTGGCGATGCGGCCGGCCTTCACCTCTTCGATGAATTGGGAGTATTCGACAGCACCGGTCGCAACCTGACGGTTGTTGAACTGGTTGAAGACCGTCATCAGCACCAGACCGATGACCAGCCAGATTGCGAGGTTTTTGAACATGTTGTTCAAGCTTGCTCTCCTTCTACAGCGTCGAGCGATAAAAATGGAATTCTAATCAAAAGTCTCATCGCAATGTGCGCCCAAGCAAATAAAGCTCGGCGCTGCGGTCGCGCGAGGCATCCGGTTTCCGGACGACGACAGTCCTGAAGGTTTCACGCATCAATTTCAAAAACGCATCGTAATCCGTTCCCTGAAAAACTTTGACCAGAAACGCGCCATCCGGTTTCAAGTGGGCTTTCGAAAACGCAAGCCCCAGTTCGGCCAGGTGCATCACCCGCGCCTGATCGACCAGCGGCACACCCGACATATTGGGCGCCATGTCGGACATGACAAGCCCGACTTGCCGCCCGCCAAGCTGCGCTTCCAGTTTTTCCAGCACCTTGTCTTCGCGAAAGTCGCCTTGAATGAAGTGCACACCGTGAATGGGTTCCATTTCCAGCAGGTCTAGAGCAAAAACCAGACCGCCATCTCCCACCCGCTTGACGGCGACTTGGGACCACCCCCCCGGGGTTGCCCCCAGGTCGACCACCACTTCCCCCTGTTTGAGCAGCTTGTCCTTGTCGTCGATCTCCATCAGCTTGAAAGCCGCGCGGGAGCGCCAGCCTTCTTTCTTGGCAAGCTGAACGTACGGATCATTGACATGCTCCATCATCCACGCCTTGCTGGTTCTGGTTCTCTTCATTCGGTAAAATGCCGTTTTTGAAAGGTTTTATAACTATGCAACAACTCACTTCGACCCAGCGCCGCGAACTGCGCGCCCGGGCCCACGCCCTGCATCCGGTCGTCTCGATTTCGGAGAACGGTCTGACCGACGCGGTCCTCAAGGAAATCGATCACTGCCTCAAGGCGCATGAACTGATCAAAATTCGCGTCTATGGCGATAGCCGCGACGATCGTATCGCCTACTACGAACAAATCTGCCGGGAACTGCATGCCGCGCCCGTCCAGCACATTGGCAAGCTGCTCGTCGTCTATCGCCACAATCCGGAAAAAGCGGCAGCCGATGCGAAAAAAAATGCACCGAGCCGCTCCGCCGAGCCTCGCCGCACAAAACGCAGCTTCCAGGGCTGATCACTTCAGCCCGCGGCCGTTCCCAACCACCACCAAGCAGAGGCCCAGCAGACTCTGGATCAGGTAGAGTATGCTGGAAATGCCGTGCCAGGCGGCAAAGCGGTCACGAAACACGCTCTCCATCACCTCGCGCGGCAAGGCTTCTGCCTTCATTCGGGCCATCAGCGGCTGGATGCCGAACTGGCTGGCCACGGTCAGCGCCCCCATCACCAGCACCAGCCAGAAAACCGGATTCCTGAAAAACCGGCTCCCCGAGCGAATCAGGGTAAATGCCGTGAGATAGGCGGCACAGCCGATGCCGATCCAGCCGATCAGGGCGAACAGCCGCCCGGCGACCATGCCGGCCAGCTGCCGGTCGCCAAGGCTGGCGAAAAGCACGGGTGCCACAAGGTAACCGATCGCCCACATCCCCCCGACCCACAGGGTAATGGCCAGTAGATAGAGGGCTTCCGAAAATCGCCGCATCGGTCGGCCGCTTACTCGTAGCGGACGTCGATGATTTCGTATTCGCGAATGCCGCCCGGCGCCTGCACCTGGGCGATGTCGCCGGCGTACTTGCCGATCAGGGCGCGCGCCACCGGGGAATTGACGGATATCTTGCCGCGCTTGATATCCGCCTCGTCCTCGCCGACGATCTGGTAAGTCACCGTATCGCCGCTATCCTGATCTTCCATTTCGACCGTGGCCCCGAAGACACAACGGCCGTCGGCATCGAGCAACCTGGGGTCGATGATCTGGGCATTCGACAACTTGCCCTCGATTTCGGCAATGCGCCCTTCAATGAAACCCTGGCGCTCCTTGGCCGCATCGTATTCGGCATTTTCGGAAAGGTCGCCGTGCGAACGCGCTTCGGCGATGGCCGCCACGACATTCGGGCGATCTACCGTTTTCAGGCGATGCAGTTCTTCACGCAGCTTTTCGGCGCCGGTAACGGTCAGCGGGATCTTGCTCATCTCTTCTTCCAGCAAAAGCAAAACCGCCGGCGCCCGAAACGGGGCAACCCGGCGGTTCGGGTTGGTCTTAGTGAAGCTGCGAATGCAGCGTCTGGATCGGATAAACCACGAGTTCGCCCAGGTGACGGATCCCTTCGGCCGCGGCCTCGGCCCCCCAGATCGTCGTGTACATCGTCACGCGTGCCTGCAGACCTGAGGTCCGGATCGAACGGGAGTCGTTGATCGCACCGCGTTTTTCCTCGACAGTATTGATGATCAGCGCGATTTCGTCGTTCTTGATCATGTCGACAATATGCGGGCGGCCTTCGGTCACCTTGTTGACGGGTTGCACCGGCAGGCCGGCGGCTTCAATGGCATGGGCCGTACCACGCGTCGCAACCAGCTGGAATCCCGACTGATGCAAGTGCTTGGCAATTTCGATGGCCTTGGCCTTGTCGCTGTCCTTGACGGACAGGAAGGCCTTGCCCGACTTCGGCAGCTTGACGCCGGCCGCGAGTTGCGACTTGACGAAAGCCTCGGCAAAGGTGGTGCCGACCCCCATGACTTCGCCGGTCGACTTCATTTCCGGGCCGAGGATGGTATCGACGCCCGGGAACTTCACGAAGGGGAAGACGGCTTCTTTGACCGAGAAATACGGCGGGATGACCTCCTTGGTCACGCCCTGTTCCTTCAGGCTGCGGCCGGCCATGCAGCGCGCCGCGATCTTCGCTAGTTGCAGTCCGGTGGCCTTGGAGACGTAAGGCACGGTACGCGAGGCGCGCGGGTTCACTTCCAGCACGTAGACGTCGTTGTCCTTGATCGCAAACTGAACGTTCATCAGGCCGCAGACGTTGAGTGCCTTGGCCATCAACTTGGTCTGGCGGCGCAGTTCGTCCTGGATGGCAGGCGACAGGGAGTACGGCGGCAACGAGCACGCCGAATCGCCGGAGTGCACGCCGGCCTGTTCGATGTGTTCCATGACACCGCCGATGATCACTTCTTCGCCATCGGACAAGGCATCGACGTCGCACTCGACGGCGTCGTTCAGGAAGCGGTCGAGCAGAACCGGCGAGTCGTTGGAAACCTTCACCGCTTCGCGCATGTAACGTTCGAGATCCTTCTGCTCGTGAACGATTTCCATGGCCCGGCCGCCGAGCACATAAGACGGACGCACGACCAGCGGATAGCCGATTTCCTGCGCCAGACGCAGGGCTTCCTCTTCGGTGCGCGCCGTGCGGTTCGGCGGCTGCTTGAGGCCGAGGTCATGCAACAGCTTCTGGAAGCGTTCCCGGTCTTCGGCGATATCGATCGATTCCGGCGTCGTGCCGATAATCGGCACGCCATTGGCTTCCAGGGCCAGTGCGAGCTTCAACGGCGTCTGGCCGCCGTACTGGACGATGACGCCAACCGGCTTCTCGATGGCGCAGATTTCCAGCACGTCTTCCAGGGTCAGCGGCTCGAAATACAGGCGGTCGGAAGTGTCGTAGTCGGTCGATACGGTTTCCGGGTTGCAGTTGACCATGATGGTCTCGTACCCGTCTTCGCGCATCGCCATGGCGGCATGCACACAGCAGTAGTCGAACTCGATCCCCTGGCCGATGCGGTTCGGACCACCGCCCAGCACCATGATCTTTTTCTTGTCGGTCGGATTGGCCTCGCACTCGTCCTCGTAGGTCGAGTACATGTAGGCGGTGCCCGTGGCGAATTCGGCAGCACAGGTATCGACACGCTTGTAGACCGGACGTACCCCCAATTCCTGACGGCGCTGACGGAATTCGGACTCGGTCGTCTTCAGCAGATAGGCCAGGCGACGATCGGCGAAGCCCTTGCGCTTCAGGAAGCGGATTTCCTCGGCAGTCAGGGACGCAAAATCACGCTTCTCAACAGCCAGTTCGAGATCGACGATCTCCTTGATCTGCACCAGGAACCACGGGTCGATCCGGGTCAGCTCGAAAACCTTTTCGACCGACATGCCAATACCGAAGGCATCGGCGACATACCAGAGGCGGTCCGGCGACGGCCGGGCCAGCTGTTCGTCGATGGTTTCCGGATCGACCGACTTCAGGTTGAAGCCGTCGACACCGACTTCCAGCCCGCGCAGGGCCTTCTGCAGCGACTCCTGGAAGGTACGGCCGATGGCCATCACTTCGCCGACCGATTTCATCTGGGTAGTGAGGGTCGAATCGGCCTGCGGGAACTTCTCGAAGGCAAAACGCGGCACCTTGGTCACGACGTAGTCGATCGACGGCTCGAACGACGCCGGGGTCTTGCCGCCGGTAATGTCGTTGGCCAGCTCGTCCAGCGTATAGCCGACGGCCAGCTTGGCGGCGATCTTGGCGATCGGAAAGCCAGTGGCCTTGGAGGCCAGCGCCGAGGAGCGCGAGACGCGCGGGTTCATTTCGATGACGATGCAACGGCCATCCTTCGGATTGATCGCAAACTGCACGTTGGAACCGCCGGTATCGACGCCGATTTCGCGCAGCACGGCGATCGAGGCGTTGCGCAGCAGCTGGTATTCCTTGTCGGTCAGCGTCTGGGCCGGCGCGACAGTGATCGAGTCGCCGGTATGGACGCCCATCGGATCAAGGTTTTCGATCGAACAGATGATGATGCAGTTGTCCGCCTTGTCACGGACCACTTCCATCTCGTACTCCTTCCAGCCGAGCAGCGATTCTTCGATCAGCAACTCGTTGGTCGGCGAGGCTTCGAGACCGCGCTTGCAGATGGTCTCGAACTCTTCCATGTTGTAGGCAATGCCGCCGCCCGTGCCGCCCAGCGTGAAGGACGGACGGATGATGGTCGGGAAACCGATCATGGCCTGCACCTGGTAGGCCTCTTCCATGCTGTGCGCCGTGGCCGACTTGGCGGAGCCGAGACCGATCTTGGTCATGGCATCCTTGAACTTCTGGCGGTCCTCGGCCTTGTCGATGGCTTCCTTGGAAGCGCCGATCAATTCGACGCCAAACTTCTCGAGCACGCCTTCGCGGTCGAGGTCGAGCGCGCAATTCAGTGCGGTCTGCCCACCCATCGTCGGCAGCAGCGCATCCGGGCGCTCCTTCTCGATGATCTTGGCGACGACCTGCCAGGTAATCGGCTCGATGTAGGTCACATCGGCCATTTCCGGATCGGTCATGATGGTTGCCGGATTGGAGTTGACCAGGATGACCTTGTAACCCTCTTCGCGCAGGGCCTTGCAGGCCTGGGCGCCGGAGTAATCGAATTCGCAGGCCTGACCGATGATGATCGGGCCGGCGCCAATAATCAAAACACTCTTGATGTCTGTACGTTTCGGCATGTCTTAATCTCTCCCCTTATTGCGCGGGGTTCAGCGCTGCGACGCCACGCGTCATGCAGTCGAGGAAGCGGTCGAACAGGTAGGCCACATCGTGCGGGCCGGGGCTCGCTTCCGGATGCCCCTGGAAGGAGAAGGCCGGCACGTCGGTGCGGGCAATTCCCTGCAGGGAACCATCGAACAGCGAAACATGGGTCGCACGCAGGTTGGCCGGCAGCGAATCGCCATCGACGGCAAAGCCGTGGTTCTGGCTGGTGATCAGCACTAGGCCGGAATCGAGATCCTTCACCGGGTGATTGGCCCCATGATGGCCGAACTTCATTTTCAGCGTCTTGGCACCGGAGGCCAGTGCCAGCAACTGATGGCCGAGACAGATGCCGAAGGTCGGCACGCCACGCTCCAGGAATTCACGAATGGCCGCGATGGCGTAATCGCAAGGCTCCGGATCGCCCGGGCCGTTGGACAGGAAAACACCATCCGGTTGCATGGCCAGCACGTCGGCGGCCGGCGTTTGCGCCGGCACGACAGTCAGCCGGACACCCCGCTCGGCCAGCATGCGCAGGATGTTGCGCTTGACACCGAAATCGTAGGCCACGACATGGAAACGCGCTTCGGTACGCTGCTTGTAGCCTTGCAGCGTCCATTCCGCCTCATCCCACTCGTAGCCGGCCTTGGCCGAAACGACCTTGGCCAGATCCATGCCCGCGAGGCCCGGGAAGGCCTTGGCCATGGCCAGCGCCTTGGCTTCGTCGACCTCGCCAGCCAGGATGCAGCCGGCCTGCGCCCCCTTTTCGCGCAGGATGCGGGTCAGCTTGCGGGTATCAATACCAGAGATGGCAACGATGCCGTGCTTCTTCAGATAGGCGCCGAGGTCTTCCTCGCTACGCCAATTGGATGCGCGACGCGGCAGGTCGCGAATGATCAGGCCGGCGGCAAAATTGGCGGCGGATTCGAAATCCTCCGCGTTGCAGCCGGTATTACCAATATGCGGATAGGTCAGGGTGACGATCTGACGGCAATAGGAAGGATCGGTTAGGATTTCCTGATAGCCGGACATCGCGGTGTTGAACACCACTTCGCCACTGGTAACGCCATCGGCGCCGATGGATTGGCCCTTGAAAACCGTTCCGTCGGCGAGGGCAAGAATGGCGGGGGTGAATGAGGGCAGCAGCGACACGTCGGCTCTCCAAATATTTTCTGCTTGTTCATGTGCCAAGCGGGAAGGCTTTCGCCTCCCCGCTTGCGCTTTTTAACCTTTCTATTTTAGCCGAAAAAGGGCTTTTCAGGCAAATTCAAGGGATTACACGCGTTTGAACGTAGCGCTCGAACGCCGGTTTGATCAGGGCCATTTCGTCCACCAGGGCACCATACAGACACCGGCAGGCAGGCCAATCGACCCGTTCGACATCCCGCGTCGCCTGCTCGATCTCCCACGCCCGGCGCCGGGCATGCTCGGCATGGAACATTGCCAACAGGCTCTTCAAGGTGTGGGCATGCATGCGTGCCTCGTGCGCATCGGTGGCATCGATCGCGCCGCGCAAACGGCCCAGGCGGGCCTCCCACTCGCCCAGCAGCATGCCGGCCATCGTGGCCAGCAGCTCGGGCTCGCCGATATCCCGCAAGGCCGCTGCGAGATCGAGGCGCGCCGATGCCTCGCCCGCGACCGCATCGTCCGCGCCCCCTTCCAGCACCATTCCGCCAACTCCGCGCGCCCGCTCCAGCGCGGCATGCAGCTCGTCCGGGCGAAGCGGCTTGGCAATATAGTCATTCATTCCGGCCTCGATGCAGCGCTCGCGGTCGGAAGCCATCACGTTGGCCGTCATGGCAATGATGTAAACCGGCTTGAACTCCTGGGAGACAACCCAGCTCCGCCGCATCTCGCGCGAGCGGATTGCCTCGGTCGCCTCGATGCCGCCCATAACCGGCATCTGCATGTCCATCAGGATCACATCGAAATGCGCCTCATCGAACAGGTCGACCGCCTCTGCACCATTATTGGCAATGGTCACCCGATGCGCATCTTTCTCGAGCAACCGCCTGGCCAACTCCTGATTGACCGGATTATCCTCGACGAGCAGAATTTTCAGCCCATCCAGCGCTTCGTCGGCCAGCCGCTGCTCGAAATCGACCTCGGACAGGGCGAATGGATCGAGCACCGCGGTGTCCTGTCCTTCGGCCAGCGCCAGCGCATCGGCCAGATCAGGGGCGCCGACCGGCTTGACCAGATGGGCCGAAACCCCGATCTCGCGCAACCGGGCCAGATCATGGCGCTGGTTTTCGGTGGTCAGCATGACCAGCAGCCTTTCCTTTCGCCCGGAGCGCCCCCAGCTCTCGGCCAGCGCAAATCCCGCCGGCGCATCCATGCTGGCATCGGCCACGATGTAATCGTATGGAAAATCGACCAGCCGACTGCGCTCGATTGCCGCAACAGCCGCTGCACCATCGGCCGACAACGAGGCCTGTATACCGTGGCGCTCGAGCAGTTCGACCAGATAGCGACCATTGTTGGCATTGTCGTCGATCACCAGGGCACGCCGCCCATCGTAGGAGACGGGGGGTGTCTCCCCTTGCAGCTCGGGCTCCATGCCAAAACGCCCGGTGAACGAAAAGAGCGCCCCCTGACCGGGCTGGCTTTCCAGCCAGATTCGACCATCCATCAGCTGCACCAGACGGGCACTGATGGCCAGACCAAGGCCGGTCCCGCCAAAGCGCCGGGTGGTGGACACGTCGGCCTGCGAGAAGGCCTCGAAGATGGCTTGCTGCTTGTCGGCCGGTACGCCGATACCGGTGTCGCGGATCGAGAAACGGAGAAAGACCGAGTGCTCCGTTCGCTGGTCGACTTCGACCTTGACCAGCACCTCCCCGGCTTCGGTGAACTTGATCGCGTTGCCAACCAGGTTGATGACCACCTGCCGCAAGCGTGTCGGATCGCCCACAATCCGGGCCGGCACATCGGGCCGCACATCGGCGATCAGTTCCAGACCCTTTTTGTGCGCTCCCACAGCAAGGACACGCACAGCCTCCAGAACGACATCATGCACCGAGAAGGGCAATGATTCGAACTCCACCTTGCCGGCCTCGATTTTCGAAAAATCGAGAATGTCGTTCACGATGGTGAGGAGCGCCTCGGCCGAGGATTTGACGGTTTTCAGGTAGTACGTCTGTTCGGCATCGAGCTCGGTATCCAGTGCCAGCTCGGTCATGCCGATGATGCCGTTCATCGGGGTGCGAATCTCATGACTCATATTGGCCAGGAAGGCGCCGCGCGCCCGGTTGGCCGATTCGGCGGCCTCCTTGGCGGAAATCAGCGCCGCTTCGGCCGCCTTCACCTCGCTGATGTCACGCTGCAACATGAGCACCCGGCTCGGCCGCCCCTCGGCATCGCGCGCCGCGACCGCTCCGCGCAACAGGAACCAGCGCCATTGACCGTCGCGCGCCTTCATGCGGCATTCGGCCTGAAAATTGCCCTCTTGATTCTTCAGATGGGCATCGATCCGGGCCTGCAAGACACGCAAATCGTCGGGATGCACCAGACGTTGCCACTGGACAATGGCGTTATCGAAGTCGTCCTCGGCATAGCCGAGCATTTGCTTCCACTGGCGACCGGAATCGATGTTGCCGGTCACCAAGTTCCAGTCGGTCAAGGCATCCCCGGAGAGCCGGGCATACCAGCCGCTGAGGTTCATGCCGGCGTAGGCGCGATAAGCCGAATCAACCGTCGCAAGCAGCTTTTCCAGGCCATCGGCCAGCGCGCCCTGGTGCGCCGCCCGCGCCTGCTCAATCAACTGCCGGAGTTGCGGCTCGCCTTCGCCGCCGAAAATTTCCTGAAGCTGTTTTGCCAGCAGCCGGGATTTCATCGAGGATCAGCGCAAGCCGAGCACGTCCTGCATGTCGAACAGTCCGTTCCGACGGCCGGCCAGGAAGCGCGCAGCGCGCAGGCTGCCCAGCGCATAGGGCATGCGGCTGCTCGCCTTGTGGGTGATTTCGACACGTTCGCCGATGCCGCAGAACATGACGGTATGGTCGCCGACGATGTCGCCGCCCCGCACCGTGGCGAAGCCGATGGTCGAAGGATCGCGCTCTCCGGTGACGCCTTCACGCCCATACACCGCACACGTTTCCAGGTCACGCCCGAGCGCGTTGGCGACAACCTCGCCCATGCGCAGGGCAGTCCCTGACGGGGCGTCGATCTTCATGCGGTGATGCGCCTCGACCACTTCGATGTCGTAGCCCTGATTCATGATGCGTGCCGCCATGTCGAGCAGCTTGAAGACGACATTGACGCCGACCGCCATGTTCGGGGCAAAAACGACGGGGATATCCTTCGCTGCCTCGGCAATGGCGGCCTTTCCGTCCGCCTCGAAGCCGGTGGTGCCAATGACCATGCCAACACCGGCCTGCCGGCAGAGCGCAAGATGAACCAGCGTGCCTTGCGGGCGGGTGAAATCAATCAGGACATCGACATTTTTCAGACCAGCCGCCACATCGCCGGTGACGACAACATCGGAAGCCAGTCCGACCAATTCGCCGGCATTCTTGCCGATTGCCGGGCTGCCCGGCACATCGAAGGCAGCGCCGAGCACCACGCCCTCACCCTTCAGGGTTGCCTCAATCAGCATGCGGCCCATGCGGCCGCCGGCTCCCACGATACCAACACGTGTTTCGCTCATTCTAGAATCCAAAGATGTTCATGAAACGCCGGAACCAGCCCGGCTCCTCGCGCGGTGGCAAAGGCTTGTCGGCCGCCTCACCAGACAACGAGCCAAGATCGACCAGGCGGCTCCGGTTGGCCGGCGTCGTCAGTTCTTCCGTCGAGGCGACGTCAACATCGCCACCGACCCGCTCCAGACGGTTGTCGGCATCGAAAAAGACGACGAACTTGCGCGACTCGACCTGGCCGGTCCGGCCATTCCGGTAGCTGTAAACATAATCCCAGCGCTGCTGGTGGAAGATATCGGCAACCATCGGCGTTCCCAGCAGGAAGCGGACTTGATCCTTGGTCTGCCCCGGCTTCAACTGGGCAACCATGTCCTGGGTCAGCACATTACCCTGCTGGATATCGATCTTGTATTCGTTGATGAAGCCCGGTTTCCAGGAGCAGGCGGCAAGCAGCGCGCAGGAAATGGCCAGGAGCGTGAGACGGGAACGACGCATTCGGAAATCCGGTTTTTGAATCGGCTTTGAAGCGGTATATCATACCCGAAATCGGCACCTCGCCCTGACAGAACAACTTCCGGAACTCCTGCCCATGAGCGATCCGCAAAGCCTCAAGAATATGGGGCTGAAAGCCACATTCCCCCGACTGAAGATTCTCGAATTGTTCGAGAAGAGCACCCAGCGCCACATGACGGCCGAGGACGTCTATCGCATGTTGCTGGCCGACAACATGGATATTGGCCTGGCCACCGTCTATCGCGTCCTCACCCAGTTCGAGCAGGCCGGCCTGCTCGAACGCCACTTCTTCGAATCCGGCAAGGCCGTGTTCGAGGTCAACCGTGGCAAGCACCACGATCACCTGGTCTGCGTCGAATGCGGCAAGGTCGAGGAATTCCTCGATCCGGAAATCGAGAAGCGTCAGAATGCCGTCGCCGAGGAGCGCGGCTTCACCATTCAGGACCACGCCCTCTATATCTACGGCAATTGCGCCGAGTGCGGCGCCAAGAAAAAGGCCTGAACACCCCACCATGCCCAACATACTGACCGCCGACGCGGCGGCCTGGCTGTCTTCGGCCGGCGCTACCTATCTGTTGATCGCGCTGGCCGAATTCGGCGACAAGAGCCAGCTCGTCTGCATGACGCTGGCTGCCCGCCATCGCGGCCTGCCGGTGGTGCTCGGCGCGATCGCTGCGTTTGCCGTGCTCAACCTGCTTGCCGTGCTGTTTGGTGCAGCAGTTGCCGCTTGGCTGCCCGAATCGCTGGTGACGGCTGCCGTCGCCCTGCTCTTTGCCTGGTTCGGCATCGCCGCGCTGCGCTTCGAGGAGGAGGACGACGAAGAGATCGAGGAAAAGCCGGGACATGGTGTTTTCGCCACCACCTTCCTGATGATTTTCCTGGCCGAGTTCGGTGACAAGACACAGATCGCCGTCGCCGGCCTGGGCAGTACGGCCGATGCGACGGCAACCTGGGTGGGCGGCACGCTGGCGCTGGCAACGACCTCGCTGCTCGGCGTCTATGCCGGGCGTCGCCTGCTCAACCGACTGCCGCTGCACTGGATTCACCGCATCAGCGGCGTCTTTTTCCTGCTGCTCGCCCTGCTCGCCGGACTGCGCCTGGCTGGCGCAATCTGACTCAGGCCGGCCGCCGCAACAGTTCGCTGGCGTGCTGCCGGGTGAGCTCGGTAATTTCCACGCCGCCCAGCATGCGCGCGATTTCCTGTACCCGGCCAGCCGGATCGAGCGGCTGGATGGTGCTCAAGGTGACACCATCGCGCGCCGCCTTGCTGACCTGCCACTGCCAGTCGGCCTGCGCGGCAACCTGCGGCAGATGGGTGACGCACAGCACCTGGCGCTCGCGCCCCAGTTCGCGCAACAAGCGACCGACGATCTCGGCGACACCGCCGCCGATACCGACGTCAACTTCATCGAAAATCAGGGTCGGCACGCTGGCTGAGCGCGAGGTCAGCACTTGGATCGCCAGGCTGATGCGCGACAACTCCCCGCCGGAAGCGACTTTGGCCAGCGGCCGGGCTTCACTGCCGGCCAAGCCACCGATGCGGAATTCGACCTGCTCCAGCCCCTGCGCCGAACCGCCTTCGACAGCGGGCAAAGCCACCTCGAAACGGCCGGCCGACAGGGCAAGCTGGCGCATGATATCGCTCACGGCCCGGCCCATTTCCCCGGCTGCCTTCTGGCGCCCGGCCGAGAGCGTTTCGGCCAGTTCCAGGTAAGCCGTGCGCGTCGCCGCAACCTTGGCTTCCAGGGCAGCCAGATCGGCGGTTTCATCGAGTTCGGCGAGGCGCTGCCGCCACGCGCCGAGCAGCCCGGGCAACTCGGCCGGCTGCACACGGTATTTGCGGGCATGGGCCATGACGGCATCCATCCGGCGCTCGACCTCGGCGAGCCGGGACGGATCGAGGTCGACCCGGTCGGCGTAACGGCGCAGGGTCGACACGGCCTCCGACAACTCGGCCTGCACGGAACCCAGCAATTCGGCGACCTCGGCCAGTGCCGGGTCGTACTCGGCGAGCCCGGCCAGTCGGGTGGTCACGCTGTCGATCTGCCGCTCGCAGGCGGCATCGCCCTCGGCCAGCACCGCGAGGGCGAACTGGGCCCCTTCGATCAGGCTGGCGGCATGCCCAAGCCGGCGATGTTCGACATCAAGTGTCGCCCATTCGTCTTCAGCAAAGGCCAACGCATCGAGTTCGTCAATCTGCCATTGCAATTGCTCGCGTTCGCGCTGCAAGGCGTCGGCCCCTGCGCTGGCCGCGCGCAGTTGCTGCTCGGCCTCGCGCCAGGCTTTCCAGGCTCCGGCCACTGCCTTGGCCAGGGCCGAGAGGCCGGCATGGGTATCGAGCAAGGTGCGCTGGGCATCAGCGCGCAACAGGGACTGATGGGCGTGCTGGCCGTGGATATCGACCAGCCACTCACCGACTTCACGCAACTGCTGCACGGTCGCCGACGAGCCATTGATGTAGGCCCGTGACCGGCCACCGGCGTCAACCACACGGCGGAGCATCAATTCGCCGTCCGTGTCGAAATCGTTGGCCCCCAGCCAGGCGACGACCTCGGGCAGTCCGCCGATCTCGAAGCTGGCTGCCACGTCGGCCTTGGCGCATCCCGAACGGACGACGCCGGCGTCGGCCCGCTCACCCAGGGCCAGGGCCAGCGCATCGATCAGGATGGATTTGCCGGCACCGGTCTCGCCGGTCAGGGCGCCGAAACCACCGGCGAATTCGAGCTCCAGCCGGTCGACGATGACGAAATCCTTGATGGTCAGTTGGCGCAGCATCAGTGCCCCTTCGGCCGTTCGCTCCACTGCAGCTTCTGGCGCAGCATGGCGAAATAGCTGTAGCCCGGCGGGTGCAGGAAGCAGATCTTGTGTTCGGAACGGCGCAAGCGAACCGAATCGCCCGGCAACAGGTCGAGCGTCACCTGGCCGTCGAAGTGCACGCGCGGATCGTCGGCGGACACGATGCGCAACTCGATGTCGGTATTGTCGTTGATGATGATCGGCCGGTTGGTCAGGGCATGCGGGCACAGCGGCACGAGCGCAATGCCGGTCAGCGTCGGATTCAGGATGGGGCCTCCGGCCGACATGGCATAGGCGGTCGACCCGGTGGGCGTCGACACCACCATGCCGTCCGCTCGCAGGTTGTAGATGAATTCGCCGTTGATGAACAACTCGAATTCAATCATCCGGCCGATGGCGCCCTTGTCGATCACCACGTCGTTGAGCGCCATGTTGGCGGCAATTTCCTTGCCGTCGCGCATCACTTCGGCCGCCAGCAACATCCGGTTTTCCGGCGTGAAACGGCCGTCGAGCAAATCGTCCATGGTGGTCAGCATGTCGTCGCGGGCAATATCGGTCATGAAACCCAGGCGGCCCTGGTTGACACCAACCAGGGGCACGCAGTAACGGGCCAGACGGCGCGCCGCGTTGAGCATGGTGCCATCACCCCCGAGCACGATGGCCAGATCGGCATGAGCGCCGATATCGTTGAAGCCGCACGTCACCCAGCGCGACAGGTCGACCTTCTTGCCGATGTTCTCGGCCGTCTCGCGTTCGATGAAGACCGACACGCCGCGCTCGTAGAGATATTCGGCCAGACGGCGCAGGGATTCGGCAATTTCCTGGCTGTGGTATTTGCCGACCAGCGCGATGGTCCGTGGGGAGCGGTAGGATGCGAAGCCTCGGTTCATGGGGCCGAATTCTTGCATAAAAACAGCTTGCAGCGCGCGCCGCGCTTTTTTGTACAATCGGACCATGCTCGATGAACGCGCCCGCACCCTGTTAAAGACCTTGGTCGAACACTACATTGCCGACGGACAGCCGGTCGGTTCGCGCGCCCTTTCCAAGTTTTCCGGCCTCGACCTGTCACCGGCGACGATCCGCAACGTGATGGCCGACCTCGAGGAAGCCGGTTTCGTCGCCAGTCCGCACACCTCGGCTGGCCGCATCCCGACGGCGCGCGGCTATCGCTTGTTCGTCGACAGCCTGCTCACCGTGCAGCCGATGGAAGCCCGGCAGATCGGGCAACTGGAAGAGGCCCTGCAAGGCCGGCCGTCGAGCCAGATCATTGCCAGCGCCTCGCAACTGCTCTCCAGCCTGACCCATTTCGCCGGCGTCGTGGTCGCCCCCCGCCGGCCGAGCAGCCGCATCCGGCAGATCGAGTTTCTCAGCCTGGCCGAAAAACGGGTACTGCTCATCATTGTCACGGCCGATGGCGACGTGCAGAATCGCATCGTGACAACCGACCGCGCCTATTCGGCCAGCGAATTGACCAGCGCAGCCAACTACCTGACCCAGAACTTCGCCGGCCTCGATTTCGAACAGATGCGCCAGCGCCTGTCGGCCGAGATCCAGCAATTGCGCGACGACATCAAGCCCTTGATGAACCTGGCGCTGGAAGCCGGCGATGCCGCGCTGACGGAAAACGCGACGCCCTATGTCATTTCCGGCGAGAAGAACCTGCTCGACGTCGAGGAATTGTCGTCCAACATGAAACGCCTGCGCGAGTTGTTCGACCTCTTCGAACAGCGTTCGAGCCTCATGCGCCTGCTCGACGTCTCGAACCGGGCGGAAGGCGTCCAGATTTTCATCGGTGGCGAATCGGGCATTGCCCCGCTCGACGAATGCAGCGTGATCGCCGCGCCCTACACCGTCGATGGCCAGGTGGTCGGCTCACTCGGCGTCATCGGCCCGACCCGCATGGCTTACGAGCGCGTCATCCCGATCGTCGATATCACCGCCCGCCTGCTGTCGAGCGCCCTTTCCTCCAAATCGGATTCCTGATGCCCCGCTATTTACCGGAACCGCCGTACCGCCACGGCACCCCGGCGACCACTGCGATCGTCCTCGTCAACCTGGGCACACCGGACGCGCCCACCGCTCCCGCGCTGAAACGCTACTTGCGCCAGTTCCTCTCCGACCCGCGTGTCGTCGAGATTCCCAAGGCGCTCTGGTGGCTGATCCTGAACGGCATCGTTCTCAATATCCGTCCCAGGAAATCGGCGGCCAAGTACGCCACCGTCTGGATGACCGAGGGTTCGCCGCTGCGCGTCCATACCGAGCGTCAGGCCAAGCTGCTCAAGGGCCTGCTCGGCCAGCGCGGCCATCAGGTGGGGGTCGTCCATGCCATGCGCTACGGCACGCCATCGGTGGCCGACGTGCTCACCCGACTGCAAGCCGACGGCACTCGCCGTATCCTGATCTTGCCAATGTATCCCCAGTACGCCGCGAGCACGACGGCGACCGTCGTGGACGAAGCCGCCCGCTGGCTGCTGCAGACGCGCAACCAGCCGGAAATGCGTTTCGTGCGCAACTTCCACGACCAGGAAGGCTATCTCTCCGCCCTGGAAAAATCGGTTCGCCGCCACTGGCAGGCGCAGGGTTCGTTGGACGAGCAGGACCGCCTGCTGATCAGCTTTCACGGTCTGCCGAAGCGCAGCCTCGACCTGGGCGACCCTTACTTCTGTGAATGCCACAAGACCGGCCGCCTATTGGCCGAGCGCCTGAACCTGCGCCCGGAGCAATACCGGATCTGCTTCCAGTCACGCTTCGGCAAGGCGGAATGGCTGCAGCCATACACTGCACCGACACTGGCGGAATGGGGAAGCCAGGGGGTCCGGCGGGTCGATGTCATCTGCCCCGGCTTCGTCGCCGATTGTCTGGAAACCCTGGAAGAAATTGCCCAGGAGGGCCGCGACGATTTCCTCAAGGCCGGCGGCCGGGAATACCACTACATCCCGGCGCTGAACGAGGACGATGCCTGGATCGCAGCGCTGGCCGATCTGGCCGAGCAGCACCTGGCCGGCTGGCCGACGCGTACGGCGGCCGACCCGCAGGATCTGGCGATCAGCGCCCGGCAGGCAAGCCAATGCGGGGCGCCGACTTGAATATCCGGCAGGCGCCCCTATATCAGCAAAACCTGATTATCGGAGCCAGCCATGTCTGAAAGCCTGCACGTCGTCTGCCCGCATTGCGCGGCGGTCAACCGCATCCCGTCCACCAAGCTGGGCGACGCACCGAATTGCGGCCAATGCAAGCAGCCGCTGTTCGCCGGGGAGCCGCTGGCGCTGGGGGCAGCCCTTTTCGACCGCCACCTGACGCGGAACGACCTGCCGCTCGTCGTCGATTTCTGGGCACCCTGGTGCGGGCCATGCCGCATGATGGCGCCCACTTTCCACCAGGCGGCCATGGACCTTGAACCCCATGCCCGGCTCGCCAAGGTCAATACCGAGGCGGAACCACAGCTCGCCGCCCGCTTCAACATCCGTAGCATTCCGACGCTCGCCATTTTTTCAGGGGGGCGCGAAATTGCCCGCCAGAGCGGGGCGCTCGACCTCAACACGCTAAAACGCTGGATAGCGCCGCATCTCAGGCGCCCTTAACTTCCCTGCCCCGGGGCCGTTAACCATCAGGTAGAAGCAAACCTGCCCGGAGGCCTCCATGAAAATCGCCACGTCCAGCCTGCACATGGCCTCGTCGCACGCCAGCCTGCAGCAGCATGAAATCCAGGAACGTCTGACGATGTGGGTCGGCCAGCGGCCCGGAGAGCAAAACACCGCGCCGCCGGCCGAGCGGGAGACAGTGCGTCTGTCCGACGCCGGCAAGGCCGCGGCAGAAGCCGAGACGAGCGGTGACATCACAAACGACAAGGCAACCGACGGCGATCCCCGCCTGAACCTGATTCGCGCGCTGATCGAAACGCTGACCGGGCGCCGGATCGAGATTTTCGAGGCGACCGATTTACCGGCCTCGCCCCCGGAAGCCCCCGTGGCAGGCGACCCTGCCGCGCCTCAGGCGTCAGGGAACGGAGCGGTCGGCTGGGGCTTGGTTTATGACCGCCAGGAATCCTATACGGAAACCGAGGAGACCCGCTTCTCGGTCAGTGGCCAGGTCCGTACGGCGGATGGCCGGGAAATCGCCTTCGACCTTAGCTTGAGCATGGCGCGTGCCTACCATGAGGCATCCAGCTTCAGCCTGCGTCTGGGCGATGCGGCCCGCAAAACCGACCCGCTGGTCCTCAATTTCTCCGGCACGGCAGCCCAGCTGACCGATCTGCGCTTTGCCTTCGACCTGAATGCCGACGGCCGGACGGAGCAGATCAACTTCGTCGCACCGGGCAGCGGCTTCCTGGTTTTCGACCGCAACGGGGATGGCAAGATCAACGACGGACGCGAACTGTTCGGCCCGAGCACGCAGGACGGTTTTCAGGAATTGGCGGCACTGGACGATGACCGGAACGGCTGGATCGACGAGAACGATGCGGCATTCGCGCAGTTGCAGCTGTGGACACGCGACCGCGATGGGCAAGACCGTCTGCAATCGCTGGCCGAGGCCGGGGTGGGCGCCATCGCGCTGACCCGGATCGCAACGCCCTTCGACATCAAGAACAACGCCCATCAATTGCTCGGTCAAATTCGCAATTCCGGGATATTTTTGCAGGAAAACGGCACGACTGGCACAATTCAGCAAATTGATCTGACTGCCTGACACACCGGGGCAGCATTGTGCAGGGGAGTTCCGATGCCGCGCATCGCCGATTTGAAGATTTGGGTTCGCATCACTGCCGCCATCTGGGTCGTGCTGGCCATCATCTGGGCCGGCGCCATTGTCTGGACGACACACGTCAATCGCGAAACGGCCATTCGCCAGGCCCAGGACTTTTCGCAAAGCATTCACGAAATGACCATGGCCGGCCTGACCGGCATGATGATCACCGGCACGGTCGGTCAGCGCGAGGTTTTCCTCGACCAGATCAAGCAGTTGTCGATCATCAAGGATCTGCATGTTGCCCGTGGCGAAGCCGTGACCCAGCTCTACGGCCCGGACACCAAGCATGCGCGCGAACTGAACGCGCTTGAAAAGCAGGTCATGGCAACCGGCACGCCGTACATGGCAGTGGAAACGGCGGAGGGCAGCTCCTTCCTGCACGTCATCAATCCGACCAAGGCTGCCCGGAACTACCTTGGCAAGGACTGCATCGCCTGCCACCAGGTGCCGGAAGGCACGGTACTCGGCGTGGTCAGCATGAAGGTGTCGCTCGACTCGGTCGAGTCCGAGGTGGCCGCCTTCCGCCTGAAAATTGCCGGCGTCGCGGTGATCGCGCTCGGCGCCCTGCTCGTCATCATCTACCTGATCACCCACCAGTTCGTGACCCGGCCACTCGACGAGCTGCGCAAGGGGCTCTCCGACATTGCCCGCGGCGAAGGCGACCTGACCCGCCGCCTGCCGATCCAGGGCAAGGATGAAGTGGGCCAGTCGGCCCAGGTCTTCAACGAAATGATGGATAACTTTACCCAGCTCGTCCGCCAGGTGCGCGACGCCGCCGCCCAAGTGTCGACGCGGGTCAGTGCGCTTTCCGACAGTGCCGACCGGGTGACGCAGAGTTCGTACCTGCAGAACGAAAAATCCAGTCACGCGGCCGCCGCAGTCGAACAACTGGTATCGAGCATTTCCGCCATCGCCCAGAGCGCCGAACATGTCCAGCACCAGTCGCAGGAAAGCCTGGCCCGGGCAAACGAAGGCAGCCGCAACCTGGAAACCCTGCTCGGCGAGATGAACGTCGTCGAGCGGGCCGTCCGCGAAATGGCCGACTCGGTCAACAACTTCGTGCACAACACCGAAGCCATTACGCAGATGACCCGCGAGGTCAAGGACATTGCCGAACAAACCAACCTGCTCGCCCTCAATGCGGCTATCGAGGCCGCCCGCGCCGGCGAACAGGGACGCGGCTTTGCCGTGGTGGCCGATGAAGTGCGCAAGCTGGCTGAAAAATCTTCCCGCTCGGCCAGCGAAATCGACACCATCACCGCCAGCCTGAGCGCGCAATCCGTTTCTGTCCGGCGCAGTATCGAAGCCGGACTGGAGCATCTCGACGCCAGCCAGACGGCCGTCGCCGCCGTCTCGAGCGTCTTGCAGGCAGCCAACGGCTCCGTCAGCGAAGTCGGACACGGGCTCGACGCCATTGCCGCCGCCACCGACCAGCAGCGTCGCTTCTCCGGTGAAGTCGAATCCAGCATCGAGGCGATTGCCGGCATGGCCCGCGAGAACTCCGGCACAGTCGAACAGACCGCCAGCGCCGCCCATGACCTGAAGCGGCTGGCCGATAGCCTGGCCGGCCTGGTCGGACGGTTCAAGGTTTAACAGGGAACCAGGTCCATCACGGCAGCCCGTGATGGACACTGCGCCTCACATCGGCGCCAGTTCGAGGTCCAGGCCGCCGCCGGGCTTGCCCGACCCGCCCAGCTGAGAGGCCGACAGGCTCTGTACCGCCGGCATCCCTTGTGCCGCGGCAATCCGGTTGACCTCGCGCAGACGCTTGATCATGCGGCTGAGCAGTGCGTTGCGCATGCGTTCCATCAACTCTTCCGACGACAGGGCGAGCGCGGCTGCGTTGATTTCAAGGAACAGGGTGGGCTCCAGCGTCACGGCCGTCGCGCAGCGCAAATCGCTGGACGGGTGCAGGAAGGCGACTTCACCGACCGGCTCGCTGGGTCCCAGACGGCACAGTGCCTTGCCTTCGATCGAGACTTCGACCGAACCGGACACAATGACGCCAAAGAACTTGCTGCGCTCCCCCTCGCGGATCAGCGCGACATTCGGCGAAACCTCCCGCCAGACTGCAACGCGCAGGACTTCCCAGATTTCGATGTTCTCGAACTCGGTGAAAAACTCCAGTTTGCGCAAGGTTTCGAAGTGCCGGGTATCCTCGACCGTCGAGTCCTCATCGAGCAGCTGGTAGCGCACGGCCGACAAATCCTTGGCCATTTCGGCGCCATTCCGGTAGCGGTTGTAGAGATCCTTTTCCAGCGCCCGCTTCAGGATGGCGTTCAGCCCCTCCGGCAGATCGGGACGCAACGAGGTCACCGAAGGTGCCTCGGTATTGACGATCCGGTAGATCAGCGTTGCCTGGTTATTGGCGCGGAACGGCAGGCGGCCGGTCAGCAGCTGAAAGAGGACGACGCCCAGCGAGTAGAGGTCGGTCTTCTGGTTGAGCGGGTAATTCTTGATCTGTTCAGGTGACATGTAGGCAGGCGAACCCACCCCCATGATGAAGGTGGAATCCCGGTCCAGATCCTTGTTCATGTTCAGCGCCAGGCCAAAGTCGGCGATCTTGGCTTCGTCGTTCGCGGCGACCATGATGTTGGCCGGCTTGATGTCGCGATGGATGATGCCCTGTCGATACGCCGCATCGAGCGCCATGCAGCATTTGAAGATAATGCCGATGACGCGGTGCATCGGCAGCAGCCTGTCGATCCGCGTATGTTCCTCGAGCGAGAAGCCCTGGACGTACTCCATCGCCAGATAAGCGAAATCCTGCTCGACCACCGCCTCGTAAACCTGCACGATATTCGGGTGATTCAGTCGCTTGGCCACCATTCCCTCGTTCTGGAACAGCTTGCGCATGCGGCGCGACATCGCCCCGCCATCCTTCCCGAACTGGATCACCTTGACAGCGACCTGGCGGCCGGCATCCGGATCATCGCAAAGGTAGACCGTGGCGGTCGCTCCCTTGCCAAGCTCCCGAATCACGCGGTATTTGCCGATCGTTTCCATGGGCGATATTTGAGAAGAATGCAGGGATTCATCGTAGCACGCCCCATTCGAGGCGGCGGCAGTTTCCTGCGCAAAGAAATTATCCGGCAGGGGCTTGAAAGTACCAAACACGCCCCCACATACCGGAAAGATTTTTTGGAGAAACGCGTATGTCCACCCCCGAAAACACCCAGGAAGCCATGCTGGGCAACGAACCGGTCACCGAGCAACCGGCGGCTGCCGAGGCCGCACCGGCTGAACACGTCGACACCATGCCGAGCCTCGAGGAGCAGATCAAGACCCTCGAACTGAAAGCGGCCGAGCACTACGATGCCTGGCTGCGCGCCAAGGCCGAAAGCGAAAACATCCGCCGTCGCGCCCAGGAAGATATTGCCAAGGCCCACAAATTCGCCGTCGAGAAATTCGCCGGCGAGTTGCTGGCCGTCAAGGACAGTCTGGAAGCCGCGCTCGCCGTCCAGGAACAGACCGTCGACAGCTTCAAGTCCGGCGTCGAGCTGACCCTGAAGCAATTGATCGCCGCGTTCGAAAAGAACGCCCTGCACGAAGTCAATCCGGCCGGCGAAAAATTCGATCCACACAAGCATCAGGCCATCGGCATGGTCGATTCCGAGCAGGAAGCCAACACCGTGGTCAACGTGCTGCAAAAAGGCTACACGATCGCCGACCGCGTGCTGCGTCCGGCGCTGGTCATGGTCGCCAAGGGCAAATAAACACTTGAAAACGTCGGGGTGAAACCCCAATTCACGAACATCAGCCATTCATCTTAAGGAAACCAACATGGGCAAGATCATCGGTATCGACCTCGGCACCACCAACTCCTGCGTCGCCATCATGGAAGGCGGCCAGCCGAAGGTCATCGAAAACGCAGAAGGTGCACGCACCACCCCGTCCATCATCGGCTACACCGAAGACGGCGAAATCCTGTGCGGCGCCCCGGCCAAGCGTCAGGCCGTGACCAATCCGAAGAACACGCTGTACGCCGTCAAGCGCCTGATCGGCCGCCGCTTCGAAGAGAAGGAAGTGCAGAAGGACATCGCCCTGATGCCCTACAAGATCGTCAAGGCCGACAACGGCGACGCCTGGGTGGAAGTGCGTGACAAGAAGATCGCCCCGCCGCAGGTTTCTGCCGAAGTGCTGCGCAAGATGAAGAAGACCGCCGAGGACTACC
>OFCW01000144.1_pt1 | contig 27878 bp, 28 predicted proteins | sample 1520951 | NCBI WGS metagenome assembly OFCW01 (sample SAMEA4349680, study PRJEB24078) | microbial mat metagenome | biome: Terrestrial Biome; feature: Habitat; material: Microbial Mat | place: India | collected 2012-06-12 | depth 10 m | reverse complement strand
CCGTGCCGACCATGGGCGCCGGCTGGTGCCCGCCGGGCATGCTGGGCATCGGCATCGGCGGCACCGCCGAAAAGGCGATGCTGATGGCCAAGCAGTCGCTGATGGAAGACATCGACATGTACGAACTGCTGCAGCGCGGCCCGCAGAACAAGCTGGAAGAGCTGCGCATCGAGCTGTACCAGAAGGTCAATGCGCTCGGCATCGGCGCGCAGGGCCTGGGCGGCCTGACCACCGTGCTGGACGTGAAGATCAACATGTACCCGACGCATGCCGCCTCCAAGCCGGTGGCGATGATCCCGAACTGCGCGGCGACCCGCCATGCGCACTTCGTGCTCGACGGCTCCGGCCCGGCCTACATCGACCCGCCGTCGCTGTCCGAGTGGCCGGACGTGCACTGGAAGCCGGACACCGAGAAGTCCAAGCGCGTCGACCTGAACACGCTGACCAGGGAAGAAGTCGCCTCCTGGAAGCCGGGCCAGACCCTGCTGTTGAACGGCAAGATGCTGACCGGCCGCGACGCCGCGCACAAGCGCATCCAGGACATGCTGGCCAAGGGCGAAAAGCTGCCGGTGGACTTCACCAACCGCGTGATCTACTACGTCGGCCCGGTCGACCCGGTGCGCGATGAAGTGGTCGGCCCGGCGGGTCCCACGACCGCGACCCGCATGGACAAGTTCACCGACATGATGCTGGAGAAGACCGGCCTGATCGCGATGATCGGCAAGGCCGAGCGCGGCCCGGTGGCGATCGAGGCGATCAAGAACCACAAGTCGGCCTACCTGATGGCGGTCGGCGGCTCGGCCTACCTGGTGTCGAAGGCGATCAAGAGCGCGAAAGTCGTCGGCTTCGAAGACCTCGGCATGGAAGCGATCTACGAATTCGAGGTCAAGGACATGCCGGTCACCGTGGCGGTCGACGCCAACGGCATCTCGGTGCACAACACCGGGCCGAAGGAATGGCAGGAGCGCATCGCTACCGGCAACTTCAAGTCGATTCCGGTGAACGCAGGCTGAACGACAGCCATATGAGAAAAGGGCACGCCAAAGCGTGCCCTTTCTTTTTTATCTCTCCGCATGCGGGCGCGGCCCGGGGCGTCCCCTCACCGCTTCCGCCGCTCCCTCGATCAACCCATCAGATTCACCAGCACGAACCCGCACAGCAGCGCCCACACCATCGCGCCGAATGCAAACGCCTCGCAGCTCAGCAGTTGCGCATCCATCGGATCGCGCATCTTCAGCACATGGTAGCAGCCGTGGTACAGCACGCTGGCGGCAATCCCCAGCCCGAGCACGATCACCGCGATCATCGGCCACATCTGCGGGATCGCCAGTCCAAGACTGGACAGCCACATCGGCACCGCCGTGATCGCCGCGAGCCGGTAGGTATGCCTGAAATCGGTGGGGATGTTGCGCGTGGAAGCGACCTGCTTGATCACGAAGCCCATCAGCGGCACCGTCAGCAGTTCAGCCGCAAAGAACACCTGCGCCAGTTCGAACCAGTGCGCGAGGTCGGCGTCCAGCCGGTAGGCCTGCGCGTGATGCCCGCCCGCGTACACCAGCATCGCCGGCGGCAGCAGCGAAAACGGCAGCACCAGCAGGAAGAAGGTCTTCAGCACCGAGGGGTGCGCCATGCCGAGCTGATCCCATCCCTCATGGAACGAGAACGGCATCTTCGCGTATTTGATCAGGCTCATTGGATCTCTCCTAGTCGTCGACTAATAAGGCGGCATGCGTGCCGCCGCGCTGCGGCCGGAATTCCGGCTCGGCCGTCCGGCTTGGCCGGCAATTTATATCACTCTATGATATAAATCGAAAAAAGTCCACATGTGCCGGCCGATGCCGGATTGGCAAGGAGGCGCGAGGAATATGCATCCACGAATGCGATGGTGCCTGGAAATGGCGCGCGATCGTATATCATCGCGTTCTGAGTTCATTCAGATTCTCCCGACACCTGATGCCCGGCGCCTCCTCCACCGATTCACTCTCCAAACAGGATTACGAAGTTCTGGCGGATTTTCGCTATCGCCTGCGGCGCTTTCTGCGGTTTAGCGAGGAAATCACGCAAGCGCACGGGATCACGCCGCTGCAATACCTGCTGCTGCTGCAGATCAAGGGCTATCCGGGCAGGGAATGGGCGACCATCGCCGAGCTGGCCGAACGCCTGCAGGCGCATCATCATGGCGTGGTCGCGCTGACCTCGCGCTGCGAGAAGGCCGGCCTGGTGGCGCGCCGCCCCGGCCGGGAGGACAAGCGCTGCGTCGAAGTGTTTTTGCTGCCCAAGGGAGCGGCGCTGCTGCGCGAACTGGCCTTGCTGCACCGCGACCAGGTGGCGGAACTGCAGCATGTGCTGACGGCGCCGTACGGCGACACCTCCTCGCACTCCGATTTTTTTGTGGGATGACAAGCGGCATGGTCGCGCTCCAACAAGACTCCAATCAAACCTCCGGCGAACCTGCGCACAAAACCGATGACGCGGCCGACGCGCCGATCGGCGTCTTCGATTCCGGCATCGGCGGCCTGTCGGTGCTGAAGTACATCCGCGCCTGCCTGCCGCGCGAGCAGTTGCTGTACTTCGCCGATTCCGGCTACGCCCCGTATGGCGGCAGGAGCGAAAGCGAGATCGTCGCGCGCTCGCTGGCGATCGCCGAATTCCTGATGCAGTACCGCATGAAGGCGCTGGTGGTCGCCTGCAACACCGCCACCGCCGCCGCCATCAAGGCGCTGCGCGAACGCTATCCGGCGCTGCCGGTGGTCGGCGTCGAGCCCGGTCTGAAACCGGCCGCCGCGCTGACGCAGACCGGCACGGTGGGCGTGCTGGCGACGGAGCGCACGCTGACCAGCGCCAAGTTCAATCTGCTGCGCCAACAGATTTCGGCCGCGACCAATGTCCGCTTCCTGCCGCAGCCCTGCAAGGGACTGGCCGACCAGGTGGAAAAGGGGGAATTGCATTCCGCAAGCACGGCCGCCCTGCTGCAGCGCTATGTCGCGCCGCTGCTGGAAGAAGGCGCCGACACGCTGGTGCTCGGCTGTACCCACTACCCGTTCGTGCGGCCGCTGATCGAGGAAATCGTCGGCCGCGCCACCTCGCGGCCGGTCGCCATCGTCGATACCGGCGAGCCGGTGGCGCGGCAACTGGTGCGGCTGCTGACGACACGCGGCTTGCTCCGTGCGGAAGGCGCCGGAACGGTGACGGGATTTACCACCGGCAGCGAAACCGCGCTTGCCGGCGCGTTTTCCCGGCTGCTGGGCCTGCATCCGCCGGTGCTGCAAGTCACGGCCTCCGCATGATTCTGCGGCATTTGCCAGTTTGCAGCGAAGTTTGTATAATTACGGGCTTGCTCGGTGTCGCGCCGGGCGTAGTCTCTCAATGGTGGCCGTAGCTCAGTTGGTAGAGTCCAGGATTGTGATTCCTGTCGTCGTGGGTTCGAGTCCCATCGGCCACCCCAAAGATTCAAGCAAAAAGCCCAGCTCTTCGGACTGGGCTTTTTGCTTTCCAGAAGCCACGGTTCAGCGTTTCATTCCGGCAGCAGGCACAATCAGGCGCTCGCATCCAACAGGCTTCCGATGGACATGCCGTTCTGAATGTTCGCTGCCACGGTTTTCAGAAAGCCGTTATTTTCCGCCAGTTCCGGCAGGCGTGAATTCATCCGCGTGCCCCGCGTCATGCGCGTCGAATTCCCAGAACGCGTGCGCGTCCAGCAACAGCCTTGCCTGCGTCTGCAGCGCATCGATCTGTGCCGCTTCCGCGTTCGCGCCGGCTTCCATCGCCTGCCGGCGCGCCAGGATCAGGTCGCCCAGCGGCGCTTCGCCGAGCGCATACGCCTTCGACACCAGCGCGGTGGTTGCCTGCGACTGCTCGGCCAGGCGCATCAAGCGTTCCCAATTGTCGTAGGCGGCGATCGCGGTCAGCGCGGTTGCGTGCGCTTCGCGCTGCACCCGGTTTTGCACCTGGCGCGCCTTTTCCTGCGCGATCTGCGCTTCGCTCGCGCCGATTTCCTGCTGCGCGCGCCGCGCCGTCCCCGGAAACGGGATGGAGATCGTCACGCCGACGATCTTTTCCTGGCCGCCGCGCTCCTGCGCCACATGCATGCCCAGCGTCGGGTCGGGCCGGCGTTCCAGCGCGGCGCGTTCGGCATTGAGCCTGCCGAGCGCCGCTTGCGCCTGCGCCGCCGCGATTTCATGGTTTTCCGCCAGCAGGCGGCGCACCCAGTCTTGCGCCGTTCCCGCCGGCGCTTGCGGCGCCGGCAGCGCCGCCGGCACCAGCGGCTCGGCGCCGGCGTAGCGCTGGCGCAAACCGGCTGCGGCGCGCGCCGCCCGTTGCGCCGCCTGGCGCTGTTCGGCGACGGCGCGGTCGCGCTCGGCTTCCACCAGCATCACGTCCAGGCGCGGCGCGTCGCCCGCCTTGAAGCGCTTGCGCACCAGCTCCACCTGCTGCTCGTGCAGCGCGGCCTGCTCCTGCAGCCTGGCCGCCATGCGCGCCTCGCGCAGCGCGTCGAACCAGTCCTGCAGGAAGGCACGCGCCGCTTCGTGCCAGGCATCGGCCAGCGCAAAGGAAGCGAGCCGGATGCGCTGCTCGCCCAGCGCGGCATCCTTGTCGGCCTTGCCGAACCAGCGCACCGGGCGCTCCACGGCGAGCTGGTTTTCACGGAAGCTGGCGCCGGTATCGCGTTCGCTGCGCCGCTGCAGCGTGCCTTTCACCGTCCATTCGTACGGCCCGGCGCGCAGGCGCTGCGCATTGGCCTGTTCCAGCGCGACGCCGGCACGCGCGGCCTTTACTTCCGGCAGGTTGTCCAGCCAGGCGCGCACGCTCTCCTGCGGCGGCAGCAGGGACGGATACTCCTCGGCGGCATGGACATCGAGCGCGGCGGCGAGCGCGATCAGCGCGCATATCCTGCGCAAACCGGATGCGGAAATCATGCGAACCTCCCGAATGCGGTCAGCGGCGTCACCCAGTACGCCATGTGCGGGCTGCGGAAGTCCGCACGCAGGCTGGCCACCAGGGGCTCGACGTGGCGCGCGTCGAGCAGCAGCGTCACCAGGCGCCGCCGCGCCCGCCCGCGCACCTGTTCCAGCGCCGACTCCAGCGGCGCGCCGGCGCCGAAGCCCTCGGCCGCCACCACCGAAAATCCGCTCACCCATTCCGGATGCGCCTGCAGGTGCTCCAGCACCTCCTCTTCCAGCGCCGCCGGCAGCGCCAGCGTCAGCATGCAGTCATATCGTTCTTCGCTCATTTCTTTCCCATCCCGAATTGCTGAAACAGGCTCGGCAGCAGCACCAGCGTCAGCAAGGTGGAGCTGACCAGCCCGCCGATGACGACGATCGCCAGCGGCCGCTGGATTTCCGAACCCGGGCCGGTCGCCAGCAGCAGCGGCACCAGCCCGAAGGCGGCGATACTGGCGGTCATCATCACCGGGCGCAGCCGCCGCATCGCGCCCTCGGTCACCACCTCCTGCGCACCCAGGCCCTTGGCCTTCAGCTGGTTGAAGTAATTGATCATCACCAGCCCATTCAATACCGCGATGCCCATCAGCGCGATGAAGCCGACCGAGGCCGGCACCGACAGGTATTCGCCGGTCGCCGCCAGCGCCACCACGCCGCCGATCAGCGCGAACGGGATGTTGGAGAACACCAGGGTGGCCTGCCGCACCGAGCCGAAGGTGGCAAACAGCAGCAGGAAGATCAGCGCCAGCGCCACCGGCACCACGATGGCCAGGCGCTGCGCCGCGCGCTGCTGGTTCTCGAACTGGCCGCCCCAGGCGACGCGGTAGCCGGCCGGCAGCTTCACCTGCCGGCCGACCTCGCGCTGGGCGTCGGCCACGAAGCCCACCAGGTCGCGCCCGCGCACGTTGGCGCGCACCACCACCATGCGCGAGGAGTTCTCGTGCTCGATCTTCACCGGGCCGTCGACCGGGCGCAGCGTCGCCAGGTTGGACAACGGGATGGCCTCGCCGTCGGCCAGCGGCAGGCGCAGGCTGGCAAACAGCTCCGGCGACATCTGGATGCGCTCGCTGCCGCGGATGATGAGCGGCAGGCGCCGGCCTTCCTCGATCACCACGCCGGCGGTGCGGCCTTCGACCAGCGTGCGCAGGTCGTTCTGCACCTGCTCGACGGTCAGGCCGTAGCGGCCGGCCGCCGCGCGGTCGATGTCGACCTGCAGGTATTGCACGCCTTCGTTCTTCACGGTCAGCACGTCCTGGCTGCCAGGGATCGCCTCCAGGATCTTCACCACCTGCTGCGCCAGCGCGTCGAGCTGTGCCATGTCGCGCCCGTACAGCTTCACCGCGAGGTCGCCGCGCACGCCCGACAGCATTTCCGAGGTGCGCATCTCGATCGGCTGGGTGAAGCTGATGTTCATGCCGGGGAATTCCGCCGCCACTTCGCGCAGGCGGTCGATCAGCACTTCCTTGTCGGGCGAGCGCCATTCGTCGCGCGGTTTCAGGACCAGGAAGCTGTCGGTCTCGTTGAGTCCCATCGGATCGAGCCCGAGCTCGTCGGAGCCGGCGCGCGCCACCACGCTCTTCACTTCCGGCACCGCTTCCAGGATGCGCCGTTGCACCGCCTGGTCGAGCTGCGCCGAGCGCGCCAGGCCGATGGACGGGATCTTCTCGATCTGCATGATGATGTCGCCTTCGTCCATGGCCGGCATGAAGGACTTGCCGATCAGCGGAAACAGCGCGGCCGCCATCGCCAGCGCGAGCGCCGCGCCCAGGTAGACCGCCTTGCGGTGGCCGAGCGACCACTTCAGCAGGCGGGAATAGCCGCGTTCGAGCCTGCGCACCAGCCAGGGGCTGTCGTGCGCCCCTTGCTTCAGGAACATCGAGGCCAGCACCGGAATGACGGTGAGCGACAGCAGGAGCGAGCTCGACAGCGCGAACACGATGGTCAGCGCCACCGGGGTGAACAGCTTGCCCTCCAGCCCCTGCAGGCTGATCAGCGGCAGGAACACGATGACGATGATCGCCATGCCGGAGGCGACCGGCAGCGCCACCTCCTGCACCGCGCGGTAGATCACGTGCAGCTTCGGGCGCGGCGCGCCGGCCGGCGGATGCGCCGCATGCGCCTCGATGTTCTCGACCACCACCACGGCGGCGTCGACCAGCATGCCGATCGCGATGGCCAGCCCGCCCAGCGACATCAGGTTGGCCGACAGCCCGAAGTAGCGCATCAGCAGGAAGGTCGACAGCGCCGACAGCGGCAGGATCAGCGCCACCACCAGCGCTGCGCGCAGATTGCCGAGAAACAGGAACAGCAGCACCATCACCAGCGCGATCGCTTCCAGCAATGCCTTGGAGACGGTGCCGACCGCGCGGTCGACCAGGTTGCCGCGGTCGTAGAACGGCGTGATCGTCACGCCCTGCGGCAGGCTCTTCTGGAGCTCGGCCAGTTTTTCGCGCACCCGCTGCACGACCTGCTGCGCGTTGGCCCCGCGCAGGCCCAGGATCAGCCCTTCCACCGCCTCGCCCCTGCCGTCGCGCGTCACCGTGCCGTAGCGCGTCAGGCTGCCGATGCGCACCTGGGCGACATCGCCCACCCGCACCACGACGCCGTTGCGGCTGGCGACGGCGATCGCCTTCACATCGCCGAGGCTGCGCACGCTGCCTTCGCTGCGCACCAGCAGCGACTCCTCATGGTCCGACAGCCGGCCGGCGCCGTCGTTGCGGTTGTTGGCTTCCAGCGCCGCCTGCAGCTGCGCCAGCGCGATGCCGCGCGCGGCCAGCGCCTGCGGATCGGGCACCACTTCAAAGCTCTTGACCAGGCCGCCCAGCGCGTTGACGTCGGCCACGCCGGGAATGCCGCGCAGCTGCGGCCGGATGGTCCAGTCCAGCAGGGTGCGTTTCTCGGCCAGCGAAATATCGCCCTCGACCGTGAACATGAACATCTCGCCCAGGGGAGTGGTGATCGGCGCCAGTCCGCCGGCCACGCCCGGCGGCAGGTCCTTCTGGACATTGTTCAGGCGCTCGGCCACCTGCTGGCGCGCCCAGTAGATGTCGGTGCCGTCCACGAAGTCGAGCGTGATGTCGGCGATCGCATACTTGGATTGCGAACGCAGCACGGACTGGCCGGGAATGCCGAGCAGCTCCTGCTCGATCGGCGCGGTGATGCGCATCTCGACTTCCTCCGGCGTCATGCCGGGCGCCTTCATGATGATCTTGACCTGGGTCGACGAGACGTCGGGGAAGGCGTCGATCGGCAGCGCGCGGAAGGCCAGCGCGCCGGCGCCGACCAGCGCCGCGGTCAGCACCAGCACCAGGAGGCGCTGCGCCAGCGAAAAGGCAATCAGACGCGACAGCATCATTGCCCCTCGCCCGCGCCGAACCCCAGCCACATGCCCTTCAGGGTGGACACGCCCTGCACGGCGACGGCGGCGCCGGGCCGCAGCGCGCCGCGCACGATGGCGGCCTCGCCGCTGCGCTGGTCGACCGTCACCGCCACCGGCCTGAAGCCGCCGTCGGCCTGCACGAAAACGTAGTCCTTGCCGGCGTTGCGCGCCAGGGCGGAATCCGGCACGCGCACCGCGTCGGCCGCGCTGCGCCGTATCCGGACCACGGCCTCGACGTGCTGGTTCGGGCGCAGGCAGGCCGCGGCCGAGGGCAGCTCGGCGCGCACCACCATGGTTTGCGTGGCGGCCTGCAGGGGCGCGCCGAGCGCCGCCACCCGTCCCTCGCGCGGGCAGCCCGCCACCTGCACCGCATCGCCGACGGCGACCTGCGCGCCCTGTTCCGGCGTGGCCTGCAGCTCCAGCCACAGCTGGTCCTGCTGCGCGATCTTCGCCAATGGCGTGCCGGCCTCCACCCGCTGCCCCAGCGCGGCCAGCTGCTCGACGACAATGCCGGCGCGCGGGGCGGTGACGGTCAGAACGGGCGAAATCGCCTGCGCGCTGCCGAGCGCGGCGATCGCCCGCTCCGGCATGCCGGCCAGCCGCAGGGCCTGGCGCCGCTCCTGCTGCGCCGCGCCGGCGGTGACCAGCGCGGCGCGGCTTTCCTGCAGCCTGCTTTCGGCGATGATGCCTTCCTTGAAGAGCGCCTCGTCGCGCCTGGCCTTGTCGGCCGCCAGCCGCGCCTGCACGCTGGCTTGCACATAATCGCGCTGCCACTCCAGCAGTTGCGGGCTGCGCAGCAGGACGATGGGGCCGCCGGCGGCGACCTTGTCCATCGGATCGACCCGGATCGCTTCCACCACGCCGGCGGCCGGCGCGCTGACGACTTGCATTGCCTTGGCCGGAAACACGGCATTGCCCGGCAACGCGAGACCGGCGCCTTCCGTACCGGACGCCGCTGCCGCCACACGCGCGGTCGCAATGCCGCTCTTGCGCGCCTGGTCGGCGCCGATCGCGATCAGGTCGGGCTGGCGCGTCTGCGCCACGGATGCTGCGCCGGCGCACAGCAGAAGGAGAGATAGGTAGCGTTTTCCGGATTCAAGCATGACGGGCTCACAGTGAAAATTTGTCAGCGACTCTATGGGGCGAAGCTTAAGGGTTTCTTAAGGAAAATTCGGACGGCTGGCCGCCGGGGAAGAAAGCGGCTTAAATACCCGCATGAATGGAGTGCATCGTCTTGCATTCATTGGCAAAATAGAATGCAGACAAGCAAAACCCAAACGCCAATGATCGACCCAGCGGATTCCGTTACCCGTTCCATTCCCCATCCTGTCCGCCTGGACTTCGTTTCGGCCACGCGCACCTACAGCATCGCGCTCGACAAGGATTTATTCGATCAGTGGTCCGTGACGCGCTCCTGGGCCCGCACGGAGAACAATCTCCGGGGCAAGCGGATCACCCATGTCGACTCCTTCGAAGCGGGCATGGCGATGGTGCAGGCCGTTGCCAGGATACGCGAAAAGCGCGGCTACCGACGTGCATAAGAAAGCCCTCGCGGCTTGCGCCGGAGGGCTCGAAAAACCTTGGGGACTACAGCTTTGTTTACGGCACGGCCGGCGCATTCTTTAGCTTAAAACTCGCCCGACGACACATGCCCCATCGCAAAACGCCGGGCTGCGTCGATCGCCGCCTGTTCCGACTCGAAAACATCCTCTTCGGCAATCCGCTGCCGCGGGAAAATCACCTCGCCGGCTTCGTGATCTTCCGAGTAATCCCGGATTTCGAGATATGGCACCCACTTGCCGCCGTCGCCGAGGCGGTCGGCCGACAGATCGAATTCGAAGCTGGCGTAACGTTCCTTGCGTTCCTTGCATTCCTTGGTCATGGTCGTGTCCTGGTTATTCAGCAATCCTGCGTCGGAGCATGGCACCTCATTTTAGGCGTCGGGCAGCCAGCGTCGAATACGACGCCCTTGAGTTATCTCAATCCCATTCGATCCGCCGGGCACACACTTGTTTCGTTCAGCCTATGGAGGAAGGAATGCACGAAAAAATGGATATCGGCGAGATCTGCAACCGTGAAGTCGTCTTCGCGACCGAGGACATGAGTATCAAAGAAGCGGCCGAGCTGATGCGCGACCAGCATGTCGGCAGCCTGGTCGTGATCCGGGAAGCCGATCTCGGCCGCATCGTGACCGGCATGGTGACCGACCGCGATATCGCGATCGTCGCCGTGGCGCGCGATTTCGACCCGCAAAGCCTGCGCGTGGCCGATATCATGAGCGGCGAAGTCGTCACCGCGCGGCCCGATGCTTCGGTGAGCGATGTGTTGCATCTGATGCGCCAGCGCGGCGTGCGGCGCATCCCGGTGACGACGGACGACGGCGTGCTGATCGGCATCGTCACGCTGGACGACTTGCTGGAAATTCTCGCGGAAGAGTTGCAGGGTTTCGTACAGGCCATCACCAGCGCGCAGCAGCGGGAAGTGCGCGTGCGCGGATAGCCAAGATCAGACAGTTTCCCGGACCAGCCTGCGCAAATCGGCTGCGATTGCGCGCAGCAAGGCGGGAATCGCCGCGCGCACCTCCGGGCTGATCTCCGGCTGCGTGCCGATGCTCCCGGTTTCGATGCCATAAATCACCGTTGTCGCGGGCAGCATGCCGAGCGTGCGCGCCAGCGCCAGGCTTTCCGGCACGCCCAGGCCGTGGCTCGATATGTTGCCCGCGTCGGCGCGCAGTTCGCCCGCATCGACCTTGCGCAGCGTGCCGGGCGGCGCGCCGCTCCTGGTACCATCGATCAGCAGGGCCGCGCCGGCGCCCGACAACAGCGGCAGCAAATCGGTGGCGGGCTGGCCGCAGCGGTATGCCGCCACCACGCCCGCGGGAAAGCGGTCCAGCATGCCGCTTTCGTCGATGGCCTCGATCGCCTCCCAGCCGATGCGGTCGTCGCCGAACGGCGAGCCGATGCCGATGATTCTGATGCCGATGATGCTGATGCCGCTCATGCGCGCCGCACATCCAGCTTGAGGAAATGCGTGGCGCATGAAATGCACGGATCGTAGTTGCGGATCACCCGTTCGCCGAGCCGGCGCAGCTCGTCGTCGGCGCGCTCCAGCCCGAACGCCTGCAGCGACAGCCGCAAGTCCTGTTCGATGCGCGCCTGGTTCTGGCTGGTGGGCGGCACGATGCGCGCCGCCCGGATGCTGCCGTCGCCGTCCGTTTCATAGCGATGCCACAGCAATCCGCGCGGCGCCTCCGTGCAGCCGAAGCCGATACCGGCGCGCGGCGCGACCGGCACGAACGGCTGCGCCGGTTCGGCATAGCCGTCGAGGATGCGCAGCGCCTCCCACAGCGCGTAATAGACTTCCGCCGCGCGCGCCACCACGCTGTGGCAGGGGTTGTGGCTGGGGAAGCGTACCGGCAGCGCGCGCAGGGCATCCGCCACCGGCGCCGGCAGCCGGTCGGCGTTCAGATTGATGCGCGCCAGCGGCCCCACCAGGTAGGGCTGCCCCTGCAGCAGGCTGTGCAGGGCGGTGGAATGCGGCACCTGCCGTTCCGCGAAAAACCTGTCGTATTCGTCGATGCCGATGTCCAGCCCGCGGTCGGACACGATGCGGCCTTCGTTCATCGGATACTCCGCCGGATGGCGCAGCGCGACGCAGGCGAACTGCTGGTCGCCGCCGTGCATCGGCAAGCCGGCGCTCCACAAGAGCAGCGCCTCGGCGTCCGGCAGGGCCGCGCGCAGGCGCGCGCGCAAGGCCGCGACGGCCGCCATGTCCGGCGCCTTGTGAAAGCCGCCGACGCGCACGCCGACCGGATGCACGGAACGCGCGCCCAGCAGGCGGATCAGGTCGTTGCCCAGCGCCTGCAGCGCCAGCCCGCGCCGCACCTCGTGCGGGTAGTCGCGCGCCATCTCGATCACGCTGCCGTAGCCGAGGAAATCGGGCGCGGCCAGCAGGTGGATGTGCAGGCAATGGCTCTCGATCCATTCGCCGCAGTACATCAGGCGCCGCAGCGCGCGCACCCAGGGGCCGGGATCGACGCCGAAGATGCCTTCCAGCGCATGCACCGCGCTCATCTGGTAGGCCACCGGGCAGATGCCGCAGATGCGCGCCACCATGTCCGGCACTTCGTGATACGCGCGCCCTTCCAGGAATTTCTCGAAGAAGCGCGGCGGCTCGAAGATGCGCAGCCTGAGGTCGGCAATCGCGCCATCCTTGATATCGATTTCCAGCGCGCCCTCGCCCTCGACCCGCGCCAGCACCGGCACGCGGATGCTCACTTCGCGTTGCTCACTCATCCTTGCCCTCCATCTGCGCCAGGCCGGCGGCGCGGAATGCCGGCGCGCCGTTGTTGATGAACAGGTAGCGCCGCGCCACTTCCTCGGGCATCAGGCCGAGGCCCTCCAGCCGGCGCGACAGCGATGCCGTGTTCGGGTTTTCCGCCGGGCCGTAGCAGCCGTAGCAGTCGCGTCCGAACGACGGGCACAGGGCGCCGCAGCCGGTGCGCGTGACCGGCCCCATGCAGGGAATGTCGTGCGCGACCATCACGCACACGTTCTGGCGCCGCTTGCATTCCAGGCAGACCTTGTCCTCCTCTTCCGGCGGCATGAAGCCCGACAGCAGCGCCCGCAGCGCGCCCACCACCTGCCGGCCGTTGACCGGGCAGCCCCACAACTCCAGGTCCACCTTCACATGCGCGGCAATCGGCGTGGACGTCGCCAGCGAGTCGATGTATTCGGGGCTGGCATAGATGCCCTCCACCCAGGCTTTCGCGTCGGCCATGCCGCGCAGCGCCTGCACGCCGCCGGCGGTGGCGCAGGCGCCGATGGTCACCAGGTGCGTGCAGTTGGCGCGCACCTGGCGGATGCGCTGCTCGTCATGGGAGGTCGAAACGCTGCCCTCGACGAAGGCGACATCGACATGTTCGTCGGGCGCGAGCGGCCCGGCTTCGGCGAAATGCACGATGTCCACCAGTCCGGCCAGTTGCACCAGTGTCTCGCCGAGGTTGAGGAATGCCAGCTGGCAGCCGTCGCAGGACGCGAACTTGTGCACGGCGATGCGCGGTTTCGGCCTCATCAGAATCCCCTCACGTCGAACAGCGCCTTGACTTCCGGGTAGGCGAACACCGGCCCCTGGCGGCAGGTGAAGGCGCCGCCGTACTGGCAATGGCCGCAATGGCCGACCGCGCACTGCATGTTGCGCTCCATGTTGACGAAGATGCGCTCCTCGGCCACGCCGCGCGCGGCCAGGTCCTTGACGCTGGCGCGCATCATGCCTTCCGGCCCGCACATCATCACGATCGTGCGCTGCGGCGCGATTTGCGCGTCGTCGAACACCTCGGTGACGACGCCGACATGCCAGGGCCAGACCGGGCCGCCGTGATCGGCCGCCAGCAGCACCTGGGTGTCGGGCAGCGTCGCCCAGTATGCATAGCGCTCGCGCCACAGCAGATCTTCCGCATGCTTGACGCCCTGGATGATGGTCAGCCTGCCGAACGAGGCGCGCCGCATGAGGACGTAGTTGATGACCGAGATCACCGGCGCGCAGCCCAGCCCGCCGGTCACGATCAGCACGTCGTGGCCTTCCGCCTGCCGCAACGGCCAGCCCCGGCCGTACGGGCCGCGCAAGCCGATGCATGCTCCCGGCTGCAGCTCGGCCATTGCGCGCGTGACGCGGCCGACCACGCGGATCGTGTGGCCGAGGATGCCCGGCTGCGCCGGGTCGGACACGATCGAGATCGGCACCTCGCCCGCGCCGTACAGGTACAGCATGTTGAACTGTCCGGGCTCGAAGCGGAAGGCGGCGCGCGCCGCCTCGTCGGTGAGCTCAAGGCGCAGAGTGAACACGGTCTTCGACTCCTGCACCCGTTCGACGATCTGCGCCTCCAGCGGCAGGTAGGGATTCATGGCTTACCTCCGCAGATCGCCGCCGCTTCCTCGGTGATGTCGATGCCGACCGGGCACCAGGCGATGCAGCGCCCGCAGCCGACGCAGCCGCTGCGCCCGAACTGGTCGTGCCAGCTGCCGAGCTTGTGCGTCAGCCATTGCCGGTAGCGGGTGCGGGTATCCGGGCGCACGGTCAGCCCGTGGATATAGCTGTGGCCCTTGGTGAAGCAGGAATCCCACTCGCGCACATGCTCCGACTGCGCGCCGTCGAGCTGCTGGCGGTCGTGCTCGCCGTGGCAGAAACAGGTCGGGCACACCGAGGTGCAGTTGCCGCAGGATAGGCAGCGCTCGGCGACGTCGTTCCAGCGCGGGTGCTCCAGGTTGGCGAACAGCGCATCGCGCAGGTTGCGCCCCGGCAGGCTGCGCGTCATGCATTGTTCGGCCTGGCGCGACTGCCGCTGCGCGTCGCCGGTCTGCGCCTGGGTGGCCGGCGCCAGCGCCATGCGCGCGACGATCGCCTGGGCGCGCGCGCTGCCGCAGGCCAGCACGTAGCCGTCATCCAGCTCGTCGAGCGCAATGTCGAAGCCGCCCGCTGCGCGCGGTCCGTCCCCGGTCGATGCGCAAAAGCAGGTCGACGCCGGATGGCTGCAGTTCACCGCGACCAGGAACAGCCGCTCGCGGCGCCGCGCGTAATACGGATCGGCACAGGCGCCGTGCGCCTGCCCCACGAAGTGCCGGTCCTGGATCGCCAGCGCGGCCAGATCGCAGGCGCGCACGCCGAACACCGCCAGCGGCTTTTCATGCGGCGCTTCGGTGTCGAACGCGAGGCTGCCGTCCGGCCGCCGCCTGGCCCGCCACAGCACTTCGGTCGGCGCAAACAGCAGCGGCTTCAGCGCCTGCGGACCGTTGGCCCATGCGAACAGGCGCGCGCCGCCCGATGGATGGATGCGGTACCGGCCCGGCGCCTGCTCGTCGCGCACACCGGCCGGCAGTTCGGCCACCGAGCGCAGGGTATCGAACACGATGGCACCGTCCTTCAGTCGCGGCCCGACGCAGCGAAAGCCCTCGGCTTGCAGCGCGTCGATCAGGTCCTGCAGCCGTGCGCGCGGCAGGTAAAGCGCGGGGGGCGAGGCGGTTTCCATACTGGTTTCCATACTGGTTTCCATACTGTTTTCCTAGCAGATGCGCGGCAGAGGATCGTCTTCCAGTTGGTCCAGCAGGATGGTCCGCGTGCTGCCGCAGCATGGACAATCGAGCCGGTTCGGGGCGGCTTCGCATTCGGCGCCGCAAGCCTTGCAGCGGATACGGACCGGCATGTCGGCAATGACCAGCGCGGCATGCTCGGCAACCGTATCGACGCGCAACTGCTCATAGGCGGCGCACAGCAACGCCGGCTCGATGCCGGACAGCGGGCCGACCTGCAAGCGAATGCCGGTGACGCGCAGCGCGCCATCGTTCCTTCGACACGCATGACTTGCATTGGAACCGCCAGGCACATCGCCAGTCTCCTTGCATGAGCACTGCCTGCTATTACATCCGCCGCTTCGCCCCGCGTCAAGAAAAGCAGATCAAGGAAAAATGTGGCCGATATACATGTACATGGCGGCAGATGGCGGCAGGCATGGCAGCGCCCTCGTCCGCCATGGCGGGTTGGAACGCAATCAAAATCGCTGCTGCGACAGGCAAGGAATCGCATCGTCACCCGACTTCGTGCGGCGACTTCGTCCTGCTACTTCGTGCGGCGGTATCCGCGCCGCACCGCTACCGGCTTCTGCGGTCGCGCTGCCTGCGCTCCACCAGGTCCCAGCCGATTTCTTTCCGGATCTGTTCGGGATCGTGCAAGGGCGCACGCAGGTTTTGGCGGCGTTCGGCCTGGCGCCGTTCGAGGTACTCTCGGACTCGTTCCTTGGCTTGTTTCGGTTTTTCCATTGTGGATTGCGGGATTCCCGATTGGCGCCCGATGCGCAATTCATGCAGCATCGCAGGCGTGCAATCCACTCTACGTTACGGGTTCTGACCGGGCAGCGTTTGATGCGACACAATTGAAAGCCATCGCACCGGCCCGAGGCGAAAAAAAACCCGCCAGCCTTGCGGTAGCGGGTTAAATCCAATTCAAGGAGAGTTGGAGGAGACAGGTGTAATCATACGGCCATGCCGGCCTTCAGTCTGCTTTATTGTTCAAATAGCAGACATTCACGGATTTAATAACAATCCGTGTCCGGCCAAATGCGCCGGCACGCTCAATGCCGCCGGCAAATCTGCTTCACCTTTTTCGACACCAGCACCGGCAGGAAATCCGGAATCCGGGCACGCGCCCGCATCTGCCGCAGCACTTCCTCGTACAGTTCGGCGATTTCGTCGAACGGCCGCTGCATTTCTTCGGCGATCGCCTGCATGATGCCGCGATGCCGCCTGCGGTCGTCGCTGTCCGTGTAGATCGATGCTTCGGGCTGCCTCGCGTGCGCGGCTTCTTCGTGTGCGCTGGACATGAAGGACTCCGGGTCGGGTGATGAAGGCGATTACCGGTCATGCACGGCATCCGTTGCCTGCCGCTGCCTGACGATCAGATAAGCATAGACAGCTTCCGGCAAAAGCCATTATCAGAAGAATAATTTTCCGGAAAATCCTCTTGCACCGGCTGCAGCGCCGCCAAGGAAGAAATGGGGCTCGAACTAGCGCGGCCTGCCCCTGAAGCACAGCGCCACGGCTGCCAGCAGCCCGAGCGCCGCCAGCCCGCCCAGGTAGCCGGCGACGTCCGCCACGCTCGCGCCCATCTGGTTCAGGCGCAACGACGCCTGGATGCCGGCAGTGCTCGGGATCAGCCAGCGCAACAATTGCAGCGGATACGGCAGCGCCTCGCCCGGCCAGGAAAATCCGGAGAGAAAGGCCATCGGAATCGAGGTGAACAGCAAGACCTGGATCGCGCGCTCGCGGTTGGCGAACACGGTTCCGGCGAGCGCGCCGAGCGCCGCGACTGCCGGAATAAACACCAGCAACAGCAGCACCGCGCCCCATACATTGGCCGCACGCGGATACTCATGCAGCGCGAAAATCCAGCCGAGATACAGCAAGCCCATGAACACGCCGAAGCTGGAAAAGGCGGCGATGCGTCCCAGCCAGGCGCTCACGCCGGCGCGATGGGCGGCATTCTCGGCCCAGGTTCCGACCAGCAGCGCCACGCCCATCAGCAGCGTCTGCTGGATGATGATGATCGCCACCGCCGGCACCGCATAGTTGCCGTATCCCTCGTCCGGATTGAACAGCGCGACCATCTGGGTATTGACCGGGCTGCGGCTGTCGGCCGCCTGGCGCGCGCCCTGCCCCTTGCTCTGCAATTTCCTGATCTCGACGCCGGCCGATACGGTGCCAACCGCTTCCGCGAATCCGGTCAGCACCGTCTTGTTCAGCAGCAGATAGGCGCCATTGCCTTCGACCGGCACCACCGCGCTTGCGCCGCGCAGCACATTGCGCTTCAAATCCTTCGGCAGGATCGCATAGCCCTCGATCTCGCCTTTCCACAACGCCTGCCGCGCCGCCTGTTCGTCGCCGGTCACCAGCGCGACATTCAGACGCGGGCTGGCCTGCGCAAAGCGCGTGATCTGGCGCGACAGGCCGGAATGATCAAGGTCCACGATGGCCACCGGCACGCGCGTGACCACCTGCGTGGAAAACGGCCACGGGTAGAAAAAGCCGTAGAACAGCGGCGCGACCACCAGGAACAGCAGCGCGCCCTTGTCGCGCAGCACAGCCGTCATAGTGTCGCGCCAGGCGCGCAGGAACTCGCTCATCGCGCCCCCCAGGTTTCCGGTTGCCGTGCCGCCTTGTTCAGTGCACGCGCGGCCAGCGCCAGCAATGCAAGCGCCAAAGCCGGCATCCAGATCAGCGCCGGCATGGAATACCGGAGCGGCGCCCCCATCTGCAACTGCTCGATCTGCACCCGCAGGTAGTGCGTGAATGGCAGGCTGTCGGCCCACAGGCGGGCACTGGCCGGCATCGCACTCAGGGGGAATGCCGCGCCGCTGAACGCGAAGGCCGGCGCGGTGACGATGCCGGTGACCGACAAGGCGGTGCGCAGCGAGCGCGTTGCCGCCGCGACCACGGCGCCGAGCGCGATCGACAGCGCCAGCATCGCCATCAGCGCCAGCAGCGTGAAGGCGAGCGAGCCGGCCGGATGCATGCCGCCGGCGATGATCACCGCCAGCAGGCCGAACACGCCGACCGCGCTCAGCGAAAGGAACGGGATGCCCAGCTTGCCGAGCAGGGCGGCGAGGAAGGACATGCGGCCCTGCCCTTGCATGCTGGCATCACGCCACGCGGCGATGGTGGCGTCGCGCAATTCGGTGCCGACCGACCAGGCGCCGGCGGCCATGGCGAAGATGTGCAAAAGCGCCGGGATCAGCGCCATGCCGAGGAACTGCAGGTAATCGAGCGACGGATTGAACAGGTTGGCCAGGCTCGCGCGGATCGGCTCGGCCGCCAGCTTCGCCGCGCGCAGCGGCTCGCCGCGCTTGTTGCGGGCGACGATCTCGATGCCCGCCGACAGCGTGCCCACTGCCGTGCGCACATCGCGCTGGATGATGCCGGAGTGCGAGCTGAACTGCGCATTGTGCAGCAGCGTGACCTGGGCCGCATGGCCGCGCTTGACGTCGCGCGCGAACTCGCGCGGGATTTCGACCACGCCGTACACGCGCCCGGCGCGCAGCGCATGCTCGGCCTGCAGTTCGTCGTCATAGTGCTCGGCCACCCGCAGGCCGGGCGCGGCGTCGAGGAAGCGCACCAGCTGGCGCGACAGCGCCGAATGGTCGGCATCCCACACGCCGACCGGCAGCCGGGTCGGAATCCCCGCCGAAAAAATCCACCAGATCAGCGCGACCGACAACAGCGGCACCCAGGAAATCATCGCCACATCCCAGGGACGGCGGCGCAGCAGCTGCCACTCGCGCCGCAGGCTGGCCCGGAAAATCCGTGCGTGCATCGCGCTTACTGGACGATCACGCTCATGCCGGGGCGCACGCCGTCGATCGGCGCCGCCGGCCGCGCGCGCACCTCGAAGGTGCGGGCGTCGAAGCCCTGGTTCGCATGCGTGGCGCGCCAGGTCGCGAAGTCCGGCAGCGCCGCGACGTAGTACACCTTCATCCTGGCCTTGCGGTTGCCCAGCGCCGGAATGACGACGTCGATCTCCTTGCCTTCGGCAAAGCGCTGCAGCTTGTCTTCGCGCACGTTGAACACCGCCCACTGGTCCTGCAGGTCGACCACAGTGACCACCGCCACGCCCTGCGGCGACAGCTCGCCGGGCCGCGCGAACACCTTCGCCACCTCGCCGGCGACCGGGCTCTTCAGTTCGGTTTCGGCCTTGGCCGCTTCCACCTCGGCCACCACGCCCGACACCTGGCGCGCCTGCGCGGCGGCGGCCGCCTTGTCCTCGCTGCGCGCGCCGGCTTTCGCCATGTCGTACTGCGCCTTGGCCGCTGCGGCCAGGTCGCGCGCGGCGCGGTAATTGGTCAGCGCCTCGTCGCGCTTCTGCTCGGCGATGAGTCCCTCTTTCGCCAATGCCTCGACCCGCCTCAGCGAATTCTGCGCCAGCTCGGCGGCGGCCTGCGCGCGCTGCCAGTTGGCCTGCGCCATGCGGATTTCCTCGGCGCGCGCGCCCGCTTCGGCCTTGGCCGACACCGCTTTCGCCGCATCGCGCGCGGCGGTGGCCTGCTCCAGCTTGGCGGCCACCTCCGGGCTGTCGATGGTGATCAGCTGGGTGCCGATGGCGACCTTGTCGCCTTCCTTGACCAGCACCTGCGCGATGCGGCCCGGGACCTTGGGCGCGATGTCGGTTTCGCGCGCTTCCATCTGCCCCTGGAACACGTCGGGCGCCGGGCGCGACGCATACCAGATGCCGCCGCCGGCGAGCAGGATGGCGGCGACGGCCGCAATGGCTACAGCGGGTACGCTTGCTTTTTTCATGTTCTCCTCAGTCGATTCGGACATCGGCGCGGGCGATGTATTTGGGCATTTCGTCGGACAGGCCGCAGGATTCGAGCAGGTTCGCCAGCGCGGTCACGTACTCGTAGGCCGACTGCGCGCGCTCGGTCTGCACCTTGGACAGGTTGATTTCGGCGTCGATCAGTTCCAGCATGGTGCTGGTGCCTTCGCGCGCGCCGGCGGTGCGCAGCTTGAGCAGCTCCTGCGCCAGTTCGACCGAGGGCTGCAGCGACACGAAGTTCACGCGCGCCTGCTCGGCGGCGCGCCAGTTCTTTTCGACCAGCAGCGCAATGTCGCTTCTCGCCTGCGCATCGGTCAGCTCGGCCTGGCGCACCTTTTCCAGCGACGCCGCCGACAGCGCCTTGCGGTCGAGCGAATCGAACAGCGTCCAGCGCACGCCCACGCCCGCGACCCAGGTCGCGTCGGCAGTCTTCAGCTCGCTCTGGCCGAAGGCGAACACCTGCGGGCGGCGCAGCGCCTCGTCGCCTGCATGCAGGTTCTGCGCCTGCGCCTTCTTGGCGGCGACTTTCGCCAGGCCCGGATGGTTGAGCAGCGCGGTCTGGATGTAGTGCTCGACCGGCTCCAGCGGCTGGGTGATCGCGAACAGCGGCGTGCCGGGCGTGACCGGCGCGGCCGACTTCAGCATGCGCGCCAGCGCGGCGGAAGCCAGCTCGGCATCGCTTTTCGCCTTCACCGCATTGCGCCGCGCGTCTTCCAGCGCGGTGCGCGCCTGCAGCCGTTCGACGCGCGAAATCACGCCGGCTTTGAGCATCTTCTCGGCCGCGGCGTCATGCTGCTCGATATCCTTCAGCGCCGCCTGACGCAGGTCGGCAGCCTTGATCGCCAGCTGGGCGCCGAAGTAGCGCTGCGCCAGCGTCGTGGCCAGCTCGTGCGTGGCCTGCGACAGCTCGGCCTGCGCTTCCTTGCCCTGCGCCTTGACGAAGCCGCGCGTGGCGTTGCCCACGCCGCCGACATAAATGGGCCACACCGCCGACACGGTGGAGGTGGTCAGCGTGTCGTGCTGGTTGAAGGTATAGCGCGACGGCAGCTGCGGCAGCGGCAAGGGGATCGGCAGGTTCTGCAGCGGAATCGGCAGACGCTGCTCGACCTGGGTCAGGCGCCGGTTGACCGGATCGAGGTCGACCGACAGGTTGGCGTTGTACGCGAGCGCGGCGGCCGACAGGCTGACCACCGGTCCGCCCAGCCCCTGCACCGCCTTGCTTTGCCACTCGCTGCTCTGGACCGCTGCCTGCGCCGCGCCGAGCTTGTCCGATACCGTGCGCACCCGCTCCCAGGCGGCGTCGAAACTGATCGGCTCGGCCTGCACATGGCCGCAGGCGAGCGTGGCGAGGATGCCTGCCGAGACTGCGCGCACAACGGAAACCGGTTTGAGTCTCATCTGGTGCTTTCCTACCGCAAATAAAGCTGTATGGTAAGGGAAGGATTGGGTATCGATAAAGGAAGTTTGACGACAGGCATGCGCCGGATATCGCACATCCGGCGCATCGCGACGTGCCCTACCGCTTACCGCCGGTTACAAGCCTTGGCGGGCGGCGCCGTCGCGCGCTGCCTGCTGCATTTCATTGCGCTTCGGCGCGGCTCCTGGTCGACGCGACATTGATGAAATCGACGAATTCCTGGTTGCGTTGCGCGTCGGCATTCGCCTGCGCCAGCTCGGCGCGCACTTCGGCACGGGTCCTGGCGGCAGCAACCCGGGTGAAATCCACCCATTCGGTCTGCGCCACCGGCTGGACGGCAGCCTGTTCCAATTCGGCGCTGACTTCGGCGCGGGTCTTGGTCGACACGAAGCCGGTGAAATCGACGTACGGATAAGTGCTTTCGGCAAAGGCGGAACCGGTGGCGGTCAGCACGGCAAGGGCGGCAATCAGGTTTTTCGCATTCATGTTCATTCTCCACAAGTTGTTTCGGGTTCGGCGGCGAGCACTGCTTGCTCGTCGATGGAACACAGTCTAACTATTGCGGATGGCGCGAAAAATATGATTGCAAGAAACGTATTATTTCACTTTTGGAAAAAGTAATCTCCTCTCGCGCGCGGAACTACACCGGCGCAATCATCGCGCAGTTCCCTGCCTTGATTTTCATCAACGAGAAAATTTCCTTATAGATCATGAAGATAAGCAAGCTTATTCACGCTTATCCACAGAATTAGCCACAGTAAATGTGCACAATTAGAGTTCCGCCGCCAGCGGCTCGCCGCTGTCGCCGCGCTCGAACTCGGCAATGACCTGCGCGCCGAACAGCAGCAAGGTGGCGGCGACTTCCAGCGTCAGCAGCACCGCGATGGCGGTGGTGAGCGATCCGTACACCACGCTCACCTGCGACAGCGTGGCGAAATACCACACCAGCACATGGCGCGTCACTTCCCACAGCAGCGCCGCGGAGACGCCGCCGATCAGCGCGCGCCGCACCGACAGCCGCCCGACCGGCATCACCACGTACACCGAGGTGAGCATCAGGATTTCCCCGCCCAGCCCGAGCAGGTAGAGCAGCGCGCCGGACACGCCCCGCAGCGACCAGCGATGCCCGAGGAATTCGATCGATTCCTGCCCGATCGCCTGCAGGCTGCCGGATACCAGCGTGACCAGCAGCAGGCCGAGCCCGAGGAACAGGATGTAGCAATACGGCAGGATTGCCGACACCAGGAAATGGCGGCGTTTGATGGCGACGCGGTGGAAGAAGATCACCGACATCGCATTCTCCAGCACGGTGAACGCCAGCGAGCTGAAGAACAGCAGCGTCGCCAGCAGCACCCAGCCGATGACTTCGCGATAGGCAAGAAAATTGTCCAGTTCCGCCACCACCGCCTGCGACTGCCCCGGAATCAGCCATTCCAGGTAACGGCCCAGCGTCTGCAGCAGTTCGGCGCGGTCGATCACATGCGACAGCGCGATGACGGTGACGATCATCAATGGAATGATGGACAGCAGCGCGTAATAGGCGACCGCGCCGGCCAGCAGCAGGCCCTGGTTGGCGCGGAATGCCTTGAATGTGCGCAACGTGAATGCGCCCGGATGCCGCAGCACTTCGCGCGCTCTTTCGTCAATGATTTGCATGGAGAAATTCCTTTCCACAGAAACCGGCGCCGCAAGGGCATTCTACGCGCGCTTTTCATCCTCGCTATGAAGCCGCGCGCACGGATAGAAGCGTTGTGCATTGCCAGTGCCGGTTGGACGGCATAACCTGTATTAAACAAAGAGAGAAGAATGTTCCTGCGATATTGAATCGCGTCTGCACTTTCCGTTTCCGTCGTGCTGATTCGGAAAAAATCAGGGGCGGAAAAAATCAGGGACAGAAAAATCGAGGGCGGAAAAATCGAGGTGTCGATGATGAGTTCCCCGACAGGCGACGTGCAAGAAGTCCGCATCGGGCCGACCGGCCTGGAAGGCTTGCTGGGCACGTCTGGCTCGCCCCAGGGCCTGGTCATCTTCGCGCACGGCAGCGGCAGCGGCCGGTACAGTCCCCGCAACAACTATGTCGCCGCCGGCCTGCGCCAGGCCGGCATGGCGACCCTGCTGCTCGACCTGCTGCGCCCCGAGGAAGAGGACGACCGCGCCAACGTGTTCGACATTCCGCTGCTGGCGTCGCGCCTGCTGGAAGCCACGCGCTGGGCACGGCGGCAGGCGCGGATTGCGCCGCTGCCGATCGGCTATTTCGGCGCCAGCACCGGCGCGGGCGCGGCGCTGGTGGCGGCGGCCGATCCGCACGCCGGCATTGCGGCGGTGGTTTCGCGCGGCGGCCGGCCCGACTTGGCCGGCCCCGCGCTGGGCCGGGTACGCGCGCCGACGCTGTTAATCGTCGGCAGCCTCGATACCCCGGTCATCGCATTGAACCGGCAAGCGCTGGCGCAACTGCACTGCGAGAAAGACCTGACGATCGTGCCGGGCGCGACCCATTTGTTCGAAGAGCCGGGCACGCTGGAACAGGTGCTGCAACTGGCCAGCGGCTGGTTTGCGCGCCATCTGGCGGCGCGGCCGGAAAAGGACGACGACAATGACATCTGACTATTCCACATTCAGGGACCGCCACGACGCCGGCCGCCGGCTGGCGCAGGCGCTGATGCACCTGAAGGACGAGGATCCGGTGGTGCTGGCGCTGCCGCGCGGCGGCGTGCCGGTCGGCTATGAAGTCGCGCGCGCGCTTGACGCGCCGCTCGATGTCCTCATCGTGCGCAAGATCGGCGCGCCGGGCCATGCGGAACTCGGCCTGGGCGCGGTGGTGGGCGGCCAGCATCCGCAATGCATCCTGAACGACGCGGTCGTGCAAATGGTGCAGCCGCCGCCGGGCTACATCGAGGCCGAGCAGCGCCGCCAGCTGGCCGAGATCGAGCGGCGCCGCGCGCTCTATTGCGGCGCGCGCGCGCCGGTGCCGGTCGCGGGCCGCACGGTGATCGTGGTCGACGACGGCATCGCCACCGGCGGCACGCTCAAGACCGCGCTGGCGGCGCTGTCGCAAGCGAATGCCGCGCGCCTGGTATTCGCCGTGCCGGTGGCGCCGGCCGACAGCCTGGCCAGCCTGCGCGGCGAACCGTATGTCGACGCAGGCATCTGCCTGCTGGTGCCGGACTGGTTCCGCGCGGTCAGCCTGTACTACGACAAGTTCGACCAGACCAGCGACGAGGAAGTGGTCGACCTGCTGAATGCGGCGGCGCTGCGCCCCGGGCACGAGCACGACCGCGAGCCGCAGCGCGCGCACGGCCCGCTGCCGGAACTCGGCGCCGGCTCGGAGCTGGACGCCATCCCGCCGGATGCCTCGCGCGACGGATTGCCGCCGGATGCGTCGCGGCTGGTCGCCGGCGGGCAGCCGCAGAAAAATGCCGGGGCATAGCCCCGCCGCTTCAACGATTCAGCCGGGCGGCGCCGTGCCTGGGGCCGCAGCCGGTTCGTGCCGGGCCGGCCCATCCGCCTTGCATTGCCCACTCAAATTTAGAGTAGTGGGTCTAATCGGCTGTCACAATCGCCCAATCATCCTGTCATAACGCCTCGCTAGACTGCTTCTCGCCAGCAATGGCGCCTCCACGTTCAGTCACCGACGCGGCAAGCGCCATCCGCCGGCCGCCGGCATCCCTGCCACACAGCCGGCGTGCATCAGAAAAAAAACAGCGCCGACCGACACCGCACGGCGGCGGACATCCACGAAACCGGAGGAGACAACATCATGAAAGCAAGAATGGCTATCGCCGCGCTCGCCCTGACCTGCCTGGCCAGCGCCCCCGCCCACGCCTGGAAACAGGAAACGCATCGCCGCATCGTGCTCGACGCGGTCGCGTTCATGCGGAACAATCCCGACCTGACCAACTACAACAAGCTGCTGGCCGGCGTCACGCGCGCCGGCTATACCATCGACCAGTTCGCGCAGGCGCTGGGCCAGGGCGCCTACGACGTCGACGATTTCACCGACACCTACATCTGCGGCGCCACCACCGGCGACTGCCAGTTCGCGCCGGTATGGAGCCTGGGCGCGAGCATCGTCAAGTACACCTCGTACTGGCACTTCCAGAACCACACCTCCGGCCCCGACGTGCACGGCAACCCGTTCGGCGGCTACAACTACGCGAAGCTGACGGTGGCCGGCGACATCGACAACATGGCCGCGGCCTGGCTGTACGGCGACTACCTCGACGACGGCGCGGGCGGCATGCGGGGCTGGTTCGGCGACGGCAGCAAGTACAACAGCTACGGCCTGACCGAAGCGCATTACCGGCTGGGCGGCTACTCGGCCCCGAAGCAGTATGCGGATTTCGAAAGCATGCCCTTCCAGCCGATCGACAACCTCGGCCAGTACTGGTGGCAGCAGTTCCTGGCCCGCCCGACGGCGCAGAGCCTGGGTTTCGTGCTGCACACCACCGACCTGCTGCAGCCGCACCATACCTGGACCACGTCCGCCAACAACCACTCCGGCTGGGAGCAATGGGTGCAGGACTACTACGACAGCGAGCGCCTGAACGATCCGGCGCTGGTGAAGGCGGCGCTGGCCGACTTCACGCCGGTCGCGCCCGCCGCCGTCGACATCCGGCCGCTGCTCACGCAAGGCGGCACCTACTCCTACCGCAACGGCGGCATCGTGCTGTCCTCCACCGACCAGAACGACCGCCGCCGCGTCGGGCAGCAGATGATCCCGCATGCGATCGCGATGGTGGTGCACGTGCTCAATCGCGCCGCCGAGCGCCTGGGGCAGTAAGCCGTGCGCCGCGCAGCATGGATGGCGGCCCTGGCGGCCGCGGCATTCGCGTGGCCGGCGCAGGCGAAGGTCGACGCGCGGCCGGATGACGGCGCGGTGGCCGCGCGCATCAACGGCCAAGCCGTGTACGCCTTCACCGTCGACCTCACGCTTCGCCTGGCACGCGAGAAACAGCCGCGCCTGTCGCGCACCGGCGCGCTGGAAGCGATCATCGTCAACCGCCTGCTGGCGGCCGAGGCGCGCCGCCGCTTCGACGCGGCCGACCTGTACCCGTCCGCCCAGGTCGCGTTCGCGCGCGACGTCGCGCTGGACGACCAGCTCGTCTCGGCCTTGCGCGCGGTTTACGGCAACGACATCGAGGCCGCCCTGCGCGCCTTGCCGGGCGCTTCCCTCGACAGCCTGATCGGCGCGCAGTCTCGTCCGCAGAGCGCCGAACTCGATGCGGTCTTCGGCCAGCCGGACAGGCTGCGGCTCGACTACGCGCTTACGCCGCAGCAGGCGGACGCCGCCCGCAAGCTCGCGCTGCTGCGCTACCGCCTGCCCGACGGCCAACAAGGCACGATCACGCTGTACGACGTCTATCGCCGCCAGAACGTGCAGGGCCGGCTGGAGCTGCACAACCGCAACCTCGCCTTCCTGCAGCAGCAGGCCAGGCTGCGGCTGGCCGGCCTGTTCGTGCAGTACTGGGCGCGCCAGGCCTTCGGCGCGGCGGCGGTCGACGATCTGCGGCGCGCGCTGTCCGACCAGGACGACGTGCAGGGCATGCTGCAGCAGTATGGAATCGGCGCCGACCTGCACGGTCCAAGCAAGGTGCTGGACCGGCTCGCCGCGCAGGTCACGCGCGAGGAAATTGCCGCCTACTACCAGTCGCACCGGCAGGAATTCGAACGCATCGAACGGGTGAAAGCGCGCCATATCCGCGTGGCGGACGAAACGCTCGCGCATCAGGTCGCCGCCGCGGCGAACAAGGGCGAGGATTTCGCGGCGCTGGCGCGCCGCCATTCGCAGGCGGACGATCGCATTGCAGGCGGCGACCTCGGCTGGATCGAGCATCGGGGCGAGCTGGACTGGCTGGCGCAGCTCGCCTACAGCCAGCCGGCCGGCAAGGTATCGCCGCCCGTCCGCACGCCGGTCGGCCCTGCGGAAGCGGCGGCATGGGAAATCGTGCTGGTCGAGCAGCGCGTCAACGGCTATCAGGCGCCGGACTCGGAAGCGGTGCGCTACATCGCCGGCAAGGCCATCGCGCAGGAGAAGGCGGTGCAACAGTTCAAGTCCCTGCGCGACCGGCTGCTGCGCGAGGCCGATATCCGCATCAACAGCAAGGCGCTCGACCAGCCGCTCGACCTGCTGGCGGATAAATCATGAAGCGCCTCGGGATGATCGTCGCGGCAGCCGGCATCGCGGGCGCCGCATGGCAGCTGTGGCCGGAACAGGCGCACCCGCAGCCGGCCGCCGGCAAGCCGGCGCAAACGCCGCGCGCCCAGGCCGGCTCAAGTACACCTCGTA
>OFCW01000143.1_pt1 | contig 28623 bp, 25 predicted proteins | sample 1520951 | NCBI WGS metagenome assembly OFCW01 (sample SAMEA4349680, study PRJEB24078) | microbial mat metagenome | biome: Terrestrial Biome; feature: Habitat; material: Microbial Mat | place: India | collected 2012-06-12 | depth 10 m | reverse complement strand
GGGCGGGGGAATCGATCACCACGCGGTCGAGCTGGTTGGCCCGGCAATAGGCCAGCGCGGCGTAGAGCTTGTGGTTCAGCAGGCGGGATTCCTGCACCAGCGGCGGGTCGGGCCAGCGGATGTTGAGGCCGTCTGCCGGTAGCGGGAAGTCCTCGGGAAGGACAATGCGAACGGCGGCCGGATCGATCGTGACCGAAGCCGAGGTTTCCACGGTATCGGCCAGCGCCTTGAAGGCTACCCAGCAACCGGAATAGCGGCTCATTGCCCAGCCGTGCAGGCCAAAATCGAGATATTCCTGCACATTGGCGGGGTAGAGCACCGGCATCATCACCGCCTTGAAGACATGCTCGGTCTGGTGCGGCAGGGTCGAGGATTTGGCGGCATGGTCGTCGCCGGCGATGACCAGCACGCCGCCATGCTTTGCCGTGCCGGCGGCATTGGCATGGCGGAAGACGTCGCCGCTGCGGTCCACGCCCGGCCCCTTGCCGTACCACATGCCGAACACGCCGTCGTATTTCGCGCCAGGAAACAGTCCCACCTGCTGGCTACCCCACACGGCGGTGGCAGCGAGGTCTTCGTTTACGCCCGGCTGGAAGGTGATGTGATGGTCGGCGAGATGCTGTTTGGCCTTCCAGAGGCCAAGATCGAGATTGCCCAGCGGACTGCCGCGGTAGCCGGAAATGAAGCCGGCGGTATTCAGGCCGACAGCGAGATCGCGTTCCCGCTGCAGCATGGGCAGGCGGATCAGGGCCTGGGTGCCGGTCAGGAAGACGCGGCCGGTGGTGCGGGTGTATTTGTCATCCAGCGTCGCGGATAGCGCGGCTGGCCAATCGGGTTTGCCCATTGTTGTCTCCATGGATGCGGCCTTGTGGGCCGGTTCGTGTCGTACCCGCCCGTCGGGGGTGGTGACGGACGGGGCTGGAGATTTGAGTATTGGGGGCCGGGTGAGGTTCTGGCAAGTGAGGGATTTCCCCGGGGGCGACCGCCCCTCAGGGCAAAACCTTCCCCGGGTTCAACAGCCCGCGTGGATCGAGCGCCGTCTTCAGCGCCCGCATGACCTCCACGGCCACCTCTCCGTGCTCGGCGACGAGATATTTCCTTTTTCCCAGTCCAATGCCATGTTCGCCGGTACAGGTGCCTTCCATCGCGATCGCCCGTTCGACAACGCGGCGGCTGATCCAGGCGGCTTCCTCCATGTCCTTGGCGTTGTTGGTGTCGACCAGCACGACCAGATGGAAATTGCCATCGCCGACATGCCCGAACAGCGCAATCGGAATGCCGACCTGCGCAATGTCGGCCTGCGTTTCGGCAATGCATTCGGCCAGCCGCGAGATCGGTACACAGACGTCGGTCGGGAAGCAGCGGCAGCCGGGCTTCAGTTGCAGGCAGGCGAAGTAGGCGTCATGGCGGGCCTGCCACAGGCGGCTGCGGTCCTCCGGACGGGTCGCCCATTCGAAATGGGCGCCGCCCAGCTCATCGGCGAGAGCTTGCACCGTCTGCGCCTGTTCCTCGACACCGGCCGGGCTGCCGTGGAATTCGAAGAACAGGGTCGGCGCTTCGGTCAGCGAAGTCTTGCTGAACTGGTTGATCGCCTGCAGCGACAGCGTGTCGAGCAGTTCGATGCGCGCCACCGGCACGCCGAGCTGGATGGTCTGGATCACCGTCTGCACTGCCGCTTCGACGCTCGGAAAAGCGCACACGGCGGCCGAGATGGCTTCCGGGATCGGGTAAAGCCGGACGGTCAGTTCGGTCATGATGCCCAGCGTGCCTTCCGAGCCAACCAGCAGGCGGGTCAGGTCGTAGCCGGCCGAGGACTTGCGGGCCCGGCCGCCGGTTTTCATCACCCGCCCGTCGGCCAGTACCGTGGTGGTGGCCAGCACATTGTCCTTCATCGTGCCGTAGCGCACGGCATTGGTGCCCGAGGCACGGGTGGCCGCCATCCCCCCCAGGGTGGCATCGGCGCCGGGGTCGATCGGAAAGAAAAGCCCGGTGCCTTTCAGGGCATCGTTCAGCTGCTTGCGGGTGACGCCGGCCTGCACGACCGCGTCGCCATCGTCGGCATGGATGGCGAGAACGCGGTTCATGCCGGAAAGGTCGAGCGAAATGCCGCCGCGCGGTGCCAGGACATGGCCTTCCACCGAGCTGCCGACGCCGTAGGGAATGACCGGCACATCGTGCTCGGAACAGAGGCGGACGACGGCGGCGACCTCTTCGGTGCTTTCCGCCATCACCACGCCGTCGGGCGGCTGCGGGGCATGGACCGACTCGTCGCGGCCATGCTGCAGGCGGGCCGATTCGCCGAGGGTGAAACGTTGCTGGAACTGTTGCTGGAGGGCCTGGATCAGGGAAGCGGGAAGGGATTGGCTCACGTCAGGAATCGGGTTGCTTGGTCGAGATCCGTGTGAGTATGCCCTTCATAGAGAGCCGTGACGAATTTTCGCCAGACGAGGTCAGGTTCGCCGATACGAAAACCGCAGTAGTGCTGGTCGTTCATTTCGGTTTCCTGCACGGCCTGGACGGTCAGTCGCGACACTTCGTTGAGGCCGAGTTGGACGGTGGCCTTGAGCCACACATTGGCCGGAATCTGCTGGGCGACACGGGCCCGGAAGCCGTAGCGCGATACCTCATTGACCTCGACCTGGATCGGTCCGCCCGCCAGCGGGTTGCTGTCGGCCAGCCGGGCCGGGCATTTGACCGAGAAGCGCCGGTGCTGCCGAATCTGGCGGACGGCGCTGTCACTGGGCAGGGGAGGAAGCACCTTCTTGTATTCCGGCAGATCGTAGATCAAGTGCAGCAGGGCCTTCTTGCGGTCGCTCAGTTCCGCAAAGACCGAGGTGCGCTTGTTGAAGAAATAGTCGATCAACTGCGGTGTCATCACCGGATCGTTGGTGGTGAAGAAGCGGCGGTGCGGGATCTGGATGTTGGGCAGCTTGATTTCGCAGAAATAGCGATACAGGTTGCGATTGGGCGGTTTCTTCGCATAGGCCTGGCGCATGATTTCCGGCGCGTGCTTGAGATCCAGGGTGGCGCCGACGGCCGGCGCGCCATTCACGAAATCGTAGTTCTCGACGATGTTGGCCGTCAGCCGCTTGAAAAAGAGCAGCGATTCATACATCTCGATGTGGCGCGGATTGACGGCGATGACCAGATGCCGGGTGTCGAAGAAAGTCGTGCAGTATTCATACATGAACTTCATCAGCGGGAAGAGGATGGTCCCGCCCGTGCGCCGGTAGCGCGGGTGCACGGCCAGCGCGGAAACTTCGGCGATCTGGCCCTCCTTCTCGCGGACCTCGGTCAGGTCGAAGATGCGTTGCAGCGGGAAACCGATGGCACTCTCGCGAATCAAGGACAGGGTGCCGACGACCTGGTCATCGATTTTGGCGCACAGCGTCGTGGTGGTGGGCAGCGCATGGTAAATGGTGACCCGCATGCCGGACGGGTCGGGGGTCATGAAGCCGCTGCTGACGTAGGCATCGTGCAACAGCGTGAAACAGGCTTCCAGTTCCTCCTGGGTTTCGGCGATTTTCAGAACGAGGCGCCGGTTCGGCTCACGGCAGTCGACGAAGGAGCGATAGACTTCATGGCGGCTTTTTTGCGGCAGCATCGAGAACAGCTTGCGAGCCGCCTGGGTGAGCAAAAAGCGCATACGGGCAAATGCCGGCATTGAGCCCCCTCGTCCAGAATTGTCTGATTTTGATCATACACCTAATTATTGACATGGTCTAAGCGCCTCCGGACAATCGGTGCGTACCCTACCACCCCGCCAGAGTTCAGGAGAAAAACGATGCACGCAAAACTGTCCGTAGTGGCCCTCTCCGTTGTCGCTGCCTTTGCCCTGTCAGCCTGCGGGCAGAAGGAAGAGCCGAAGCCGGCCGCGGCGCCCGCTGCCGCCGGCTCGGCCGGCAAGCTGGAAGTTGTCGTCAAGCTCGGCCATGTCGCCCCGATGACCGGCCCGCAGGCCCACCTGGGCAAGGACAACGAAAACGGCGCCCGCCTCGCCATCGAGGAACTGAATGCGCGGGGGCTGGAAATCGGCGGTGCCAAGGTCAAGTTCGAACTGCTGGCCGAAGACGATGCGGCCGATCCCAAGCAGGGCACTGTTGTCGCGCAGAAACTGGTCGATGCCAAGGTCAATGGCGTCATCGGCCACCTGAATTCGGGTACCACCATTCCGGCCTCCAAACTCTATGCCGATGCCGGCATCCCGCAGATTTCCGGTTCGGCGACCAATCCGAAATACACCCAGCAGGGCTTCAAGACGGCCTTCCGCGTGATGGCCAACGATGTCCAGCAAGGCAAGGTACTGGGCGAGTTCGCCGCGCAGCAGGGCATCAAGACGGTGGCCGTGGTCGATGACCGCACGGCTTACGGCCAGGGGCTGGCCGACGAGTTCCGGAAGGCGGCCGAAGCTTCCGGCATCAAGGTCGTCGCCAATGAATACACCAACGACAAGGCCACCGATTTCAAGGCCATCCTGACCAAGATCAAGTCCACCAAGGCCGACATGGTCTTCTACGGCGGCATGGATGCCCAGGGCGGTCCGATGGTCAAACAGATGAAGGAGTTGGGGATCAAGGCCAAATTCCTCGGCGGCGATGGCGTCTGTACGCCCGAATTCATGAAGCTCGGCGGCGAGGCGACGGAAGGTCATTACTGCTCCCTGCCCGGCATGCCGTTGGAGAAACTGGCCAAGGGTCCGGAGTTCCGCGACAAGTTCACCAAGAAGTTCAACGCGGAAATCCAGCTCTATGCGCCGTACGTTTACGATGCCGTGATGGTCATGGCGGATTCGATGAAGCGGGCCGATTCCGTGGATCCGGCCAAATTCCTGCCGGCGATCGGGCAAACCCGATATGACGGTGTGACGGCCCTGATCGAGTTCGATCCGCAGGGCGATCTGAAGGGGGGCGCGATTTCGATCTATCAGTACAAGGGCGGCAAGCTGGCCTATGTCGAAACCCTGGGCGGCACGACGGCCGACTCGGTGAAGGCGGACGTCAAGGAGGCCGTTGCCGAAGTCAAGGAAGCAGCCAAGGCGGTCGCGGGGGCGGCGACGGCGGCGGGCACGGAGGCCGTCAAGGCCGGGGCCGAAGCTGTCAAGTCGGGTGCCGAGGCCGTCAAGGAGGCGGCCGACGCGGCCAAGGCGGCTGTCGGGAAGAAGTGATCTAGCAGGCCACACCTACGAAACGGCACCGCAAGGTGCCGTTTCCTTATGTTCCGACAAGAAAAACCCAAATGGATATTTTTCTGCAGCAGATCGTCAATGGCCTGGTCCAGGGCAGCATCTACGCCTTGGTCGCGCTGGGCTACACGATGGTCTACGGCATCATGGGCCTGATCAACTTTGCGCACGGCGAAGTGGTGATGATCGGCACCCTGGTCACCATCACGGTGGCCGGTTCGTTGATCAAGGCCGGCATGCCGGTTGCCCTGGCCGGACTGGCCGGCCTGAGCGCCTCGGTGCTGCTGTGCATGGCGCTGGGCTGGGGCCTGGAGCGCATCGCCTACCGCCCCCTGCGCCACGCGCCACGCCTGACCCCGCTGATTACCGCCATCGGCATGTCCATCGTGCTGCAGAATCTGGCGATGATGATCTGGGGGCGCAATTACCTGACCTTTCCGGCCCTGTTGCCGAAGGTGAATTTCGAACTGGCCGGGGCGCATTTCACCTTCATTCAGGTCGTCATCGTGTTGCTCTCCGGTGCCACCATGGCCGGCCTGCTCGGCTTGATCTATCGCACCCGGCTCGGCATGGCCATGCGCGCCACGGCCCAGAACCCGGCCGTGGCCAGCCTGATGGGGGTCAATATCAACCGCGTCATCGCCGCCGCCTTCGTCATCGGCTCGGCGCTCGGTGCGCTGGCGGGCGTCATGGTCGGGACCTACTATGAAATCGCCCATTACCAGATGGGCTTCATGCTGGGGCTCAAGGCTTTCACGGCTGCCGTGCTGGGCGGCATCGGCAACCTCGCCGGCGCCATGCTCGGCGGCGTGCTGCTGGGCATCATCGAGGCGCTGGGGGCCGGCTATATCGGCGACCTGACCGGCGGCTTTCTCGGCAGCCATTATCAGGATATCTTTGCCTTCATCGTGCTGATCGTCGTGCTGATGTTCAAGCCGAGCGGCCTGTTCGGCGAAAAGACGGGGGACCGGGCATGAACACATGGTTGAGCCCCCGTTCCGCATTCGGCATCACGCTGATCGTGGTCGCCCTGCTCGGCCTGCCTTTCGTCGCGGCGATGGGAGGGCAGGCCTGGGTGCGCATTCTCGATTTTGCCATCCTCTATATTTTCCTGGCCCTCGGCCTGAACATCGTGGTCGGCTTTGCCGGCCTGCTCGATCTCGGCTACATCGCCTTCTATGCGGTCGGCGCCTATGCCTGGGCCTTGCTGGCCAGTCCGCATTTCGGACTGCACTGGCCGGTCTGGGTCATCCTGCCCATCGGTGCCGGCCTCGCCTGCATCGCCGGCGTGCTGCTCGGTTCGCCAACCCTCAAGCTGCGCGGCGATTACCTGGCCATCGTGACCCTCGGTTTCGGCGAAATCGTGCGCATTTTCATGAACAACCTGAATGCGCCGGTCAATATCACCAACGGCCCGCAGGGGATCACGCTGATCGACCCGGTTGCCTTCGGTAGCTTCAGGTTTTCGGGTACGACGGAGGTGTTCGGCTACACGCTGACCGGCCCGATGAAGTATTACTACCTGCTGGTGGCGCTGGCGATTGTCGTCATCGTCATCAACCTGCGCCTGCAGCATTCGCGCATCGGCCGGGCCTGGCAGGCCATCCGCGAGGACGAGGTTGCCGCCAAGGCGGTCGGCATCAACACCCGTAACATCAAGCTGCTCGCTTTCGCGATGGGGGCGAGCTTTGGCGGCATCGCCGGCGGTGTGTTCGCCGCCATGCAGGGCTTCGTGTCGCCGGAGAGCTTCTCGCTGATGGAGTCGATCATGATCCTGGCGATGGTCGTGCTGGGGGGCATGGGGCATATCCCGGGGGTCATCCTCGGCGCCGTGCTGCTCAGCATCCTGCCGGAAGCCCTGCGCTACGGCGTCGGGCCGGCCCAGATGGCCCTTTTCGGCAAGCAGCTGGTCGATCCGGAGAGCCTGCGCATGTTGGTCTTTGGGCTGGCGCTGGTGCTGGTCATGCGCTTCAAGCCGGCCGGCCTGTGGCCGTCGCCCGAGCGCAAGCGGGAACTGGGCGAGAAACGCATGGAGGTCGCCAAATGAGCGGGACTGCGCCGCTTCCCCTGCTTGAGGCGCAGGCGGTCGCCAAGCACTTTGGCGGCGTCAAGGCCTTGCGCGATGTGTCGCTGACCATCCGGCGCGGCGAAATCTACGGCCTGATCGGACCGAACGGTGCCGGCAAGACGACCTTCTTCAACTGCATGACGGGGCTGTACGTGCCGGATGGCGGCGGCTTTCTCTTCGACGGCACGCCGCTGCTCGCCGATGCGCCGCACCAGGCGGCCGCGCGCGGCATCGCCCGCACCTTCCAGAACATCCGCCTGTTCGGCAACATGACAGCGCTGGAGAACGTCATGGTTGGCCGTCATGTGCGGACCCGGGCCGGCGTGCTGGGGGCCATGCTCAACACGGCGGCGACCCGGGCCGAAGAGGCAGCCATCCGCCAGCGCGCGATGGATCTGTTGCATTACGTCCGCATCGAGGATCGGGCTGACGACCTGGCCAAAAACCTTTCCTACGGTGATCAGCGCCGGCTGGAGATCGCCCGCGCCCTGGCCACCGAGCCCGCGCTGCTCTGCCTGGACGAGCCGGCGGCCGGCATGAACGCGACCGAAACGGCGGAGTTGCGCGAACTGATCGAGGGTATCCGGGACGACGGAACCACGATCCTGCTCATCGAGCACGACGTCAAGCTGGTCATGGGCTTGTGCGACCGGGTGGCCGTCCTCGATTATGGCGCCCTGCTCATCGAGGACGTACCTGCCGTGGTGCAGAAAGATCAACGCGTCATTGAGGCTTACCTAGGTGCTTGAAGTAACCGGACTCCACGTCGCCTATGGCGGCATTCAGGCGGTGCGCAGCATCACCTTCCACGTCAACAAGGGCGAGACGGTGGCGCTGATCGGTGCCAACGGCGCCGGCAAGACCAGCACGCTGAAGGCCATCGCCCGCGTGCTCGATGCCGTCGGCGGCGATGTGCATTTTTGCGGCGAGAAGATCAGCCGGATCGCGCCCCATCACGTCATCCGGCAGGGTATTGCGCTGGTGCCGGAAGGGCGGGGCGTCTTTCCCCGCCTGACCGTCCGGGAAAATCTGCGCATGGGGGCTTTCCTGCGGACGGATACGGCCGGCATCGAGCAGGATTGGCAGAAGGTCTTCACGTATTTTCCCCGCCTCCTGGAGCGTGAGCGTCAACTGGCCGGCACCCTCTCCGGCGGCGAACAGCAAATGCTCGCCATCGGCCGGGCGCTGATGAGCCGGCCCAGGATGCTGCTGCTCGATGAGCCCTCGATGGGGCTGGCGCCGATCATGGTGCAGAAAATATTCGAGGTGATACGTGCCGTGGCCGCCGAAGGGATGACCATCCTGCTCGTCGAGCAGAACGCCAAGCTGGCGCTTGAGTCGAGCCGCCGTGCCTACGTCATGGAAAGCGGCGAGATTACGCTGCATGGCGAATCGGCGCAGCTGCTCGATGATCCCAAGGTGCGCGCCGCCTATTTGGGCGAGTGAGCGGTCCGCCTTTTTCAGCTGAATCAAAACTTTTGCCGGCGGGATCGGCAACAATGCCGCCTTGTCTCCCCTCCGTCCTTGACCGCCATGAAGATTCATCAAGCCGCCTGCGTGATCTCCCTTGCCCTGTGGGCGACGCTTGCCCAGGCCGAAGAGATGCACAGCAGCGATTTGTCCGCCACCCGGGGCGCCGATGCCGCGCCCAAGCTGGCTTATGGCCAGATGATCCGTTATGGCGGCAAGACGGTTTTTTCCCCCTGTCGTGACCGCAGCTTCACCCAGTTCGAGGATGCATCGCGCGATGGTTATATCGGCAAGGTGCTCGACCAGTTGGGCCTGTCAGCCGGCAAAAAGCTCTATGTTGAAGTGCTGGGGGCCCGGGAAGGTGATGTGCTGAAAGCGACCGATCTCAATTTTGCCCAGACCGAAGGGCGCTGCCAGATGCCGGGTGGCAGGACAGAGGTCTGGCGTGCATCCGGCAACGAACCCGCCTGGGTTCTGGCCTTCGGAGCCGAATTTGTCCAGGTCAAGCGCAGCGGGCAGCCGGAAGTTGTCGTGCCGGCCGCGCCGCTGACCCGTGCGCCCGGTTTGGCCACCTTTGCGGCCAGCCAGGGCAACCAGCGTGTTTCGCTGCGCTTCGAGCGCACGCTCTGTCACGACACGATGGCCGATGCCGTCTTCGGCTGGACGGCCCGTGTCACGGTTAATGGCGAGACGCTGAACGGCTGCGCCTGGCAGCGCTGAAATGTTGTCGGGCTGCCGGTCGAACCAGGCAGCCCACCCCGGCGTTCACTGGCTGGCGAAGCTGAAGGCGTCGGCGAAATAGGCGTCTTCCGGCAGGCCGTGCGCCATGAAATCCCGCTTCGCCGCCTCGATCATGGCCGGGGCGCCGCAGGCATAGACCTGGTATCCCGACAGATCGTGGAAGTCGGCCAGCACGGCCTGATGCACGAGGCCGGTGCGGCCGGACCAGCCATCGTCGGCAGCCGGTTCGGAAAGGACGGGCACGTAGCGGATATGGCTGTGCGCCGTAGCCCATTGCGCCGGCAGACGATCCATGTAGAGGTCGACTTTTGCCCGGGCACCCCAGTAGATGAACATCGGCCGCAGGCACTTTTCGGCCAGGGCGTGTTCGACGATGGCCTTGATCGGCGCGAAACCGGTGCCCCCGGCGAGCAGGATCATGGGTTGTGTCGCATCCTCGCGCAGATAGAAGCTGCCGTGCGGGCCGTTGATGCGCAGAATGTCCCGCACCTTCATGGTCGAGAAGACCTGGTCGGTGAACACGCCACCCGGCACGTGACGGATATGCAGTTGCAGCAACGCGTCGTCGTGCGGTGCATTGGCCAGCGAGAAGCTGCGTTTCCTGCCATCCTTGAGCAGGATGTCGATATATTGCCCGGCCAGAAACTGCAGGCGTTCGCTCGCCGGCAGGCGCAGTTGCAGTTCGATGACATCCGGTGCCAGGCGTTCCAGTTTCTCGATTCGGGCGGGGAGTGTCTTGACGGGGATCTGGCTGCCCGAGGTGATCTGCTTGCATTCGATGACCAGGTCGGTTTGCGGCTTGGCGCAGCAATACAGCGTCATCCCGGCCGCCTTTTCATCATCCTTCAAGGCATGGGGCTGGGCTTTGCCATGATCGACGCGGCCAGACTGGACACGCCCCTTGCAGGCGCCGCAGGCGCCGTCCTTGCAGCCGTAGGGCAGGGTCAGGCCCTGGCGCAGCGCGGCGTCGAGTATGGTTTCATCGGCCTCGGCCACAAACTGGCGGCCGCTTGGCTGGACGGTGATTTGGTAGCTCATCGGTTCCCCTTCGTGCTCGGCTACAATGCCGGCGTGCAAAAAATCCTGATTGTCGGCAGCGGGGACGTCGCCCGCCGCACGCTCCCCTACCTGTTGCCGCATGCCCGCGTCTTCGCCTTGTTGCGCGATGCCGGGCGCGCTGCCCGCTGGCGTGCCGCCGGTGCGACGCCGCTGATGGCCGATCTCGATGACCGGCACAGTCTCGATCGCCTGGCCGGGCTGGCCGACGTCGTCCTGCATCTGGCTCCGCCGCCGGGCGACGGGCAGCGCGACATGCGCACCCGGCATCTGCTGGCCGCGCTGGGCAAGGGCAAAAGTCTACCACGCAGGCTGATTTACGTAAGCACGACAGGGGTTTACGGGGATTGTGCCGGTGCCGTGATCGATGAAACCCGCCGGCTGAACCCGGAGAGCGACCGCGCCGGCCGACGGGTCGATGCCGAGCGTGTGTTACGTGCCTGGGGGGCACGCAACGGTGTCGCCGTCAGCCTCCTGCGCGCGCCCGGCATCTATGCCGCCGACCGCTTGCCGATCGAGCGCTTGCGGCGCGGTATGCCGGTGCTGATCGAGGCCGATGATGTGTTCACCAACCACATCCACGCCGACGATCTTGCCGCTGCCTGCCTGGCTGCCATCCGTTACGGACGGGCCAATCGCGCCTACAATGTGGTCGACGATTCCGACCTGAAGATGGCCGACTATTTCGATCGGGTTGCCGATGCCTTCGGACTGCCAAGAGCGCCGCGCCTGAGCCGGAGCGAGGCCGGGAAAGTCCTCTCGCCGGTACAGATGTCGTTCATGCGCGAGTCGCGGCGTATCGGCAATCGTCGCCTGAAAAACGAATTAAAACTGACACTCGCTTATCCGACCGTGATCGAGGGGATGGCGAGTGCAAGGAGAAACGCATGCTCGTCGTAAAGACGCTCCACATCTGGATGGTCATATCCTGGTTCGCCGGCTTGTTCTATCTGCCGCGCATCTTCGTCAACCTCGCCATGGTGCCGGCCGACAGCCATGCCGAGCGCGACCGCCTGCTGCTGATGGCAGGCAAGCTGTACAAGTTCATGACGCCGCTCGGTTTCCTCGCCGTCGTACTCGGCTTGTGGCTGTGGTTCGGCTATGGGTTTGCCGGTGGCTGGCTGCATGCCAAGACGGCGCTGGTCGCCCTGCTGGTCGTTTATCACTGGCATTGCGGGCGCCTGCTGCAACAGTTCCGGACTGGCAGCAATGTCCGTAGCCACGTCTGGTTCCGTTTCTACAACGAACTACCGGTCGTCATCCTGTTGATTGTCCTTTTCCTCGTCGTCCTCAAGCCCTTCTGACATGAATACCTACTTTGCCATTTGCCCGCGCGGGCTGGAGGAACTGCTCGCTGACGAACTCCGGGGTATCGGCGGCGCAGAGATCAAGGCGGTGCACGGCGGCGTCTTTTTCACCGGCGACTGGGGCACCTGTTACCGCGCCAACCTCGAATCACGTATTGCAACCCGTGTCCTGTGGCACATCGTCAAGGGGCCGTACGCCAGGGAAGATGACATTTACCGCCTGGCCGTCCGCCAGTTGTGGCCCAATCATTTTGCCGTGAGCGCCACCATGCGGGTCGTGACGACGGCGATCAAGTGCCCCCTCAAGTCGCTCGACTACGTCACCCTGCGCGTCAAGGATGCCATCTGCGACCGTTTTCGTGAGGATCTGGGCGAGCGGCCGAATGTTGATACCCGCCATCCCGATGTCAGCGTGCATGTCTTCCTGACCGAGAACGAATGCACCCTGTATCTCGATACCTCCGGCCAACCCTTGTGGCAGCGGGGTTTCCGGAAAGCGAGCGTTGATGCGCCGGTGAAGGAAAACCTGGCTGCCGGCATCCTGAAAATGACCGGCTGGCAACCCGGCATGCCGTTGATCGACCCGATGTGCGGCAGCGGCACCTTCCTGCTCGAAGCCGTGCAGGTGGCGCTGGATCGCGCGCCCGGGCTGGATCGTACCTTTGCCTTTGAACGGCTGAAACATTTCGAGGCGCTGAACTGGGCCGGCATCCGGGCTGCCGCCGAAGCCCGCGTCAAACCCGCCGAGCCGCTGGATATCCGCGGTTACGATGTCGATGAGCGCGCCGTACGGGCAACCCGGCGCAACCTGCAGGAAGCGGGTTTCGGTGGCATTGTCACGGTCGACCGCGGCGATGTGCTGGACATCCAGCCGCTGACCAACCACGGCATTCTGCTTGCCAACCCGCCCTACGGCGAGCGCATCGGTGAACAGGATGAACTGGCCGTCTTCTACCCCCGACTCGGCACGGCCCTGAAGCGCCATTGGGCGGGTTGGACCTGTTTCTTTTTCACTGCCGACCTGCGCCTGCCCAAACTGGTCGGTCTGAAACCCAGTCGCAAGACCCCCTTGTTCAACGGGCCGCTGGAGTGCCGCCTGTTCGAAATTCGCGTGGTGGCGGGGAGTAATCGCAAAGGGGCGAATGTTGCGCCGCAATAAGCATCCGGATTTGATATGGGTCAGCATTTTGGTCTGACCACTGTGTAAGTATCGATTTTCCATAAAAACAGAGGAGAGAAGCGCATGTCAGTTCAGGCCTTATACCAACAAAAACGCATGTCTGCGGCCGATGCCATTCGTGTCGTCAAGAACGGTGACACCATCGTCGTGCCTACCGCTGTCGGCGAGCCGCCCAGCCTGCTGACGGCGTTGTCCGACGCCCGTCGCGATTTTCACAACGTGACGGTGTCGCAGATTCTGGCCGTGCGCAAATACGGCTATCTGGATCCCGAAACAGCCGAGCATGTTCGCCATACCGCGTATTTCTACAGCGGTGCCACCCGCCCGGGGGGCAAGGAAGGCTGGGTCGATTTCATCCCCTCCTACTTCTCCGAAATGCCGCAATTGATCGAGCGTGGCCTGATGCCGGTCGATGTGGTGTTCAGCATGGCTTCGCCGATGGACGAGCACGGCTTCTTCTCGCTCTCCCTGGCCGCCGACTACACCATGGCCGCCATCGAAAAGGCCCGCGTCGTCGTCCTTGAGGTCAATCCGAACGTGCCCTTTGCCAACGGGGACTGCCACATCCATATTTCGCAGGTTGCTGCCCTGTGCGAAAGCGAAGAACCGATTCTCGAAGTCGGGCTGCCCAAGATCGGCCCGGTGCAGGAAGCCATCGGCAAATACGTCGCCGAGATGATTCCCGATGGTGCCACGCTGCAGATCGGCTATGGCGGCATTCCGGATGCGGTAGTCATGCAGTTGACCGACAAGCACGATCTGGGCATCCATACCGAAATGGTCGGCGACGGCATCATGACCCTGGTCGAGGCGGGCGTGGTGACCAATCGCAAGAAAAACTATCACCACGGCAAAATGCTGGCCACCTTTGCCCTGGGCTCGAAGAAACTGTACCAGTTCATGCACCGCAACCCGGCGCTGGAGATGCACCCGGTCGATTTCACGAATGACCCCTATCTGGCCGGCCAGAACGACAACCTGCACGCCATCAACGCCACCATGCAAATCGACTTCCTTGGCCAGTGCGGCTCGGAAAGCCTGGGGCCGATTCCGTACTCCGGTACCGGGGGGCAGTCCGATTTCGTGCGTGCCGCCAATCGCTCCAAGGGGGGCAAGGCCTTTATCGTATTGCCGTCGACGGCCAAGGACGACACGATTTCCCGCATCGTGCCGACCCTGTCGCCGGGAACCCATGTGTCGACCAGCAAGAACGACATCAACTACGTGGTCACCGAATACGGTGTCGCCCAGTTGCGTGGCAAAACAGCCAAGCAGCGTTGCGAGGCCCTGATCGGCATCGCCCATCCGGATTTCCGCGGTGAATTGCGCGAGGCGGCCAGGAAACTCAAGCTGATCTGATCGCCGCTTACAAACTGTAGCAATTTAGTTTTTCCCGACGGGGCATTTATTCGCTATCGTTTAAGCGAGTAAATGCCCCGTTTGGCGATCGCACCATGAACTATCGAAACCTTTTCGCATTGCTGTTGGCCCTGTTGATGACCGGCATGGGTTCCAGTGTCTGGGCGCATGGCGGACGTGTGCGCCTCGGCGTTCACGTCGGGGTTGGCGCTCCCGTATGGGGGCCTGTCTGGGGGCCGGTTTGGTATCCTCCCCCTTACTACTATCCGCCGCAGGTCATCGTTGTCCCGCCGGCGCAGCCGCCAGTTTATGTCGAACAGGCCGATCCGGCAGCGCAGCCTGTCCAGCAATACTGGTACTACTGCAAGAGTGGGAAAGGCTACTATCCTTATGTCAAGGAATGCCCAGAGGGCTGGCAGAAGGTTTTGCCGCAACCGGAGCAATGAAATGAGCGAGAAAAGATACCTGCCGAAACTGGGCCTGCTTGGTACGGCCCTGTTGCTGGGCGCCTGTACGGTGATGCCGACCGGGCCCAGTGTCATGGTCTTGCCCGGGACGGGCCTTTCTTTCGAACGTTTCCGGGCCGACGACATGGAGTGCCGTCAGTATGCGCAGTACCAGATCGGCGGCAAGACGGCCGGTGACGCCGCGAAGGAATCCGCCGTCACCAGTGCGGCGGTAGGAACGGCGGTGGGAGCACTGGCGGGAGCGGCGATTGGGGGCGACAGCAAAGGTGCCGCGATTGGCGCCGGCGCCGGGCTGCTCATGGGCAGCGCCACGGGTACCGATGCCTCGCGCGCTTCGACAGTCGGTACCCAGCGGCAGTACGACAATGCCTACATTCAGTGCATGTATGCCAAGGGGCACCGTGTGCCGGTGCCCGCCAACATGAGCTATTCCGCTCCGCTTCGTTCGTCGGTGCAAAGCCAGCCGCGGGATCCCAGCATCCCGCCTCCGCCTCCCGGGGTGCCTCCGCCTGCGCCGACCCGCTGAGCGTTGTCGCCGTAAAAAATAAGGGCGCTCTAGTGAGCGCCCTTTATGCCATGTGGGCAGTGAAAGTCTTTAATTGGCTTTGCGACGACGCAGCGAGGCCAGGCTCATCAGGCCGAGCGCGGCCAGTGCCACGGAACTGGGCTCGGGGACACGATTGCCGGGGTCGTTCGGGTTCGTTGCGTTATCGACACCGTCCAGCCAGACACTCCAGAAGTTACCCTTCTGGTTGGTGCAGTTGGCGCTGGCCGGTTGGCACCAGTCGGCGATGAGAACCGGCGTGACATTCTGAGCCGCATAGCTGAATGGATCGCTCAGGTTGTTGCCTGCAAAGTTGGCGTAGGCTGCCACCGTGAATGCATACTCGCCTGCCGCCAGGCTGGCCAGTGAAAAGCCGGAGTCATAGTAGGTTTGCGTGCTGGGGTTGACGTTCGAGTTGTCATCATTTTCCGCAATGCGGGCGCCGGTGGTGCGATTCCATAGCGCAGTGATGGGGTCGAAGTTGAGACCGCTCTGGAATGAGTCGGTCCAGACGCGGACATTGGTCGCGTCATTGACCAGCGTGAAATTGATCTGGACGACATCCGTGTTGTAAGTGATGTTGCCAGTGAAGTTGAACAACGCAGCCTGAGCCTGGCTGGCAAGTGCGGCAAAAGCCGCAGCAGCGATGATTTTTTTCATGTAATTCCCCTTTGAAAAGAAACAGTGCGCCAAGCTTAAGCACTATTGATGCCAATTAATTAATGCTTGTTTATTCAAAGGGTTGGCATTTTTTTTTAAACAGCCCGTTCTCTCATGTAAAAAAAACTGACAGCCTGTGGTTCTGCCTGGTGATGGGGATGCCATCTGCATCGTGACGGACCGATGGGATGAATGATGCGTCACTGGGGGCATCTGACGGAGGGGGGGCTGTCGTCTTTTTTGACAAAGTTAGGCTCAAATGCGTGTGAAATGTCGCGAAAATATGCAATATATTGATTAATTGGGATTATTTTCCATGGTCCATAAATTGCTGTTGATCTTCGCGGCATGTCGCTTCCTGTATTTCCTTCGTTAGGGGACCATGATGAAATTCAAAAAGACTCTCTCGGCGTTGATCGCTACCATCGGTTTGACCTTTGCATCCGCTGGCCACGCGGTCATTTACTCCGATATCGTGATGATGGTGGATGAATCCGGTTCCATGGGAACCGTGCAAGCCAACCTGCGTAACAATATTTCAACGTTTGCCAGCATTCTGCAGGCCGGGGGGCTGGATGTCCGGTTTGCTTTGGTTGGCTATGGCAGTTCCAACTACTTGCCAAGAACCATGACCGACTTTACTGATGCTGCCGGTTTTGCGACCGCTGCGAGTGGCTTGGTTGCATCGGGTGGAACCGAGCCGGGGTATGCTGCCATTCAATTCGCGCTGACCTCCCCCACGCTGACGTGGCGAACCAATGCAGTGAAAAACCTGATCATCTTCACCGACGAACCGTCCAACGGAGATCCCGCGGGGATTACCCAAGCGACTGCGGATGCCGCCTTGACGGCTGCAAACGCGTTGTTCAATGCGGTATTGAGCGGGTCCAATACGATCAATTCGTACGATGACCTTTACAATGCTCACGGCGGGAATTTGTATGATCTGACCCAGTTGGGCTCGACCGATCCGACGGTCGTTCAGAATTTTGTCACGGCATTTGCCAACAGCAAACTGCAAGAGACCATTGATTTTTGCACGGCTAACCCAAGGGCCCCGGAATGCCAAGGCGGGACTGTGCCTGAGCCGGGCTCTCTCGCGCTGTTGGGGTTGGGGATGGCCGGTCTGGCGGGCTTGCGCCGCCGGGCGAGGCACGCTCCTGCCCAGCAAATGGCCTTTGCTTAACGTCCTGAGCGAATGGCCGTTCGGGCCATCCAAAGCCCCGTGACCGTACGGGGCTTTTTCTATAGCATTCCGGCGCTGTGGGCCTGCTGGTCCGCCCAGTAGCTCGAGCGGACCATCGGCGCACAGGCGGCGCCGGAGAACCCCATTTTTCTGGCTGCTTCTTCGTACATCTTGAAGATATCCGGATGCACGTAGCGGCTGACCGGCAGGTGGTGGCCGGAGGGGGCGAGGTACTGGCCGATGGTCAGCATGTCGACATCGTTGGCGCGCAAATCCCGCATGACCTCGAGGATTTCCTCGTCGGTTTCGCCGAGGCCGACCATCAGGCCGGATTTGGTCTTGACCTGCGGATAGCGCGCTTTGAATTGCTTCATCAGGGCCAGCGAATGGGCGTAATCGGCCCCCGGGCGGGCCTGCTTGTAGAGGCGGGGAACGGTTTCCATGTTGTGGTTGAGGACGTCGGGCAGGGCTTGGCCGAGAATGTCGAGCGCGATGTCCATGCGGCCGCGGAAATCGGGAACCAGGATTTCGATGGTGGTCTTCGGCGAGGCTTCGCGCACGGCGCGGACGACCTCGACGAAGTGCTGGGCGCCGCCGTCGCGTAGGTCGTCGCGGTCGACGCTGGTGATCACCACGTAGTTCAGCTTGAGCGTTGACACGGATGCCGCCAGTTCGGCCGGTTCGTTCGGGTTGGGGGGCAGTGGCTGGCCGTGGCCAACGTCGCAGAAGGGGCAGCGCCGGGTGCAGATGTCACCGAGGATCATGAAGGTGGCCGTTCCGCGGCCAAAGCATTCGCCGATGTTCGGACAGGCGGCCTCCTCGCAGACGGTGTGAAGCTTCTTTTCGCGCAGCATCGATTTGATTTCGCCGAAGCGTCCGGCGCTGTTGCCCGCCTTGACGCGAATCCATTCCGGCTTGCGCAGTGGTTCGTCAACCGGGACGATCTTGATCGGGATGCGGGCGGTCTTCAGTTCGCCTTTTTGCTTGACGCCCTTTTGCTTTGCGCCGCTCGGGTTTTCGGTATCAGCCATGCGATTTGTCCAGTTGCTGTAGCAAGTGTTGCGAAAGTTGCTCGCCGGCCTCGTGAGCGGTGAGCGGGATGTTCAGGTCTTTGGTCTGGGTTACCCGCAGGCCGGCATAGCCGCAGGGGTTGATCGCGTCGAAAGGGGAAAGATCCATATCGACGTTGAGCGAGACGCCGTGGTAGGAGCAGCCGTTGCGGATGCGCAGGCCGAGGGCCGCGATTTTGGCATCGCCGACATAGACGCCGGGGGCGCCCTCGCGCCGCGCGGCGGTGACGCCGTAGCCGGCCAGCAGGTCGATGACGGCCTGCTCGATGGCGCTGACCAGTTCGCGCACCTTGATTTTCAAACGCGGCAGGTCGAGCAGCAGGTAGATCACCACCTGGCCGGGGCCGTGGTAGGTGACTTGGCCGCCGCGATCGATCCGGACCAGCGGAATGCCGACATCGCGCAGGATGTGCTCCGGCTTGCCGGCTTGTCCGAGCGTGTAGACCGGCGGGTGCTCGACGATCCACAGTTCGTCGGGCGTTTCGGCCGTGCGGTTGGCCGTGAAAGCCTGCATGGCCTGGAAGGTGGGTTGGTAGTCAACCCGGCCCAGGTGTTTGATGACGGGTTTCAGACTGCAGCCTCCGCGACCTTGTGGCATTGGTCCAACGCCAGCGCCGGGCGGCATGGGCCGTCTGCCGTGGCGGCATGCGCGGAAGGCGAGGGCCCGCCGTGGAAATTCACAACACGACCTTGACGAGCGGGTGGGCGGTCAATTCCATGTACAGCGCATCCAGTTGCGGCTTGGAGGTGGCGACGACCGTGCAGGTCAGGCTCAGGTAATTGCCGCCGGAACTGGCGCGCATTTCCATCGTCGCGCCATCGAAATCGGGCGCGTGCTTGGTGACGATGGTGAGCACCGCCTGGGCGAGTTCGTCGTGCGCCTTGCCCATGATCTTGAGCGGGAAGTCGCAGGGGAATTCGAGCAGGGTGTCCTTGTACGAAGCCATGTCAGCCTTTGCGCATTACGGTGTTTTTGAAGTCCTGATACCACTGCCACATCCGCGCCGCGCAGGGGCCGGGTTTGCCCGTGCCCACCGGCTTGCCGTCGAGGGTGGTGATGGCCAGGATTTCCTTGGTCGAAGAGGTCATCCAGACCTCGTCGGCGGCCCGAAGTTCCGCTTCGCCGATCTCCCGCACGGCGAACGGCTGCCGGTGATGCTCGGCCAGTTCGAGGATCACGTCGTAGGTGATGCCGGGCAGCATCAGGTGGGTTTTGGGCGGGGCGATCAGCACGCCGTTCTGGACGATGAAGATGTTGGAAGCAGCACCTTCCTTCAGGAAGCCATCACGGATCAGCAGGGCCTCGGCGCAGCCCTGCGCGACCGCCTGCTGGCGGGCCAGTACGTTGGCGAGCAGCGAAACGACCTTGAGGTCGCAGCGCGACCAGCGCAGGTCGGGCACGGTGATCGCGGCGACGCCGCTGGCCCGAATCTCGGCCGGCGGGGTGACCAAGGGAGAGGCGAAAGCGAAGGCCGTCGGCGGTACGCTGGCTGGCGGGAAGGCATGGTCACGCTTGTCGTCGGCGCCCCGGGTGACCTGCAGGTAGATGGACTGGTCGCCCCAGGGGGCGGTTTCGATCAGTTTGAGAACAACGGTCTTCCATTCGGCGGCCGTTAGAGGATTGGCCAGCTGGATGCCGTCCAGCGTTGCCTGCAGGCGCTTCAGATGCTCGTCGATGCGGAAAGGTGTGCGTGAATAGACCGGAATGACTTCATAGACGCCGTCTCCGTACAAAAAACCCCGGTCAAGCGGCGAGATGGCCGCGTCTGCCAGCGGCAGGAAACGGCCATTCAGATAAACCGGGTCGGCGACGTAGGGGGTCATGCTCTCAGGCGAACCACAGGCGGATGGTGTCGATGATGCGAATGAAGATATTGCCGAGTTCGATTTTTTCAAGGGCCGTGACCGGGTATTCGCCATAGGGCTTGTCCTCGATGCTGACCTTGATGACCCCCAGCTTCTGGCCGGCTTCGATCGGTGCGATGAGACGGGGTTCGGGGACGAATTCGGATTTCACCTTGTCGGCATAGCCCTTGGGTACGGAAACGTTCAGGTCGTCCGGCAAGCGGGCGGTGATTTCGCTCCGGGCCCCCTTCCAGACGCGCAGGGTGGCGATGGCCTGGTCCTTCGCGAAAAGGGCTACGGCGTCATAGGAAATGAAGCCCCAGTTGAGCAGCTTCTGCGATTCGCTGGCGCGGGCGTTGTCAGAGGCGGTGCCGAGCACGACGGAGAGCAGGCGCCGCTGGTTGCGCAGGGCAGAGGAGATCAGGCAATAGCCAGCAGCTTCGGTGTGGCCGGTTTTGACACCGTCGACCGTGGGATCGAGGAAGAGCAGGCGGTTTCGGTTTGGCTGGGTGATGTTGTTGTAGCGGAATTCCTTCATCGAGTAGTACTTCTTGTACTCCTCGGGAAAGTCGCGGATCAGCGCTGCGGCGAGCAGCGACAGGTCGCGCGCGGTGGTGTAGAGGTTGGGGTCGGGCAGGCCGGTGGCGTTGGTGAAATGGCTGTTCTTCATGCCCAGACGCTGGGCCTCGCGATTCATCATCTGCGCGAAATTTTCCTCGCTGCCGGCGATGCCTTCGGCCAGCGTGACACAGGCGTCGTTGCCGGACTGGACGATCATGCCCTTGATCAGGTCTTCAACGGCAACCTGTGTGTCGACACGGACGAACATCTTGGAGCCGCCGGTGCGCCAGGCTTTTTCGGATACCGGCAACAACTGGTCGAGTGCCAGCGTTTTTTTGTGGATGGCGGCGAAGGTCAGGTAGGCCGTCATCAGCTTGGTCAGCGAGGCCGGTTCGATCCGCTCGTCCGGCTTTTCGGTGTTGAGCACCTGGTTCGAGCTCATGTCGAGGAGCAGCCAGGATTTGGCGGCGAGTGACGGAGGGACGGGCAGTTGTTGCGCCAGCGCCTGGCCGCCGAGGGCAATGCTGACCAGGAGGAGTAGCGTCTTGCGGAACAGTGACATGGGGGGATTGCTTTGTTTTGTGTTGGGGGCCGAAATTATACCCCCGGCTCGGCGGCGGCCTGCGGTGCTGCGGCACACAGGGCCTCGACAGCCGGATGGCGGATGCGCCGCTCGCTGGAGATGGCGTAGATTTGCTCGCTGACACCGGGCATGGCGCCGATGGGGGTGGCGTCGAGCTGGCTGGCGATCTGCTCGGCGAGGGCGAGCGGCGCCGGGAAAATGCCCAGGCCGCCGCGTCCGAAGGTCGTCAGCAGCGCGCTGTCCTCGAATTCGCCAACGATTTTCGGGCGAATGCCGGTCTGTTCCAGCCAACGGTCGATGCGGCCGCGCAAGGCGTTGTGCCGGGTGGGCAGCAGCAGCGGCGCGTCATGCAGGCTCTGCGGGAAGTCATGGCGATAACGCTCGGCCAGTGGCTGAATGGCGAACAGACCGGTGGCGAATTCGCCGAGCCGTGTGCTGAACACTTTCAGGTTGCCGCCAACCGGTGCGGCGCGGTCGGTCAGCACGACGTCAAGGCGGTGCAGGGCAAGCTCGGCCAGCAGGCTTTCGAATTCGCCCTCGTCGCAGATGAGGCGGACATCGGCCGGCATTTCGGTGACCGTCGACAGCAGGCGGTAGGCCAGCAATTTCGGGATGCCGTCGGAAATGCCGGCGCGCAGTCGAAGGGTGGCGCCGCTGTCGCTATGTTGGACAGCGTCGACCAGCGCATCGCCGAGCTGGAAGATCTGGTCGGCGTAGCCGAGTGCGACCCGGCCGGCATCGCTCAACACCAGACCCCGCCCCTGGCTGTTGAACAGGGCCTTGCCCAGTTGCCGTTCGAGCAGGGAGAGCTGGCCGGAAATGGTCTGGATGGCGACCCCGAGACGCTCGGCGGCCCGGGTAATGCTGCCTTCCTGGGCAACGACCCAGAAGTAGTGCAGATGTTTATAGTTGAGTTGGGTCATGGTGTTCGGCAGGAAAAATCGAAGTAATGCTCAATTTTGCTCCCGTTTTTATGGGTGTTGCAATCGACTAGCATGCAGAGCGTTTCCCTCAGGAGGATAGATCCATGAAACGTATCGTTTTGTTTCTGCTGACCAACCTGGCCGTGATGCTGGTGCTCAGCGTCGTGACCAGCCTGCTCGGCGTCAACAGGTTCCTGACGGCCAATGGTCTGAACGTCGGCATGTTGTTGGTCTTTGCGGCGATCATCGGCTTTGGTGGCGCATTCATTTCCCTGCTGATGTCCAAGAGCATGGCCAAGTGGAGTACGGGGGCGCGAGTCATCGAGCAGCCGAGTACGTCCACCGAAGTCTGGCTGGTCGATACCGTTGCCAAGCTGGCCAAACGCGCCAACCTGCCGATGCCGGAAGTGGCAATCTACGACGGTGAGCCGAATGCCTTCGCGACCGGTGCTACCCGGAACGCTTCACTGGTTGCCGTGTCGACCGGCCTCTTGCAAAGCATGACGCGCGAGGAGGCTGAGGCGGTGCTGGCGCACGAGGTGGCGCACATCGCGAACGGCGACATGGTGACGCTGACGCTGATCCAGGGGGTGGTGAACACTTTCGTGGTCTTCTTGTCGCGCATTGTCGGCTATGTCGTCGACAGCTTCCTGCGGCGCAATGACGAGGAAAGCAGCGCTCCGGGCATCGGCTACCTGGTGACCAGCCTGATCTGCGAAGTCGTCTTCGGTGTTTTGGCCAGCATCATCGTGGCCTGGTTCTCGCGGCAGCGCGAGTTCCGTGCCGATGCCGGTGCCGCCAGCCTGATGGGCTCCGCTGTGCCGATGCAGAATGCCTTGCGTCGGTTGGCGAAGCTCCATACCGAACCCCTGCCGCAGAACATGGCGGCCTCCGGGATTGCGGGCGGCAACGGGGGAATCATGGCGCTGTTCGCGACCCATCCGCCCCTCGAGGCACGTATTGCTGCGCTGACGCATCGCTAATCTGACCAAACCCTCACAAAATGCTGACGCGAAACTGACAAACTGTTATAGTGCGGTCTGGTGCGTTGCACAAAATGAGGGCATCCCTCATGCAACGCCCAGACTTATGGCGGACTTGGTGGCGTGCGGTATTTTCTGTGGCGCAAGCCGCCTTTCCTTGCTAAAAGGCCGTCTGCGGCGCCAAACCCGGTAGTGGCGGGTGGCGCTGCCAGCCTCAGTGGCACATCGTTTGCTTGAAAAATGTCATGTTGCGACGCAGTCAACTTGTCACCCTTCTGAGCGGGCTGCTGCTGGCAGCAGCTGTTCCGGCAACGGGTCAGGATTACACGCTGGCCGACCTGGAACGGCTGGCGCTCGATTCCAGCCGCAGCGTGATGGCTGTGCGCGAACAGGCCGTTGCGGCGCGTCATGCGGTGCGTAGCGCCGGGGCCTTTCCCAATCCGGAAATCGAATATCTCGCCGGGACTCAGCGTTCGCGCGCCGCGGGCGGTAGCTCGGGTGATGCGCGGAGTGCTTCGCTGACCCAGCCCCTTGACCTGCCCTGGGTGCGCAATGCGCGCATCGGCGTGGCGGAGGCCGGTGCACAGGCCAGCGAAGCGACGGTCAGATCCTTCGAGGCCGATACGGTGGCGCATGTGCGTCTCCGCTACTTCGAGGTGTTGCGGCGGAATGCCGAATTGCGCAATGCTCGGGAAGACGTCAGCCTGTTGGAGAGTGCCCGTTCGCGCATTGCGCTGCGCGTCGAGACCGGCGAGGCGGCCCGCTTCGAACTGGTCAAGGCCGATGCGGAACTGCTCAACGCCCAGAAGGCCGTGCAGGCTGCCGGGTTTCGTGCCGAGCAGGCGCGTTCGTTGTTGCGGCAGAGCGTCGGCGCCGATCTGCCCGCCGATTACGGCTTGACCGGCTCGCTGCGTGACGTGCCGGAGGTGGCGCCGATCGACGCTGTCCGTCAGTCGATGCCGGAGAGCAATCCGCTGCTGGCCCGGGCGCGCGCCGAAGTGGCCCGGGCCGAACATCAGCTCGACCTGGAGCGCCGTCAGCGCTGGCCGCGTCTGGCGCTGAAGGGAGGCTACGATGAGGATCCGGACATGCGGACGTCACGCCTCGGCGTGGTGGTCAGCGTGCCGCTCTGGGATCGCCGTGCCGGTCCGGTCGGAGAGGCTGCGGCCAATCTGGCCCGCTCCCGTCATGAGCTGGCGGCCCAGGAATTTGCCCTGGAGCAGCAATTGGCGGTGGCTTACAAACAGTATGACATTGCCGCGGCTCAGGTGACGGCGCTCGAGTCGGGCATCGTCCACCAGGCTGAACATGCCCTGAAAATTGCTCAGGCGGCCTACCGTTTCGGGGAGCGAGGTTTTCTGGAAGTGCTCGATGCGCAGCGTGTTTTCCGGGCTGCCCGGGCTGAATTGATCGCTGCCCGTTTTGAATTGGCAGCTGCCTGGGTGGACATCGAGCGCCTGCGGGCCAGTACGGGAGGAGGTCGGGAATGAAGGATGGACGAATGCGGAAGGCCCGGGTGCTTGCCCTGCTTGGCGTGCTGTTGTTGGGCTGCAACAAGGAGAGCACCGAGGTCGGGGCGCAGCAGGTACAGGACCCCATGGTGGTTGCCCCGTCCCCCGATCTGCTCGCCCAGCTGACGCTCGACGAGGTGCGCTCCCGGCCGCTGGTCGAAAACCTGCGGGTCGCCGGCCAGATCGATTTCGACGAACAGCGCCTGGCGCGCATCGGGGCAACGATCACCGGTCGCGTGACGGAAATCGATGCCTGGTTGGGGCAGGAGGTCAGAAAGGGCGATGTGCTGGCCCGCCTGAACAGCAGCGAGCTATCCGAACAGCAACTGGCCTATCTGAAGGCACGCGCCCAGCTTGAATTGAACCGCCGCAATGCCGAGCGGGCGAGGGCCCTGTTCGACGCCGATGTCATCGGGGCGGCCGAATTGCAACGCCGGGAGAGCGAGTACAAGATTTCGCAGGCCGAGACACGGGCTGCCGCAGACCAGTTGCAGTTGCTCGGTGTCAGCCCGGCGGCCATCGAGCGGCTGGGCAGGCAGGGCGAGGTCAATTCGGTGACGCCCGTGGTGGCCACGATGAGCGGCGTCGTCGTCGAGCGCAAACTGGCTCAGGGCCAGGTCGTGCAACCGGCCGACAGCCTGTTCGTGGTGGCTGACCTCTCCCGTCTGTGGGCGGTTGCCCAGGTTCCGGAACAGCAGGTCGGCCTGGTCAAGGTTGGGCAGACGGTCAATATCGAAGTGCCGGCCCTGGGCAACGAAAAACTGACCGGCAAGCTGATCTTTGTCGGCCAGACCATCGATCCGGAAACCCGCACAGTACTTGTCCGTACCGAGCTGGACAATCGGGACGGCCGCCTGAAACCGGCCATGCTCGCCACCATGCTGATCGAAGCCAGGCCGGTCGAATCCGTTGTCGTGCCGGCCAGTGCCGTGGTCCGCCAGAATGACGAAGATCATGTCTTCGTGGCCGAGGGGAATGGGACTTTCCGGCTGGTCAGGGTCCGGCTCGGCCCCGAGCAGGGGGGCGTGCGCGCGGCGTTGAGCGGCCTGAAGGGCGGTGAAAGGATCGTCGTCGACGGAGCTTTCCATCTGAACAACGAGCGTAATCGCAAGGAAATGGAGGGATCGTGATCGAGTCCCTTGTCCGTGCCGCGCTCAAGCAGCGCCTCGTCGTTGCGGTGGTTGCCGCGGTTCTGTTCTTCTTCGGCCTGAATGCTGCGCAGAGATTGTCGGTCGATGCTTTCCCGGATGTCACCAACGTTCAGGTCCAGATCGCGACCGAGGCGCCGGGCCGTTCTCCGGAAGAGGTCGAGCGGTTCGCCACCGTGCCGCTGGAGGTGGCAATGACCGGCTTGCCCGGTCTGGAAGAAATGCGCTCGCTGAACAAGCCGGGCCTGTCATTGATCACCTTGGTGTTTAGCGACAAGACCAATGTCTATTTTGCCCGCCAACTGGTCATGGAGCGTCTGCTGGAGGTCGGTCCCCGCTTGCCGGAGGGCATCACCCCGGTGCTGGGCCCGGTGTCCACCGGACTGGGCGAGGTCTATCAATACACCCTGGAGCGTCCCGATGATGGCGATCGCCCCCTCAGCGAAGCGGAGCTGATGAGCCGTCGCGTGGCGCAGGACTGGGTGGTCCGCCCCCTGCTGCGCTCGATTCCGGGGGTGGCCGAAATCAATTCGCAGGGCGGCTTCGCCAAGCAGTACCAGGTGCTGGTCAATCCGGACAAATTGCGTCATTTCGGGCTGACGGTGGGTGACGTTTATCAGGCGGTCGGCCGCAACAATGCCAACGCCGGGGGCGGCGTGCTGCCGCAGTATGCCGAACAGTACCTGATTCGCGGCATCGGCCTGGTGCGCGATGTCGAGGACATCCGCGCCATCGTGCTCAAGGAGAAGGATGGTGTGCCGGTCTACGTGCGCGACGTGGCCGACGTCCAGATTGGCCATGAGGTCCGGCAGGGGGCGGTGATCAAGAACGGCGTCACGGAAGCGGTGGGTGGTGTGGTCATGATGATCGCCGGCGGTAATGCCAAGGAGGTGGTCAGCCGGATCAAGGAGCGGGTGGAGGAAATCAACCGCAAGGGGATGCTGCCCGACGGCCTGAAGATCGTGCCCTACTACGATCGTTCGGAACTGGTCGATGCCGCGCTGTGGACCGTCACCAAGGTGCTGCTCGAGGGGGTCGTGCTGGTCATCGTCGTCCTCTTTCTCTTCCTCGGCGATGTGCGTTCGTCGCTGATCGTGGTCGGTACGCTGGTCCTGACGCCGCTGCTGACCTTCATGGCAATGAACCATCTTGGCATCTCGGCCAACCTGATGTCGCTCGGTGGCCTGGCGATTGCCATCGGCCTGATGGTGGATGGCTCGGTGGTGGTGGTCGAGAACGCCTTCCTGCAATTGGGCCGGACGGCGAAATCCGGCGAGAGCCAGACGCGGGTGATCCTGCGTGCCGTGGTCGAAGTGGCGACGCCGGTGATCTTCGGCGTCGGCATCATCATCCTGGTTTTCCTACCCCTGATGACCCTGCAGGGCATGGAAGGCAAGATGTTCGCGCCGCTCGCCTACACCATCGCCATCGCGCTCGGCATTTCGCTGATCCTCTCGTTGTCGCTGACGCCGGTGATGTCGACCTACCTGCTCAAGCCGCCCGCGCATGACGGCGATCACGACACCCGGCTGATTGCGGCGATGAAGGTGCGCTACCTGAAGATGCTGCACTGGGCCCTCGCGAATGAAAAAAAGACCGTTGCCCTGTCAGTCGGCGCCTTTGCACTGGCCATCGGCATGGTTCCCCTGCTCGGTACGGCCTTCATTCCCGAGATGAAGGAAGGGGCGGTGGTCCCCGGCATCAACCGGGTGCCGAATATTTCCCTCGACGAATCGATCAAGATGGAGATGGAGGCCATGCGCCTCGTCATGCAGGTGCCGGGGGTCAAATCGGCGGTTTCCGGCGTCGGGCGCGGCGAGTCGCCGGCCGACCCGCAGGGGCCGAACGAATCGACGCCCATCGTCAGCCTGAAGCCGCGCAGCGAATGGCCATCCGGCTGGACGCAGGACGACATTCAGGAGGCCATGCGCGACAAGCTGAAAGTCTTGCCCGGTGTGCAGATCGTAATGGCCCAGCCGATCTCGGCCCGGGTCGCCGAAATGGTGACGGGGGTTCGGTCCGACATCGCGGTCAAGGTGTTTGGCGATGATCTCGAACAATTGCGCAGGCTGGCCAGCCAGATCGGCAAAGTCGCCCAATCGCTGCAGGGGGCCCAGGATTTGCGCATCGAGCGGATCAGCGGCCAGCAATACCTGTCGATTGAAATCGACCGGCAGGCGATCGCCCGTCTGGGAATCAACGTCGCCGATGTGAACGACCTGCTGGAAACGGCGGTGGGCGGCAAGGTGGCAACCGAGATCTTTGAGGGAGAACGCCGCTTTCCGGGCGTCGTCCGCTTGCCGGAGCGCTTCCGCAACAACATCGAGGCCATTTCCAACATCCTGATCACCTCGCCGGATGGCGCCCAGGCCCGTCTGGCGGATGTCGCAAAAATCGCCGTCCTCGACGGCCCGGCGCAAATCTCCCGGGAATTCGGCAAGCGGCGCATCGTGATCGGCGTCAACGTCAAGAACCGCGATTTGGGCGGCTTTGTCGCCGAACTGCAGAAGAAGGTCGAGGCCCAGGTCAAGCTGCCGGAAGGCTACTACCTGGAATGGGGCGGACAGTTCCAGAACATGGAGCGGGCCTTGGGGCACCTGAAGATCATCATCCCGATCACCATCGCGGCGATCTTCTTCCTGCTCTTTCTACTCTTCAACTCGCTGCGCTTTGCGACCCTGATCATCACCGTCCTGCCCTTTGCCTCCATCGGCGGGGTGGTCGGCCTGTTCGTCACCGGCGAATACCTGTGCGAGGTCTATCAATACACCCTGGAGCG